>OBKR01002018.1_pt1 | contig 15831 bp, 12 predicted proteins | sample 1518991 | NCBI WGS metagenome assembly OBKR01 (sample SAMEA2452117, study PRJEB22498) | human gut metagenome | biome: human feces; feature: human gut; material: feces | place: Australia | collected 2012
GCTACAAGCAGGCTCCGCGGCTCGACATCGAACGGCTAGCGCAGATCCATGCGGCGACCGACGCGGCGCTGGTGTTGCACGGCAGTTCGGGCATCCCCCACGACATGGTGCGCGAAGCGATCGCCAACGGCATCGTCAAAGTCAACCTCGCCACCGAGATCAAGGACAACTTCATGCGCGCGCTCAAAGGCGTACTGCTCGAAAGCGAGGAGATCGACCTGCGAAAGGTTTTCCCAAAAGCCGTGGCGCCGGTCGTGGAGCTGCTTTGCGAAAAATACCGCATGGTCGGCAGCAGCAAGGTGAAATAGGAGAACACAACCGGGCAACGGGCCGCCTTCGAAAAGCAATCCTCGACAATCCGCCGAATCATCCCGATTCCGATCGCCAGAAGCGAGATGATTCTTATCCAAGAACATTCGTACTCAGAGCATCCCAATATTTACATCCCGTGGTGTAGCGATATCCGGACGAAAAATATTACGGATACCCCTGCATACCAACAAAAAAGCGGTGTGCTTAATAGGCACACCGCTTTAAATACAACCTCTATGGATCAATTAGCTGCGAAACCCGAAAAATCGGTCTGGAAAGCAGCTGCTTCATAGACATTGGTCTTCCCGCTTGCAGGAATCGTCTGCGTAGCACGTACGACCCAATCCTTTTCAGTCGAGGGATTTCCTCCGGGAGCTTTGACGTACCAATAATGCTGCAATGCCTTGTTCCAGGTCGTCGTCGTCTTGCCGCATTCGTTAAAGAAGAACGATACGGCACACATATCAGCAATATTCGAACTTATACGCGACATCGGCGTAACAACGCCGTTCTGAACGAGTTCCACCTTCCAATTCTGGGGATCGTCATTCCAAATCGAAACGACGAAACAATCCTTCAATGCCGCATTGCCGTTCGTCTTGATACCGGCGCCAGTACTGCCACCCGTCCAAGTGTAGGAGTATTCCTTCGATCCCGTATAGGTGGCATTGCCATCGTATACACGCATCTGGTACGTCTCGGGCCGTCCGGTAGATTTCGCTACCCAGTTATCGACGACATTGCCTTTGATTTCGTAGATGCTGTAACCGTTGGGAGCCCCGTCGACATTCAGGTTGCTCGACCACCAAGCACCGCAGGCACCGCCATGAACATGCTCATACACAGGCTTACCACCCTGGCACACATACTTGGTATGAATATAATTCTGCGGATAATGCGTATGTCCGATCATGATATGCGCCTCCTTGAATTGCGTCAACAAATTGAGGACATCCGCATAATGCTTGTCTTCATTCACATTCGATCCCGTGTTCTTTCCCCCGTTACGGAAAGGAATATGGGCACAAAAGAAAATAATCTTGTCCGCCTTGTTCTCGACCAGGTCCAGATCGGCTTTCAGCCAATTATACTGCTGATCCAGAAGTCCGGCTTCATAATTCCACGTCGAACCCGTAGATCTCGTGCAAACGACATTATCCATCACAACGATATGTGCCTTACCTCTATTAAATGAATAGTCGGCCGGGCCGAAACGCTGGACATAGTTCAATTGAGCAGCGTATGGAGTCGATTGAGAGGCATCGTGGTCGTGATTGCCCATGCAGTTGAAGATCGGCAGATAATCCGTCCCGATCTGCATGTTCGACATCGATTTTTTCATCGGATCCCACTGCACCGTATTGTCGAACGTAATATCGCCCAATGTAACGGCATAGGCATTCGTCCACCGACCTTCCTCCTGTGCACTTTTGAGTGTGGATTTGATATCGGGAATCGTCTCCGTTTCCCAACGAGTCACATCATCATCCGTCTTACACTGCGGATCCCCGATAGCGACGAGCGTAAAATTCTCCTCGACAGCGGGAAGCGGTTCCAGTTTAAAATCGTTGCGATTCTCCTTGTAGCGCTGAATCGTAGAGGTCGAATAGAACAGCGGCAACTTGGAGGAAGGATCGAGAGCCACCTTATAGTTCGCCGGAGTAACGTAATAGACATTGCGGCAATAACGGTTCGCTACGAGGCGGTAGTTACCGTCGGCATCCGTAGTAGTAAACGTATAGCCGTCCGTCACGGGAACGCCGGCAATACCTTTCCCCGTCGTAGCATCCGAGATCTGACCGACAAGGACCGTCTCACCCTCGGGAGGCGTAGGATCCGAGTCATCAGAATCGGAACTCGAACAAGCGGCTCCGCCCAGCAAAGCCACCGTCAAAAACAGATAATAAAACTTTCTTAACATATATAATCCTTCCTTATTTGGATTCACAGTAAATAAAATCGCGTACTATTTAGAAAGATAAGCGATCTTTGAGTAAAACAAAGACCACTTATCTTTTTAATCAAACTCTATTCTCCTGCAAAGATCACTGTTCCCAACCGTAGTTCTGGCCTAAATTGGTATTCAATGACAATGCCGCAGAAGGAATCGGACGCACGTACATTCGCTCGTCGAAACGTAAATCTTCGTGGTATACCAGATAACCGTGATCGCCGTCGGTCAGCGTCCAGTTATTATCACTCATGCTGGTACCAATGCAATAGTTGTTAGGATTGGTATCCGCCGCAGTAAAGGTATACGTGTATCCGTTGAATTCCATACCGTTCTTAACTTCATCAGCCGATAAGTATACACCCTTCCAACCCTTCTCGGTATCGCGAAGAGCGATCAGATTCGCACAATGCCAGCGATAAAGATCATCGACACGGAGGTTCTCGAGAATCAGCTCCGTAACACGTTCACGACGGATTTCGAGAATCGTATTCGACAGATTCGTAATAGCGGCGCCCTCTGCCTGAGCATAATAATCGATCAACCACTGATCGGGCTTATAGTTCGCTGTATCTTCCGGCCAGATATTCTTAACCCCAGCACGATCGCGCAACGCGCCTACCGTCAAATTCCAGTCCTCCTGAGATAACGAACCGTTATTGAGCTCGGCTTTCGCCTCCGCATAGTTGAGCAAAACTTCTCCAAGGCGGAAAATAGGTACGGAATTATCGCCACGCCCAGTCGTGTAGTTGTTCTCGAACTCCTGACTCCATTTCATAAACATATAGCCGGTAACGACGTGCGTGAAGTTCAAAGGCTTAGGCCCGGTTACACCGCCGTACGTCCACTCGTGTCCCGGAGCATGAACCGTCTGGCTCAGACGAGGATCGCGGCCTTCAAACTCTTTGCTCATCGGAACCTGATCCGACTCGATCGGGGTACCGTCGGTCGTGAGATACATGTTCATCAAGGCCTTCGTCGGCGAAACCTTCTGACTTGCAGTAGAAGTATTGTAATTCAACGTCAGATCGTTCCATACATTCAGACCGTCACTCGTCTTGTACTCGCGATACCAAATCACTTCATTGATATCGCCCAAAGCCGACGTCGTAAACAAGGCATGATAGTCATTGTGCAACTTCAACCCCGCCTCCGTCATAATCGTATTGGCGGCATCGACAGCTTCCTGCAAGAAATCATCGGCACTCTCATACTTATTGTTCCAAGGCTGATTCGTCGACGGATTGACCTTGTGATATTTACGATAAGTACCTTCGAAAAGACAAACTCGCGATTTGAAAGCCAAAGCTACCCAACGATTAATCACGTTCTTGTAAGTCTTCGTATCGGTAGAACAATACGTGCAAGCGAAATTCAGATCCTCCAACACTTTGCTCATCACATATTCGCGATCGTCGCGGCCGGCATAAAGCAACGCGTTGTCGACATCGAGGACCTGGTCGATCCACGGCACATTGCCGAACGTCTTCACTTTGCTATAATAGAAATAAGCCCGCCAAAAACGCGCTACGCCTTCATAATGATTATAAACGGCCTCTGAAACATTCTCTTTGGCTCGAACCATGTCCCGCAGCATAATATTGGCACGACGGATACTTCTCCAATCACCGACATCCCAACCGGTCTGCTTACCTGCATCCCATGCTGCCCCCGGTTTGTAATAATCCGTACCCGATTTGCTGGCGGTCAAGTCTGTATAACTATCTCCCATACCAATCGTATTCGCCGACGGGCAATACGATTCGAGGAGACCGTTACAATATAACTGTAAATCGGATTCCGAAACAAAAAAGGCTTCGGCCGAAACTCTATTCACCGGATCCGCCGACAAAAAGTCTTCACACGAAACTCCGGTGAAGGCAACGGCCCCTATTGCAAATAATCTAATAATATTTTTCATAATTTAACATTCATTAGAAAGTGACATTCAAACCGATCGTCCACGTCTTCAGCATCGGATAGCTGTAACCCTGACCTACACCGCCCAAACCGCCGGTAGTATCATTGTAATCGCTATCACCGAAACCGATTGTTTCCGGATCGAACATATCGGTATGCTTGAAGAGCGGCGAATGGGTGAAAATGTTATCGCCCGATACATAAATCTTCAACTTCTCGATCCGGATCTTGCGCGTCAGCTCCTGCGGGAAGGTGTAATCGATCGTAATGTTCTTGATACGCCAATACGATGCATCCTGCAGATAATAATCGTTTTCATAAGTCAGAGGACCGACGTTACGATTAGCCGCATAGGTTACACGACGGGTATAATATGCCCCCGGATTGGTTACGCGCCAGTTTTCGGTACTGTAATCCATAATGACCGCATCGGTCGTATGAACCTTCGGCAAATAACCGTAAGGACGGTTGTACATACCCCAGAAGAAACCGGACTCGACCATCGGATACCAGTCGCGCTTGCCGACACCCTGAACGAAGACACTCAAACCGATACCGTTCCAGTTCGCACCCAAATTGATACCATACTGATAACGCGGCGTCGTATTGCCGATAATGTCCAAATCACCATGGTTGTCGAGCGTAGGACGCTCACCTCCGTTTTCGATCTTTCCGTTACCGTCGAGATCGAGGAATTTCAAGTCACCGGCATAAGCACGGAAATTGTTGCCATTTTTATGGAACGCATCTACGGCCCAGTTATTTGCCTCCTCATTGGTCAAGAAATAACCGTCGGTGCGGAAGCCCCAGATATCGCCCAATTCCTGGCCTTTATAGTAAGAGTAGATCGCACCATCGGAGTTGTAGTAATCCTTCACCCAAGTGCGGCTGTCCCAGACGCTGACCTTCACATTGTAATTGAACGGTTTCCCGCCGACCTTAAAGCTGTCACGCCACGAAAGCGATGCCTCCCAGCCTTTGGTCTTCAATGCACCGAAATTGCCCTTGGGCGAAGTCTCACCAAGCACCTGCGGATAATCGGGACCATTGATCAACATATCGTTGGTATAACGCCAATAGTAATCGAATGACCCGGACAAACGATTACGCAACAAGTCGAAATCGACACCGATATCATACGTCGTAACAGTCTCCCATGTCAACGACGCCGGAACCATCGTAGGCCAGGAAGTGTAAGGAACCTGCTCGCCGTTAATCAAGATAGACGACTTCTCGATCGATTTACTAGCGCTATTGCTCGTACGCATCAGGGACAAGAACTGATACGGATCGATCGAAGCATTGCCCAACGAACCCACATTGGCGCGGATCTTGAAGTTATCCAACCAGTTGCGCGACCATTTCATCCACGGCTCCTCCGAAATACGCCAGCCGATCGAGCCCGAAGGGAAGAAACCCCACTGCTGATTGGTCGGGAAGAGCGACGACCCGTCGTAACGAGCGGCAAACTCGAAGATGTAACGATTGAGCAAGGTGTAGTTAATACGGCCGAAGATACCGACCATAGATTTATCGTAGCCACCGTCGGAAACATTATATTCAGACGAATCCATCAGTTCGAACGAAGGAAGCGACGGATAGAGGATACCTCTACGCTGCAAATAGGTGTTACGATACTTCGTCTTCTCGATATTCCAACCGCCCACAACGTTCAGATTGTGATTCTCGCCCAATTTTGGAGTCCACGTCGCAACAATGTTCGATGCGACATAATCGGTATCGTATGTCCAATGCGACTTATAAGAGTTCGGATTGTATTCATGCGGCTCTCCTGCCGTCGTATAACCCGTCTGGGTAGGCGAAAGACGATCCTTTTTCGAACGGATAGCCTTGTAGGTAAAGTCTGCCGAAACCTTCAATACGTCCTTGATCGGCTCAGCAGTCAAAGTCGTCGTCGTGATCGCATCGAGTTTATTATCCTCCTGGTAGGCTTCATCTCGCATCCATCCTTCATAAACCATTGCGGCAGCAGCGTAAGTCGGCGTACCGTCCTCGTTATACACCGGATAGAGCGGCTGAGCTCGGTGTTCGATCTGACGCCAGATAGGCATCGATCCGTTTACGACGAAAGGCTGGTGATATTTACGGCTGAAAATCGACGTATTGTTGGCCAACGTCAACCATTTGGCAATTTTCACATCGCCCTTGGCACGCAAGTTATAGGACTTGAAATCCTCCTCACCGATATTATAGATACCGTCCTGATTGTAATAACGACCGGAAATCGCGAATGAAGAGCGTTCACCGGCACCCGATACGGTAATATTGTGCGTCTGCGTGAAGTTATAATCCTTCAGATACATATCCACCCAATCCGTGCTGCCGTAGTAAACGGTCTTATTGGTAGTAGAGCCCAATTCGTTCAGGTTTCCATACAAATTACCATACTTTTCGTAGGAAGGATCGGTCTTGCGACGACGGAACTCATCGAGATAAGCCTGCGAGAAGCCGATCTCCTTGTTGACATCACTGGGGAACGTTCCCGACGACTGGGGAGTACGGTCATTACCCTGGAAAAACTCGGCGAAAGCTTCCGCCCACTGCAAACCGTCGGATACTAGATGGTCTTCCCAAATCACCGTACGACGATTAATGGAGAACGAACCGTTATAGTTTACGGTAACCCGATCCTTTTTAGCTGCTTTGGTCGTTACCAAAATCACACCGAATGCGCCACGAGCGCCGTATACGGCAGCCGAAGCGGCATCCTTCAGCACGGAAATCGTCTCGACGTCTTCGGGGTTGACTGTCGTCAGGTCGCCTTCGACACCGTCGATCAGCACCAGAGCCGAACCGCCCTGACCGATCGAGTGCTTCGTACCTTCACCGCTCGTACCGCTCTTACGCGACTGATAACCCGTCGCGTTACCGCGCACGTATACCGAACCCTGATGGTTGGGCTTACCGTCGGTCTGGATGATGTTCAGACCCGGGATCTGCCCCTGTAACGAACGGGTAATGTTGGCATTTGTACGTCCTTCGAGCGCTTCGCCGGAGAGGTTCTCGACAGCACCTACCAGCTGCGTTTTCTTCAGCGTACCGTAACCTACGACAACCACCTCGTCGATTTTCGTATTATCTTCTGCAATGGCAAAATTGACAGCCGAGCGATTGCCGACCGTAACTTCCTGAGATTTGTAACCGAAGAACGTACATACCAGCACGTCGGTCGGTTTGGCCTTGATGCGATACGAACCGTCCGCATCGGAAATGGTACCTACTGTCGTTCCTTTGACCATGATCGCCGCACCTGCAAGCGGGCTGTTGGTCGTAGCGTCGGTAACGGTACCAGAAATCGTTTGGCTCTGTGCGAAAACGCTCGATGATATGAGCATCATCAAACAAGCAAGAGCACACGTGAACACACCTCGCACAGCAAACTTTTTACTGGGGGGGGGAAGTAGTACGTGTTTCATTCTAATCTTCTTTAATTAGTTCCAACATTTTTAGTAATTTTCAGGCGTCCCTTTACCTATTTATATAGGAAAACATCTGCCTGCCCTGAGGACATTCAAACGGGGACGATTGCGAGTTTGGATTCTCTGAAAATAATCGAATAATGGTTTAAGGGAATGTTTGGATGGCTTTCTGGGTCGTCGTAATTTTCGTTTAGGTTGTTAAGTCAATGAATTAGGGGTTATTACTTATATTTTATACAAAAAACTTTTATGCAAATATAATAAATTTCGAATTCAAACAAATAAAATCGGATATTTTTTTACTCGAAACCAAAATTAATTCCGATCGCCCGACGAAAAGGGAATAAAAAACAGCATAAATATATGACAAACAATAAATTACCCCCCCCCTACATCTCCTTCGGGAAAGCCAATGCCTTAGAAACCAAATACTTTCAATTTCTTTCAGTTCCCCAATCAGATTTTTCGATTCACTTCGATTCCCGACACGGTTTTCCATCCGTCCGCATTTATGAAACTCGCCCGAAAATCCGGATGAAATTAAAAATTTCAGGAAAAAAGTTTGTTTTTGAAAAAAAAGATATATATTTGCATTGCAAGTTTGGAACAAAGGCGCGGACATCGATGTCGGGCCGACTCTTAGATAAATTGAATAATGTGGATTAAGGTTCGCTTGAGAAGCGAGACCTTGATTTATGTTATTTTGTGTTTATTATCTAACAAACAGTTCAAGACAAACTTATGAAAATCAATAAAATGCTTATAGCGATTCCCGCTATGTTAGCTGTTGTTCTGAGTAGCTGTAAAGACGACGATCCGACGGTCGGTATCGATTCGAGTATGCCGGCTCCCGCCGAAGTCTCTTACGACGAAATGAACTCGTCGAGTTCATCCATCGGAGTGTATTGGGACGCTAACGCCGCATTGAAAAGCGGGGCAACATCTTTTACGGTTCAAATCTTAAAGAAAAAAGATGTCGGCGGAGATGCTTACGACAATACGGTCTCCCATACACTTCAATCCTCAGACTCTCCTTATGATGCATCTCAATTCACAGGACTGACCGAAGGAAGCAAATATTTTGTACGGGTGCGCGCAAACTATCCCCGTTCGGTCTACTCCGAATGGGCATATATTCTGAGTTCTTACAATGTTCCGGCCAAAGTAAAAGTCGGAACCGGAGTCATGCATATCGATCCCAATGCCAAGAACGGCCCCGAAGATATCACCGTTGTGCCGTTCTTTTCCGATCTCAACCTCAAATGGGAAGAAGACGATACGGCGGAAAGTTATGTAATTTATATCGACGATCAAAAAGTCGGGGAAACAGAAGAGTTATCCTACCATGTAACCGGACTTGATTACAATACGTCTTACAGCGTAAGCGTAGCGTCTGTCTATTCGGATGGTTCCGAAGTAAAAGCCGATCCCGAACCGACAAAGACCGGAAATATCCAGCAAATTACACGCAACGTCGGTCCGACCCACCTCAGCGTAAACTGGGATGACGTATCCGGTGGTGCGGGAGCCGGATCGCGCGCTTATCAGGTCGAACTTTCCAAGGAAGAATCGATGGCGAACCCCATTTATTCGATCTATTGCGTGGACGGTCAAGCCTCGACCAACGGTTCGTTCGGCAGCTCTTCTTGGTATGGAAAAGAGAATGGAACGAACCTTCTGCCTCCTACGTCGATCTCATTCGGTCAGCTGGAACCGGCAACGACCTACTATTTCCGCGTGAAGACCGTCGGAAATTACAGTTTCCAAGGAAGCAAGGGTACCGTTACGATCAAGGCCACAAACGGGGAATCGGACTTCTCTCCCGTGGTTACACTCCGCACCGAAGCCGAACACACCCCTGCGGCGAATGAAATTCTTTACCAAGGATTCGACAATATTACGATGCAGTCCGATTTCATCAATACGGCCGCAGGCACCACGCCGTACTGGTCCGATAAAGCGATCGTTTCCAAACAAGCCGATACCCCGAATCCGTGGGAAGGAGCATGGGTCGTATATCCGTTCGCAAATTCGCACTTGCTTGCAACATGGGGCATGGCCTCCACCGCAAATTACATCGACGGTCAAGCAAAATACAAGGGCCAGGCGAATCGAATCGCAGGAGACAAATCCGGCTCGCTGAAAGGTTGGTACATCGGCGATCAGGTATCGCCTCATCAAGGTTATGTCAAAGTCGGTACAAGTTCGAATGACGGATATTATATTGCAACTCCCGCACTTGACAGTCCTTTATTGAGCGCAGAAGGAACGCTTTGCACATTCTCGTTCAAAGGCTGCCCGTTAATGACCGATGGAAGAGTCGTCGATATCGAAGTATATCGCGCGGCGACCAAAACCTTCGAGAAAGTAACGAGTATCACGATGGATTCCACTTTGGCAGATGGATGGACAAGTAGCGACTACCTCTGCAACTACAAGTGGACAACTTATTCGATCGATATCACGTTGCATCCGGGAGATAACGTGGCCGTTATTTCTACGAACAAGAGCCGGTTTGCTATCGACGACATCATGATCGTTAAAAAATAAGATTGATTAACCCTTTTCGGGAGGCCGATCCATGTAGGATTGGCCTCTTTTACTTTCAGGGAGAGGAGAGAATAAGGGAGGACATCTTTAACTGGCGATCAACTCCCGTCGGTCATCATCGCAGCAAACTCATACTAACGCAGGGAATCTGCAATCCTAATAGTACAAGAATAACCGTACCGAAATCGATTTCCGAAGCGTATGTAGATCAGGCCATACGGCACGCTACTTTGTTGGACCTCGTTAGAACATGCCGCAACCTGCTCCGATGCAGCCGGATAGCTATGCCGGCAACAACTCATATCGCCGCTACCTGAGACGCTGATTGAAGAAATCACGACCATATCTCTCTGGAATCCCCAATATCCAAAACAGACAAGAGGCCGTCCGAGATAATGCAAACCGACACGGTTGCGACGAAAACCTGACAACCCGCTGCAACCTCCGACGAACCCACCGCAAAAAGATTCCGGGATTCAGCAGAAGCTGAATCCCGGAACCACTATCAATACATTACAACGTTTTCGTTAAGCTGAGCGCAAAGTCGCTGCTTGCGCGAACTTTGCCGAGGCGAGAAAACGAAGAGAAAACTCGACGTTTACTCCTCTGCTACGACCGTGAACTTGATCGTGGCCTTCACCTCGCGGTGCAACTTGGCCGAAGCCTCGTACTCGCCGACGTTCTTGATCGCCTCGACCGTAATCGTCTTGCGATCCAACTCGACGCCTTTGGCTGCCAGCGCCTCGGCCAGATCGGCTGCGGTCACCGAACCGAAGATCTTGCCCTCCTCGGCCTTCATCGCAATGGTGAGCGGCAGGTTGGCGATCTTCTCGGCCAGTGCCTGTGCGTCGGCCAGAATCTTGGCGTCCTTGTGGGCACGCTGTTTCAGGTTTTCGGCCAGCACCTTCTTAGCCGAAGCGGTCGCGGCCTTGGCATAACCCTGAGGAATCAAGTAGTTGTTCGCGTAACCGGGCTTCACGTTCACGATGTCGTTGGCGTAGCCCAGCTTCTCCATATCTTTCAAAAGAATCACTTCCATGTCTTGCTCCTCCTTGATTATTTCATACAATCGGTTACGAACGGCAGAATGGCGAGGTGACGCGCACGCTTAACGGCCTGTGCGACCTTCTTCTGGAACTTCTGCGAAGTACCCGTCAGGCGGCGGGGAAGGATCTTGCCCTGCTCGTTGAGGAACTTCTTCAGGAACTCGCCGTCCTTATAATCCACGTACTTGATGCCGAGTTTCTTGAAACGGCAGTACTTCTTCTTCTTCACGTCGACCGATACCGGATTGAGGTAACGGATCTCCGATGCCTGTGCTTTGTTCTCCTGTGCCATGGTTACTCCTCCTGCGTTTTGTTAGAAAGTTTTGCACGACGCTTCTCCGAATACTCGACAGCGTACTTGTCCTGCTTGAACGTCAAAAAGCGGATCACACGTTCGTCGCGGCGATACTGGGTCTCCAACGTGTTGATCAGAGAACCCTCGCCCGTGAACTCCACGAGGAAGTAGAAACCGGTGGTCTTGTTCTGAATCGGGTAAGCGAGCTTTTTGAGCCCCCACTTCTCCACATTCACGAGCTGACCGCCGTTCTCGGTGATGACACCTTGGAATTTGTCAGCCACCTCCTGAACCTGAGCCTCGGAGAGAACCGGCGTGACAATGAAAACGGTTTCGTAATTGTTCATAATGCTAAAAATTAATTAATTGCCAAATAGCGGGGCAAAGATAGCGATTTCCCGCGAATTATCAATACTCCGCAACGGATTATTTTCACTTTTCGCCGCTGCGCACCCCTTTTCCGGCCAGCAGGGCGTCGATCGCCTCCGTCGCCGCTTCGAACTGCGAGGGACGCGGTGCATCGCACGTCGCGAGCCGTCCGTCGGGCGCAATGAGCATATAGGTCGGAAAACCGGACAGGTCGTATTCGGCCAGCGTCAGCGAAGAAGCCGCATCGGGCAGGAAATAGTTCTCGCCCAGCCCCGTCAGACCGAATTCATCCAGAAATTCGATCCATGCCTTGCGACGCGATTGGAGGCATAGCGTGACGAAACGGACCTCGTCCGAGCCGGCGTAATGTTCGCGCAGGATCGGCATCGCCGTTTTCAACTCGCTGCGGCAAGGACCGCACCATGTCGAACAGAAATCGACGTAGAGCGCCTTCCCCGGATGACGGGCCGCCAACGTCGAGAGCAGCTCGCAGTCGGGCAGCGTATCGATCCGTCCCGCCGCATCGCACCGCAGCACGCCGGAAAGCGGGACAGTGCTGAAAGCAGGACGTTCCGCCGCCCGTTCGCGCACCCGCGCCGCATAGGCCGGATCGAGGAACAATCCGGCCATCCGTTCGGCCGGCACCGCACCGTTCGCACGCATGCCTTCCATACAACCGTAAAGCAGGTAATCGCGCAGTCCCCGGCCGATCTGCGGGTCGGCATCGAGCCGCAACGGCCGCCAACGCTTCGGCCGGCGCTGCGCCCGACCGAACGGCCTCGATCTCGTCGGGACAAATCGCACCGAGATAATAGCTGATGCCGGCCGAATAGTTGATGACAGAGACCATATTGCGTTCCAGATCGAAGATGTCGAACATCGGATCGGTGAAGATCGCCCGCCATGCCGCCGGATCGAGGTCGTGGTTCCATATCTGCACCATATCGATGTCACGGGCCACCGCCTCGCGCACCTCGGCCGGAAGCCGGCGCGCGGAGAGCGAATCGGCGACGGCCTGCCGGTAACGCCGGTAGCTCGCCAGATACTCCTGCGGATCGCCCTCGACGGCGGGAGCCTGCTCGCACAGCCTTCTTTTCAGGCCGGCGACCGACGCAAGCGCATTGTTGGTCCGTGCATGGTCGCCCGAAAAACGGATCGCATCGGGATCACCGGCACGCATCCGCCCCGCGTCGATGGTCACATAGACCGAGTCGCCGGGGGAGACGATCAGATCGAAGAAATCGCCGTATACGCCGGTCATTCCGGTCGTATAGGCCGTTCGGAATACGAAATGGAAGTCATTCGCTTCGGGCGAGACACGGGCTGCCATACGGCTTTTCAACGCGAAGGGATCTTCGGTATTGAACAGCACCGCCCCGGAAGCTCCCCCGGCGAGATCGACCACACGTCCCGCGATGACCGTACGCCGCGGAACGACGCCGTCCGGCCCGCAGGCAAAAAGCGGCAACAGCAGCAATGCCGCGAGCACGCGGCAGATCGGATTCGGTTTCATAGGCAAAGTTTCAGGCCGGAACACCGGCGGTTGGTGTGGTAAAAATAATGAAAAAAGTCCGAAAAAACAAGTTTCCGGACTTTCATACGGTTCTTCCTTCGAAAAATCATCTGTGCGCATCCACCACCCGACAGATCCGGTCGAAGACCTCGTCCATCGAGCCGACGCCGTCGACCTCGAAATATTTGTTCTGCTTGGCGTAGTAGGCACCGACCACTTCGGTCTGCTCGCGATAGACCTTGATGCGGTTGCGGATGACATCCTCCGACGCATCGTCGGCACGGCCCGAATCCTTGCCGCGCAGCAGGATGCGGCGCACCAGCTCCTCTTCGGGGACATGCATGTCGACCATGAGCGTCACGCCCAGCCCGTGTCCGCCGAGAATCTTGTCGAACTCCTCGGCCTGAATCGTCGTGCGGGGAAAGCCGTCGAAGATATTGCCCGCCGCATCGCGGTGCTCGGCCACGTAGTTGGCGATCATCCCGATGACGACGGCATCGGGCGCCAGACGGCCCGTCTTGATATACTCCTCCATGCTGCGGCCCAGCTCGGTTCCGCGCGCGATCTCGGCGCGGATCACCTCGCCCGTCGAGACGTGGTTGATTCCGTAATGTTCCCTCAGACGCGACGCCTGCGTCCCCTTGCCGCAGCCCGGCGCACCAAATAATACGATGTTCAGCATAGTTTGTGTTAGTTTTTTCACAACGGCAAAAATAATCTATTTTCCCGAAAACGGCAAAGTTCTTTAAAAATTATAATATCTCCGCCCCGCCGAACGGTGCGACGGCGACCTTTCCCTTCGGAAAAGCGGCGGCAGGGCCGTTGTACGGACGTTCGATCCTCCCGTGGGATGACCGCCGAGCGGCTGTGGCGGACGGAACGCGGAGAGCGAAGTTGCGAAACGGCAAAGTTTTCGCTACTTTTGTGCAAAATTCGATCGGAGGCATGGAACAGAACAAACGGACGCAGATCGCCGAATTGGGGGAATTCGGCCTTATCGACAAACTCACCGGCGCATTCGCCCCCCGCAACCGGACGACCCTGCGGGGCGTAGGCGACGACGCGGCCGTGATCGCCGCTTCGCGCAGCGAGGCGACGCTCGTCTCGACCGACCTGCTGATGGAAGGGATCGACTTCGACCTCACCTACTTCCCGCTCAAACATCTGGGCTACAAGACCGTCACCGTCGGCGCGAGCGACATCCTGGCGATGAACGCCCTGCCCGAACAACTGTTGCTGTCGCTCGGCGTGTCGTCGAAATTCTCGGTCGAGGCGTTGCAGGAGTTCTACGAGGGTGTCCGCCTGGCTTGCGAGGAGCTGAACATCGACCTGGCGGGAGGCGATACGACCGCTTCGGTGACGGGGCTGACCGTCAACGTCACGGCCATAGGCCGTGCCAGACGCAGTGACATCGTCTACCGCAACGGAGCCAAACCCAACGATCTGATCTGCATCACGGGAAATCTGGGCGCCGCCTATATGGGTCTCCAACTGCTCGAACGCGAGAAGCGCGTCCTGCACGACGTCGAAAATCCCGAACCGCAGTTCGCCGGCCACGAATACCTGCTCGAAAAATACCTGAAACCCCGCGCCCGCCGCGACGTGATCGCCGCGCTGGCCGAAGAGAAACTCCGCCCCACGGCGATGATCGACCTCTCGGACGGGCTGGCCAGCGACCTGATGCAGCTCTGCAAGGCTTCGGACTGCGGCGCGCGCATCTACCTGGAACGGATCCCTATCGCCCGGCAGACGCATCAGTTGGCCGAGGAGATGCACACCGACCCCGTGGTGGCAGCCCTCAACGGAGGGCAGGATCACGAGCTGCTCTTCACCGTGCCGCTCTCCATGCAGGAGCAGGTGATGCGGCTGGGCCTGGTCGACGTGATCGGACATATCACCCAGCCGGGCACGGGGTGCTATCTGGTAACGCCCGACGGCAGCGACATCCGCCTCAAAGCCCAGGGATTCAAAGAGGGAATCTGACCGCAGGCCCCTGCGCTCCGTTCAGTCGCAGGAGAACCGCAGATTCAGCCCCCGCGTAAAGAGACCCAGCTCCTCCTGCGAGGCTGGACGGCACGAGGTATATCCCGAGGGCAGCGGCGACCACAGTTCGAAGCCTCGGAGATCGCTCGAACAAACGGCCAGCAGCACTCCGCCCCGCCGGTCGTGCCGCTCGAAAATCCCCCACAATCCGCCCGAAGGAGCGGCCGCCGGAAAAAAGAGGGAGAGTCCGCCGGGTTCGAGCCGCGTAAAATCGTAAATCAACATCACACCTAATATGTTCGTAATGGTAAGCGGATGAATTTCCCCTTTTCCATTCAACATTCCAACCGGAGTGCCAACTTTTGGCAGAAATAAATCGTGCGGTTCGAAAAAATCACTATTTTTGTTCGGACAACACGCATTCCCGCCGCTTCGCAAGTCCGCCTTCCCGA
>OBKR01002030.1_pt1 | contig 15723 bp, 14 predicted proteins | sample 1518991 | NCBI WGS metagenome assembly OBKR01 (sample SAMEA2452117, study PRJEB22498) | human gut metagenome | biome: human feces; feature: human gut; material: feces | place: Australia | collected 2012
GCCGGCCTTTACTGAAGAGACTCCCTATCGTCCAAATTCTCCTTACTCTGCGTCTAAAGCTTCCAGTGATCATGCGGTACGCGCCTGGTTTCATACCTACGGCTTTCCGGTTTTAACTACCAATTGTTCCAACAATTACGGACCATACCAATTCCCGGAAAAGTTAATCCCCTTGGTTATTTCAAATGCCTTAGCTCGTAAACCGCTGCCGATCTACGGAGATGGGCTCAATATTAGAGACTGGCTATACGTTGGCGACCATTGTTCCGCTATTCGCTGTGTACTTGAAAATGGAAAGATAGGCGAAACCTATAATGTAGGTGGCCATAACGAAAGAAACAACATCACGATCGTTAAGACCATTTGCGCTATTTTGGATGAAATGAGACCGCATCGGGATGGTTCTTACGCAAACTTGATCACTTATGTGAAAGACCGCCCGGGGCATGACAGACGTTATGCAATTGACTCAACCAAACTTCAAACACAGTTGGGTTGGAAACCTAAAGAGTGTTTTGAGACAGGCATTCACAAAACGGTGCAGTGGTACTTGGACCATCAAGACTGGGTCAAAAATGTCCAAAGCGGTGCGTACCGCGAGTGGACTGTTAAACAATACGGTAACTGGTAAAGATACGATGGCAAAATTTCTCATCTTGGGGAAAAATGGACAAGTCGGTTGGGAGTTGCAAAGAAGCCTTGCTCTTCACGGTGAGGTTCTCTGTCTTGGTCGCCATGATGAGGGAGGAAATCTATCCTACCCGGAGAAGGTGGCCGCTGCTATTTTAAATTTCTGCCCCAACGCTGTTTTCAATCCCGCTGCTTATACGGCTGTTGATAAAGCTGAAACGGAAAACAAAGAAGCGTACTTAATTAATGCCCAAGCACTCCAACCCATAGCGTGTGCTTGTAAAAAAGTCGGGACTCTGTTGATTCATTACAGTACTGATTACATATTTGATGGATCGGGACAGACCCCTCGAACAGAAGAAGCGTTACCATGTCCGGTTAATGTTTACGGAGCCTCTAAACTGGCTGGAGAAAAGGTTATTCGGGATTCCGGTTGCTCTTCTCTAATTTTTCGGACAAGTTGGGTGTATGGGGTTCACGGGAAAAATTTCATAAAGACCATCTTAAGATTAGGTCAAACAAAAGAATCTCTCAATGTTGTTAATGATCAGGTTGGGACGCCAACCTCTGCTGAATTCATTGCTGATGTTTCCACAGCTTTGGCCATGCGAGTCTTAAGTGGAGAAAAATCGCTATTGGGAACTTATCATTTAGTCCCCGATGGAGAAACGAATTGGTGCGATTTTGCCAAATGGATTATTTCTAACGCTAGAGCACTTAATTATCCACTGACTCTGTCAGTGCAAAATATTAAAGGTATTCCTAGCGAAGAATACCCGACACCTGCTAAAAGACCGCTTAACTCTCGTTTAGATAACAATAAACTGAAGGGGCTTTTCCCAAAACAAAGTATTCATTCATGGGATACTTATGCTAAACGAGTGTTGACAGAACTAGCGGGAGTTTAAAGGAGTAACACAATGAGTCGTAAGGGCATTATTTTGGCCGGTGGATCGGGAACGAGACTTTATCCGGTTACGTTGACGGTCAGTAAGCAGTTGTTGCCAATTTATGATAAACCGATGATCTATTATCCGCTGAGCACTTTAATGCAAGCCAAGATTCGAGATATTTTAGTGATCAGCACTCCGAGGGATATCGGCCGATTTGAAGAATTATTAAAAGACGGTTCCCAATGGGGTATCAATATTTCATATTGCGTTCAGCCCAGTCCAGATGGTCTTGCTCAAGCTTTTATTTTAGGGAAAGACTTTATCGGAAATGATCCATCTGCTCTTATTCTTGGAGACAATATTTTCCACGGAGCGTATTTAAATCAATTACTATCTCGGGCCAATCAACGACAAGACGGAGCAACGGTGTTTGCCTATCAAGTCAATGATCCTGAGCGCTATGGTGTTGTTGAATTTGATAAGAATTTCAAAGCAATATCCATTGAAGAAAAACCTCAAAAACCCAAGTCCCAATATGCTGTGACCGGCCTTTATTTTTATGACAACACGGTCTGCGATATTGCGAAGGAAGTGAAACCAAGTGCCCGAGGAGAACTTGAAATCACAACAGTTAATGAAACTTACTTAAAACAAGGAAAATTAACGGTTGAGATTATGCACAGGGGTTTCACTTGGCTCGATACCGGGACACACGATAGTTTAATGGATGCAGGAGGCTACATTGCAACAATTCAAAATCGTCAAGGCATCTTAATCGGAAGCCCTGAGGAAATTGCATTTGAAAATCGATGGATTTCTCCAGATGAATTAGACTGCCTAGCAAACAAGCTGAAAAAGACAAGATATGGTCAATACTTAAAATCTCTGTGCTGCTAGACTTTTCGCATATTTTTACAACATTTTTAAATTTCTGAATTTTGCCTTATCTGCTCTCTACAAGTAAGATTCTAGGCAATTCAGGTTAAAAAATCTCCCTAGAAATAGGATAGCTTACAGGAGTTTAGGGTTCTAACTACGCCAATTTTTAAATGATGTCCCACTTAGAATTGTGGGCTCTGCCTTTTATTACGACTATCTTAACTTATCGTTTGCGTCGGATAGTTCAACACTATTGAACTTGCCTCTCATCTCAGAGCTAAGGCTTTTATTACTACTTACTTCGATAGTGGCAAAATTTAATAACAATTACTATATAACCAGTTGCAACAAAACTTTTATTTTGATGAAAAACTTGGATTATCCGTATTAGGCGTAAAACCCAGAAAACGCAACAAGTGACAGCTGAAAGTACAGAGGTCATTTAGGAAACAGGACACTCCACAATTGGCCCTATTTGTGTTAGTCCTAAGAACTCTCACAAGCAAATTATCACTTTGTTATCAAGTTTTGAAAATCAGTTAAATACCACCCGCCTACTTTTTAAAAAACGAACGAAGTCTTACTTTTGAGTATATAAATTCCTGAGACAATCTACGTTTCAGTACAACGAACAACCGTCTCTTTCTTGACTTCTTCTTAATAGAGCTTGAATTTTGATGATACGAGGAACATACTTTGTTAGCACTTAGATCTTCTGTTATAACCTCTATCGGATAACCGTGCAAACGTAAAAAATCATACAGCTCTAGTACTTTTCCCGTTTCAGACAATTGAAAAACCAACTTTCTCTTTATAAATGGCATACCTTGCTTAAGAATTTCAAAAAAAAGAATCTGCATCCATTGTACACTCAGACGAGTATGGGTAGTACCTTTCCTTTGGAAGGTAACAACTCCATTTAAAACCACAAGATTCAAAATACCGAGTAAGTCTAGATTCCAAACAAACGATTGCCTCAAAACGAGTTTTAACGGGTAACAAATTCTCCCAATAGGCTCTAAATTGTTTCGACGTTAAAATGCTTCTGTTAAACACATAAAAATAGCTCTGAATATGCGTTGGCCAAGAAGGTCCTCCCCCCTGTGTTATCCCCCAAAAATCAACATTTTTTTTCGACATCGAGTTAAATATATCATTTAAGGAAAATACGGGACCATAGCAAGAGGAATTGCATAAGATTATTTGATCATAAAATATTAACTTATCTAGCCCCACGTGTTTCAAGCCATATTGATAAGCAGCAAAATCATAACCAGTATTAACTCTCGATAAACATTCAGCCCTACCCCCACCCAACTCTTGAATCTGTCTTTGAGCATTATCTGAGCAGTTACCATTAAAAACGACAATAACTTTACTACAAGCCTCTAATAATTTTTCTACATATAACTTCATGTATGAGGGTAATGAACCTGCTTCATCCCAAATTACAACTATCGCACAGCGATTGCCTTTCATTAAATTCTCCACGTTATCCGCTAACATATAAAAAACACTCTAAATAAGAATTATCACAAATTTCCAACCGGCTAGATAAAAATAATCTCTAACTGCAAACATCTAAGTTAAAAAATAGCCCTGTAACAACAGTAGGCTCTAGGCAAAATAAGCCAGTAAAAATGATTTAAACAAACGCTCTGCATTATTCGAAAAGTAATTTCCTTCCAAAAGTTCACAGAACCCCATTGAGCCTGTCCAATCTTAGCAATAACTTCACTAACATCTCCAATAGAAGTTACTACCTCTGTTTGTTGAATCAACGGTAAATTCCATTCTTAGAAATTATCCAGGTCTCGTTCAACAATTTCATTAATCACAATCGTTGGTTTAAATTTCTGAATCGCTCGGATCTTTTCATCCATTGAGCTACGTCTAGATACGTACATAACATCAGAAAAATATAGGTTGAAATACGGACTCATGGCATTATTGAATGAATCACAAAGTACCAAGAGTTTTGTTCTGTACATTGCCGATTCATTTTTCATGTAAGCATAAAACTTAGAGGGAGCACTTCCTGAAGAAACTGTAAAAGGCTTCAGTTCCTCTTTCTTATTCACTTCTTTCCATCTAACCAATAACTGATCGGGACGTTGGAAAAGGTAATCAAAATCTTTTGAGATCTTGTAACCACTCGGTAAAGCGAGTATATGTGCCAAATCTCCGAGCTTCTCATTCCGGATCTGTTTTAAATCCATTAATGGTATTTCTTGAAAATCTCGAATAAGTCCGAGACGTTCCATGTTTCTCATGAGAGCAACAAAACCAACTTTTCCACCCAACAAATTCCAGTGCGTATCCGATTTATGAAACAATTGTCCCTTTGAAATCTGCGACTTTAGTTCTACCGCTGGATATACGACATTCACAGAGGTTTCATCTTCAATTTTGCTAATTAATTTTCTTGTATAAATTTCTGAATTCTTACAAGTATCACCAAGCCACTGCGGCAATTCATCGCAATAGATATTGTGCTTATCGGGAGCGATGAATAGTACATAAGTGCCTCCCAACCCCTCTGTTGTGTTTTTTAGTAAGTCAATTTTATTAATTGAAGATTGGAATTCATAATTATCTAAGGGAAAGTTTTCCTGGCAATGTTTATCAATCACTCTTGAATAGTCATTTCCCAAAAAGATCCATTCATTCTTGCCGATAAGCCCCTTGCTTAAATCGAATCGAGAGACCTTTTCAGGATCTAAAAGTAGCTCGTTTAACACGGGAACTAACTCTTCCTTGCCCATCAGACGATCATCTATATATTGATTTTTATTACCAAAAAAGCGCTTTAGTCCATGAGATGTAAAACGATCTATTCCAGTCATTGATACTACTTGTCTATTCTCTGAAGGCAAAAATACCCCGCTTTGTTCTCCAAAAATGAGCAGGCTACCAAAAAACGGTACTACAAAAAGAATGACAGTAAAAATAGCAAGAATTCTTTTCATGATGTCTTAGAAATTGAAATAAATAAACGGATTCCTCGCTCCTGTATAGAGGATAGCCATAGACAACAATACTAAAGCGACATTTACACCAAAAAGGCAAGCATTAAACGATTTAACCTCAATCTCACTGTTATTAAATAACTGTTTTGAGCACAATGAAATAGCCAATCCAACAAATAAAACAGCAAGGTTCACAGTACCGAAAGAATTTTGATATTCAAATCCATTGAAGCCAAACATAGATTGGAAATAACTGGTTGCCTGAGACAAATCATTGGCTCTAAAAAATACCCATCCGAACACAACCATTAACATGCAGTAGCATCTTTGGGCTAACACAGGCAGTGAAGTTAAAAAAGTTGCAAACGAAGTTCTTTCCAATATTAAAAGACAACCATGAAAAAGGCCCCAGATTAAAAACGTCCACTGGGCTCCATGCCAAAGTCCGCATAAGACAAATACAATGACTAAATTTCTATAGGTCAATAACTTCGAGCAGCGACTACCCCCAAGTGGGAAATACAAGTAGTCCCTGAACCACGTAGAAAGCGAAACGTGCCAACGTCTCCAAAATTCTTTAATACTTTGGCTTCTGTAAGGTGCGAGAAAGTTTTCCTGAAAACGAATACCCATCATCGCTGCCAAGCCAATAGCCATGTCAGAATATCCGGAAAAATCGAAATAAATTTGAACCGTATAGGCAAGAGCCCCCAACCAAGCATCGGCCATTGTCAACTGACCATTTGAATAAAAACAAATATCGGCAATCGGCGCTACTGAATTTGCAATCAATACTTTTTTATTGATTCCTAAAATAAATCGAAAGACTCCCCATGTAAACAGATCCCAATCGCGTTTTCTGTTCTGAATATCCTGTCTAACTGACTCAAAACGAACAATAGGACCTGCGACAAGATGAGGGAACATAAAGAAATACGTTAAGAAATCCGTTGTTTTGTAGTCGCCAACCTTCCTGTTATACAGATCAATAAGATAGCTGATGCCATGAAATACAAAAAAACTAATCCCTAGAGGTAAGTGTGGACTGTCTAGATTGGGAAATGCCGAGCCCCAACCTAAACCAAGTAAGTCAAATAACACTAAAAATTGACTAAGAACCCAAAATAAATATTTGAAATAAAAAAGAACTGTCAGATTAGTAAAAATACCCGCAACAAGATAAATCTTCTTAATTTTTGCAGAAGAAACATTTGCAATCCGTCTTCCGAAAAGAAGATTAATAAAAGCCAGTATGACCAATAAAAAAACACCCGTTGCTTCGCCCCACACATAAAACAACAGACTCGTAAAAATTAATAACGCATTGCGAAAGTAGGACTTATTACTGATTAAATCAGCAAGAAGAAAAACTGGCAAAAAGAAAAAAAGAAAAGTTGTAGAGGAAAAAACCATCTCTAAAAATACAGCTAATACGAAACTGAACCGAAGTTTACCCAGTTTGTTATACAAATCAACACAAATTCCATTCAAATGAAAACAAAATCACATCAGGAACTGTAATATTGACCTGTTTTATTTATAGGTTTACATCATGAGCAACAACCCTCTTTTATCCATCAACGATTTAATTGATTTTCCAGCTATCAAACCTGAGCACGTCGTCCCCGCAATGAAATCTTTGATTGCCGACGCTCAAGAGACTTTAAGCATCGTTACTCAGGATTTGACCCCTGCCACATGGGATGATGTCATCACCCCATTGGAAAAAAAGACTCTAGCCTTATCACGGGCCTGGGGCGCGGTCAGCCACTTAATGAGCGTGTGTGATGAACCGCAATTGCGTAAAGCCTATAACGAAGCTTTACCGATTGTCACTCAATTTTGGATTGGCTTATCACAAAGCTCACTTTCTCAAAAATACAAAGCAATTAAAGAAAGTGACGGTTTTAAAAATCTCTCTGCCGTTCGCCAACGCATCATCAATGAAGAATTGATTGACTTTAAGTTGGCCGGTGCTTTCTTACCGGAAGATAAAAAGGCTGAACTTAAAACCGTTAAAGAAACGTTAGCTCAAGAAAGCCAAAAGTTTTCCGAAAACTTATTGGATGCCACCAATGCTTACGGTCTTTTAGTTGACGATGAAAAAGACTTGGCCGGCATCCCTGCCGATGACATTGCTGCCTTTAAAGAAACGGCTCAAGCGGCCAATCAAGAAGGCTACCGAATCACACTGCAAATCCCCCATTATTTAGCCGTTTTGCAGTATTCCCAAAATAGAAAATTGCGCGAAACGCTTTACCACGCTTATGTCATCCGGGCTTCTGAATTGGATTTCGACGGCAAATTCAACAATAACGATGTGATGCGCCGCATTGTGGATTTACGTGCCCAGGAAGCCAGACTTTTGGGTTACAGAAATTACGGTGAAGTATCTTTAGCAACCAAGATGGCGAAAACGCCTGAAGAAGTTGTGGCCTTTTTACGAGATCTCGCGCAAAAAAGCTTGCCTCAAGCCAAGGCGGACATGGCTGAGGTTAAAGCTTTTGCTAAAGACAACCTTGGTATTGCCGATCCTCAAAGTTGGGATCTTCCCTATGCAAGCGAAAAGCTTCGAGAAGCTCGTTACGCCTATTCAGACCAAGAGGTTAAGCAATACTTCACACTTCCCGCTGTCTTTAACGGTCTATTTGGGCTGGTGCAAACGCTCTTTAACATCCGCATTGTTAAAGACAACGCTCCGGTCTGGCACCCTGATGTTCAATTCTTCCGGATTGAAAACGATCAGGGTGAAAAGATTGCGCAGTTTTATGTCGACCTCTATGCTCGCCCCAATAAGAGAGGCGGCGCTTGGATGGATAACGACCGAACAAGAAACCGTTTGTACGGATCATTACAAACACCCGTTGCATATCTGGTCTGCAACTTTGCCAAACCTGTTGGCGACAAGCCTGCGCTTCTCACGCACGATGATGTGCTCACACTTTTCCATGAATTTGGACACGGCTTACACCATATGTTAAGCCGCATTGAAGAGCCATCCGCCAGCGGTATCAACGGTGTGGAATGGGATGCTGTGGAGTGCCCGAGTCAATTTATGGAAAATTTCGCCTGGGATTGGACTGTGCTTGAAAGCCTTACAAGCCACGTACAAACCGGTGAGAAGCTTCCCCGGTCACTTTACGACAAGATGCTTGCCGCTAAGAATTTCCAAAGTGCCATGGCTATGGTGCGCCAGCTTGAGTTTGGGCTTTTCGACATGCTGCTTCACACTGAATTTGACAGCCAGAAAGACAACATTCTTGACCTTTTGGCAGAAGTTCGTAAGGAAGTCGCCGTTACTAAGCAGCCGGATTACAACCGTTTCCCCAATTCTTTCAGCCACATTTTCGCGGGCGGTTACGCCGCAGGCTACTATAGCTACAAGTGGGCCGAAGTGTTAAGCAGCGATGCTTTCTCCTTATTTGAAGAAACCGGCGTCTTAAATCCCGAAACCGGTAAGAAATGGTTAAATGAAGTACTGGCCGTTGGCAGTTCTCGTCCTGCGATGGATTCGTTTATTGCCTTCCGAGGACGCGCTCCTAAAATTGACGCCTTGCTTCGCCAGAGTGGCATTAAGCCCATTGCCAAATAAGGAGGCCGTATGAAAATTGCCACCTGGAACGTCAATTCTCTCAAAATGAGACTTCCTCACGTCTTGGACTGGCTTAACCAGTCTAAAACGGACATCCTGTGTTTGCAGGAACTCAAAATGACCGATGATCTCTTCCCGACCGAGGCTCTTGGAAATATCGGGTTCGGGGCGGTCTGGTCCGGGCAGAAAACGTATAACGGCGTGGCAATTGTCTACCGCAAGGATAAATTTGGGGAGCCTGAGTCCGTCCAGAAAAATATTCCCACGTTTCCTGATGAGCAAAAGCGCCTGATTGCCTGCACTTTTAAAACAGAATCAGGAGACATTCGGATTGTCTGCGGGTATTTCCCCAATGGCTCAGAGGTGGGATCGGACAAATTTACCTATAAACTCGCCTGGCTGGGCGCTCTTAATCATTGGTTAAAAAATCAATTAAGCGAATACTCTCAATTGGCGCTTTTGGGCGACTTTAACATTGCGCCTGATGACCGTGATGTCTGGGATCCCAAGGGGTGGGAAGGCAATATTTTGGTTTCTCCTCAAGAACGTCAAGCTTTCAATAACCTCCTGTCTCTCGGGCTTTCTGATTCTTTCCGACTTTTCGATCAACCGGAAAAGCGCTACACATGGTGGGATTATCGGATGCTGGGTTTCCAGAAAAATCATGGATTGCGAATTGACCATATTTTGGTTTCTAATGCGTTAAAGTCCAAAGTCAAAGCCGCGGACATTGATAAAGTCCCCCGCAAATGGCCAAAACCCAGTGATCACACTCCTTATTGGATTGAAATTTAAAAGAAGCAGATAATTGAAGTTGATATCTGTTTATGGAAGAGCTATGTATACACGTTGGAGTTCAGAACTAACCTCGCTTCTTGAGCCTTCTTACGGAACGAAGTCTCTCAGGATTAGCAATCTTGAGTACCATGTCTTGCCTTCTGATGAGCAAGCCGCATTACTAGAGGTAGCCCCCAAGCTTGATAGCTTAATTGAAGAAGGAAATGTCCAAAAGCACTCTAAGGAATCAAACGCCAGTCTATTTAAGGCTGGTGAAACGATTGTGTTCGGCAAACATGTTCGTTTTCACCAAAAAGCTTTTGGACTCCGCTTCCGTTATTTTTTACAACCCTCCCGCAGTTTTTGGACTGCAGTCGTCGCAAAAAAACTTGAAGAGGCCGGACTTGGAACTCCTAAAGTTCTAGCTGTGGGAGAGAGACGAACACTACAACTTATTTCGGACTCTTACATTATTACCGAAGCTCTTAAGGATGCCTATACCGCTGATAAAGTTTTACGGAGTCAACCGAATAGCTATGAGTTGTTGCAAAATGCCGGCCGCTTATTAAGACGCCTTCACGATGCCGGTATCACCCACGGTGATATAAAACTGACCAATTTTTATGTCCAAGGTGACTCCATGGGCTTTTGGGACCTGGATTCCGCCATGGTGTTTTCCGGTCAAACACCTCAAAAATGGATCATCCGAGATTTGGGACGACTGTTATCATCTTTTATTCTCACAGTCGATGACATGCCCCAAACACAGGATTACTTCAGGAACGCTCCTGAAATTGCCCAGGTATTGGCCGATGCCTACGGCACTGATGTCCAGACTTTTTTACCGTCTTATTACAGTTATTGGCTCAAAAAAATTAAACTCAAACACGATTTCGGTTAATTCTTCTTAAGGAGTCCTCTTATATGAAAACAGTCGCAGTAATCGGCGCAGGGGCACTGGCTCATATTTTCTGCAGAGAAACGCAAAGACTGCTTTCTGACGACTATCGCATTGTCGCTGTGATGGCCCGCCATGAAGAGCATGCCAACGAATTAGCCGACTCTTTGGATGCTGATGCCTGTACGACACTTGATGATCTGCTCTCAGGTTTTCCTGATATTGTGGTTGAATTTGCCGGCAGAGAAGTTGCGAAAGAATACGCTCAACGTGTTCTTGAACATGGCTCCGACCTTGTCATCGCCTCAATCGGAGCATTAGCCGATGATGCTTTTAGAAAAAATCTTGAAGCAGCAGCAAAAGCCAACCACCGCAAAGTCTATCTGCCCAATGGAGCAATCGGTGCTCTGGACTTGATGCAAACGTTTGCTTTAATGGGTAATGCTGAAGTGGTGATCGGCAACACAAAGGCTCCTAAAAGTTTGGAAGGCGCTCCTTACCTAAAGGGAAAGACTCTCTCGGCCGACAAAAAAGAAGTCGTTTTTACCGGATCCGTACCGGACGCTATCAATGGCTTTCCTAAAAATGTCAATGTCGCGGTTGCCGCCGCTCTAGCTTCAGGAACTCTTACGGATGCAAGGGTTCAAATTACAAGCGACCCAAACAGTACTGAAAACATCCACCGCATCAGTCTCAAAAACAATCTCATGCGCGCGGAGTTGACTGTGGCCGGCAAGCCCGATCCCGCCAACCCGAAATCCAGTACCTCAACAGCTTGGAGTGTTGTCGCTTTACTGAAAAATGTAGCCTCCCCTGTACAATTTTTCTAAGGCAGTATTCCATTAACAGTTATGAAACGATTCGTCATCCGACCCTTTGTTCTTGTAGGTGTCATTTTCGCCATAATTTTGCTTTGGGCAACCGCTCATTCCTATAAATGGCATTATGGTCTTGCCTATCATGCTGGCTTACTTGATCTTAAACCGGCTCCGGTTTTAAATGTCGGTGAAGAAAAATATATCGCGCACGCCGGCGGTTCTATTGATGGCATTCAGTACACTAATTCGTCTGAGGCTTTCATTAAAGCCATTGACGATGGCTATCGTTTCATTGAATTTGATTTAAGACTTTCTTTGGACGGTCACTATTTCGGTGCTTACTACATTGACGACTTTAACGACAATACCGGTCATCCATACCAATGGTTAATTCCCCCAACGGTTTCTCAAATTCGTGAGCGCAAAATTCTCAATCGCTACACCCCGCTTTTACTGGCCGATATTGATGAAATTTTGGATAAATACCCTCATGTGATGATTGATATTGACAAGGGAGAGGACTATTCAAAAATACTTCAGGAATGTCCTCGCCCTAAGCAAATGATTATTGAAACAACTACACCTTACCGTTACATTGCTGCCCGCGCCGCAGGATTCCCCTATGTGGCTTTTGATGGTTACGATAAGGAAATTATTGAAGAACTCGGCATCAAGATTCTTGTTTTGGACGATGGCATCGATCCTAATGATCCTTACCTGCAAAAGTACTGTAAAGAAGGCGGACTGTTATTGATCACAGGATTTAAAAACGCCAAAGACATCCCCACTGATTTTCTACAACTAAACGCGCTTTTCTATGTTGATGAAAAATAGTTTTTCGCTTTAATGGAAAACAATAGGAATCAAATAGTACAAGGGCGTTTATTCTTTCTTTGATGATAGTAGAGCAATTGTTTTGACACTATTTTCACGCCAAAAATAAAATTTAGGACTATATTTCGAGAATTATTCTCTTTTAACAAACGAGTGAGAGTAGCATTCTCAAAGAGCACAAAACCAAGGAGTTGCAATGTCTGAGAAAAAACGCCCGCGCGTCATGGTAGATATGTCCGCCACACTCATCCATCACGGTCATATCCGTCTTTTAAAGAAGGCCTCTGAAATTGGCGATGTGGTTGTTGCCCTGACCACTGATGATGAAATTAAACAGAAAAAAGGCTATACCCCGGAATTAAATTTTGAAGAACGAAAAGAAATTTTAGAGTCCATCAAGTACGTCTCGGAAGTGGTTCCCAGTCCTTGGCTTATTTCTTTTGACTACATGAAGGAACATCACTGCGACCTACTGGTGCACGGTGCAGACAACTCCAACCATATCCCGGAGGAAAATCTCGTGATTTTCCCGCGTACAGAAGGTGTGAGCTCCTCCACGCTCAGAGAGCGAGTTTTGGATAGCTTAATTGAAATGAACACGGACGCGAAGCCTTCTAAGGCCTCAGATAAAGTCGCTCGCTTCTTGATTGAGTCCATCAAAAAGGAATTCCGACTCGAATGAGCCGAGTACTTCAAGCTCTCCTTTCTTTCATTGTCCTTTTATTTTTGGCAAACGCATCCTGCGTTTTGGCTAAAGAGAGACTTCTTGTCTACACAGCAGTGGAACCGGAGTTTTTGCCTCTTTATAAAGAGGCCTTTGAAAAAGAAAACCCCGACATTGAGATTACCTACATTCGTGACTCAGCAGGCCCCATTTCGGCTAGGCTTATGGCCGAAAAAGACAATCCCAAAGCCGATGTCATTTTAGGGCTTTCTGCCATTGCCCTGGAAAGGCTCAATCAGGCCGGGCTATTAGATTCCTACAGTCCCCAAAACGCATCTGCCATCAATTCAAAGATGAGGGCTCGTGATTTTTCATGGTTTGGCATTAATGCTTGGGGTGGATCGATTTGCATTAACACGGAACTACTTAAAAAGTACAAACTTCCGATACCTAAGACTTGGGACGATCTTCTGGATCCCATCTATAAAGGTCGAATCGTCATGCCCAATCCTGTTGCCTCAAGCACAGGCTTTATGTTTTTAATGGGTTGGCTTCAGGCGAAGGGTGAAAAAGTCGGTTGGCGCTACATTGAAAAGCTTCACGAAAATATTCTTTTTTATACGGCTTCGGGCGCAAGGCCAGCCGCCATGGCCGCTCAAGGTGAAATTCCGATTGCGCTTACCTCAGAGGCTTTTGTCAGACCCTTTATGCGCTTTTCTATACCGGTGATCACCGTTGAGCCACAAGAAGGCATCGCTTGGGACGCTGAAGGCTGCGCCTTGCCCAAAGGCAGTCCACATCCGATTTTAGCCAAACGTTTTCTTGACTTTTGTGCATCCAAACCCGTTGCCGACATTGCCGCATCGTTTAGCGGCATTTCCTCAATTGACCGCTATTCAACCGAAACCGGCAAAAAACTGGTTGCCCGATTTTTGACTTTGGATTTCAGACAAGCGGCCATTGAAAAAAAGACCATAACCGACCAATGGCAAAGCATCGCATCAAGGTGAGCCCATGGATAACCAATTATTGATTGAAAACTTAAGCAAATCATTCGGCTCCACGCACGTGCTCTCCGAGATTAATCTCTCGATTCCATTAGGTGCCTTTACCAGCATTTTGGGACCGTCGGGAAGCGGTAAAACAACGCTTCTTATGGTTTTAGCCGGAATTGAAAAAGCGACAAAAGGCAGAATCATCTTCGGTGATGAAGACATTACCAATATTGCCTTGCCCAACCGTAAAGCCGGCATTGTTTTTCAACACTATGCGCTTTTCCCCAACCTTACGGTTAGGGACAATATTCTTTATGGCGTCTCCAGTAAAGTTGATGAAACGGTTAAGGAAGAAAAGCTCACGCACCTCTTGTCACTGACTCATTTGGAAGAACTTCAAAACCGTTATCCTCATGAGCTATCGGGTGGTCAAAAGCAACGTGTGGCTATTGCACGTGCTTTGGCCATCAATCCTCGTTTTTTGCTTTTGGATGAGCCGCTGTCTGCGCTTGACGCTCAAAACCGCTTAACCATCGGGCGCGAATTACGTGAAATCCAACAAAAAGCCGGCATTACAACCGTGATGGTGACGCATGACCGAAATGAAGCCCTTTCGCTTTCGGATTTCATCGTCATTATTCATAACGGCAAAGTAGAACAAGCCGGCACACCTCAAGCGATATTTGATCATCCGGCCTCGCCTTTTGTAGCGACCTTTGCCGGCGGCATGAATCTCATTCGTGTACCCGCAATCAATAACGGTAAACTCACCGGCATCCGCCACTGTGATGTTGAAGTCTTTGAGGCTACTGAAAGAACTTTAAGTGAAGCATTGACCTTTACGGCGGAGTTATTAGCCAAAGAATTTTCAGGGGAAAGCGTCTTGGCGCATTTCCTTTTAAATGACTTTAAAACAAAAATTTCTGCCCGTATTCCCCGTACATCACCGTTAGCCGACTCGTTATCCATCGGCGAACTTTATGCGATAAGACTGCCTCAAGAACGTTGGCACACCTGGGAGCAGGACTGATGCTCAAACACGCCGCATCCCTTCTGACTCTTTGCATTTTATTTTTACTTGCCGGGCTCTTGCCTGCCGCGATAAGTCTTTTCTCAACTTTGTCCGATGGACCGGCACTGACTTCATTTATAACGGGTTTTAATCTGAGGGCCTTTTTTAATACGATGGTCATGGGCCTTGCCGTTGGCCTTTCAGCCTGTGTTGCAGGATTTACAATCGCCTACACGATCGTAAACACCAAAGGTTTTGCATCCAAAACCGCAAGAACCATTTTCCCCATCGCGCTTTTTGCCCCATCGGTCATGCCCGCCATCGGTCTTATCTATTTGATCGGCAACAACGGCTTGATTATTCAAACGCCCCTTTACGGTGCTACCGGGGTCTTTTTGGGAGCGCTTGTTTTCACGCTTCCTCATGCCACTTTGCAATTGCTTTTAAGTCTTGAAAGGTTAGATGCCGGCCTGATATTGGCCGCCCGCTCACTGGGAGCCTCGCCGTTAAAGGGCTTCTTAACCATTATTCTTCCTCATTGCCGCGCAGGACTCATTAACGCCTTTTTAATTGCTTTTGTTTTGACGGTTACTGACTTCGGTGTCCCCAAGCTCTTAGGCGGCAACTTCAGCATGCTTGCCACCGAAATTTATAACCAAGCCATCGGCAATCAAGACTGGGCCGCCGCGGGCTTTCTGAGTTTATGGCTGATGCTGCCTTGCATCCTGGCTTTTTATTTCACATCCAAGTACCCGATGACTG
>OBKR01002034.1_pt1 | contig 15708 bp, 17 predicted proteins | sample 1518991 | NCBI WGS metagenome assembly OBKR01 (sample SAMEA2452117, study PRJEB22498) | human gut metagenome | biome: human feces; feature: human gut; material: feces | place: Australia | collected 2012
ATCCTTAATAAAAAATTGCTTCCATGTATTGATAATCAGCAAGTTACCCCCCCCCCGAAAATCTTCAAAAAATTATCGACTACAGATTTAGAACGATTTTCTATACCCCTCATATACAAATCCATATATTCCCAATCTGGCTCTCCGTCTTTACAAGACGGCAGCAGAATCATATCCTTCTTTACTTTATCCCAAATAGCCTTATTGTCATAACTATATTTTTCTTTGATTGTCTTTTGTAGTACTTTTGACAAGAAGAGAAGAGTATAACTGCTAATATTAGCTTTAGGTTTCACCAGATATGCATCCCAAAGTACTCCTGTTTTTTGAATCTGAGCATATACATTTCCTGTCGCAACAGCTCCATTTTGGACAATACCGAGGCACATAGATTCGCTTTCAAAATCTGATTCTCTACCATAATACATAATCCCATTATTACCGTCTTTTGCGTTAATTAAGGGTAATGTAAACTCAGAATCCTTCTCGGAGGAAGTATCAATTCTCTTGTCGAAATCTTCTTTTAGAACTTTCAACTCAAGTTTGTCCATTAAGTTGCCGATAATATAAGCCTTCCAATTTGATGTGTCTATTTTTCTCATAACTTATGATTTCTTTTCTATAGAGATATTGATTTCGTTTTCCTTTTCTATAATGTTACTCTCATATAATATTTTAGACAGGAGTTTCTCATTAAATTCTTTTACGTCTATACCTCTTTGGAACATCTCATAATCTAACATTGTCTTCATAAAATCTTCCTCAAAGATTTCAAACGGTTTCTTTTGTACTTGATATGACAAATGTTCCGACGGATTTATGACTTGTCTCGTATTAAATCTACTATCTACACCGTCATGTATAGCCTCAATCCAATAGTCTTCCAGTTCCTGCCAACGATTTTTGATGTCCTGTCTTCCCTGATTTTTCACCGTTTCCAATCCATCATCTTCTATATAATACCCTATGATATTACGACCTTTCTGGGGTTTGCCTGTTTCAAATACGAAGATTGAGGTAGTTATGCCAATGCCAAAGAATAGGTTTTCAGGCAATTTAATGATGTTAGTAAGCGTATGCTTTTTCAACACCTTGTTGCCATATTTCTTATCTGTTAAATCTTTCTCCAACTTCTTGTCCGGCAATATGAATGCACACATAGTTCCTACAGGAACGGAATCCAATACGTTCTGCACAATTTTCATGCATCCATACTTCCTTTCATATGGAGGATTCATTAAAACTTTTGTTATGTTCTTTTTTCTTATCCATTCACAAGCTTCTTCTGAGCGTGTATCAAGCGGAGCCAAATTAGTTTTACCATCCTTGTGAATAAGCATATTGGCACAAGCTAAGGCGAATATGTCATGGGAAAGCTCTATGCCAAAAAGTTGGCAAGACTTGATTTTGCCGGCTTCTTCAGTATTGGCACCACCTGCTTCCTTTATCATGTTGCACATGGCTTTTACAAGAAAAGCTCCAGACCCACAAGTAGCATCAAGTACTCTGTCGTGAAGGTTCACATCAATCAAGCGGTACATAAATGATGTAATATGATCAGGAGTAAAGACTTGTCCGCTCTCTGATTTCCTTTTATATCGGTTGAATTCGTTAAAGAAGATGCCCATTACGTCTTCACCATTCCAATAATCAGAATCCAAACAATCAGATATTTCTGATATCCAATCGATAAAATTATCAATTGCCTCTTGATTGTCGGACCTGTTCATCTTTATACTTGAATAGACCTCTATTAGTGTATCAAGTTTTAGATTCTTTTTTCTATCTTCTTCTAACGATTTTGACAAAGTATTAAGGATTGAATTTGTCATTACCGAAAATTCCATTCCCTTGATAAGCATTGCACCATATCTCTTTGCCACCAATGCGCAAGCGGTAAAAATCATACGGTGATATAAGTTATTCATTACAAACTTTACATGAAGACAGTCGTTTATCTTCTTTGTAAGGTTATAGATCTTCTGTTTGTCTATTTTATTCTCCTTAAACAATGATTTATAGTATGATTTGGATTGTAATGTATTTGCTGCATCAACAACAGGTTCATATGTCCCGTCTTTGAATTTTAGGATAACGACATCAATCCCATTATACAATATTCCTACAATTCGTTTATATCTTGAGGATACTATTTCTATGTTCTTCTTTAACTCAGAAATCCATTTGTCAGATTGTATGTTCTCTTTTTCTGCTTTTGTTTCTAATATAATGGCTACAGCAGACTTGTCAGTTGGCAAATACCATCCATCAGGTTTATCTATAATGCCTTTAAATCCTAGTTGATTAAAGGTCGTAATTTGTCCTGTCCCTTGTTTTACATTTGGTTCATCATCATTAAAACCAAGTATGATTTTTGCTGAATCTCTAACTTCGTCCTCTGTGCGGCTCATGATTAAAATATTTTATATAATGGGTGGCATTTTTGCTTAATTCATTATTATTCCAAAGGCTTATTCATCCCTTCCGCAACAGCAACTTGGATTTTATTTAATAGTTCCTGGAGTTTAGTTCTTTCTATTTCATCAAGATTACCCCAATCTGGAATAATCTGATTTTTCTCACTTAACTGTCTAAGCATTTCAACATAATCGAAATGAGATATGGTTGTACCGACTTCAATCTCGGTCTGAATATCGCCAGATTCAGTCTTTTGAAAATACAATTTCATAATCTTAATCTTTAAATTTTTTGAGATTATATTTTTTAACCCGTTTTTTTATCGAAGACTTTCCCCCATCTGTTATTGAGGCGATGTAATCCAAGACTGGTTTCCCATTAATTTCCCCTTCCAATGGAGCAGATCTGATTATTATTTTCCCGTCAACATTATTACAATATATAATTTGTTGAGCATCACCCATCATTGGAATTGTTGCATTATGAGAAACAAGTATAATTTGCTTATTTCTTTTAACTTTCTTCACAGCCTCTACGAGACCATCATTTATATATTTTGTCGCTAAATTATCTTCTGGCTGATCAATGATTATCGGAGCAATATCTTTATCATAACCAAGTATAAAATCTAACAAAATAGATGTTTTCCAGCCCGCGCTGAGGGTTTCAAAATCTTTTCCATCCTTAGTCGCTATCTTATACACGGTTTTATTCATTTTTACAAATTCATTATAAACCCTATTTATAAAGTCATCATAATTCTGGACTTTTGGCTTTTGTTTGCTAAAATTGGCCTCATAAAGGCTTTGTGGTGTGATTTCGTTAAAACTTGATATTTTTCTACCAGATTTTAACATGTTGTTAAATACCTCCAAAACGACCTCCTTATTTAATCGGAATTGGTTGCTAATATAAAGATGATGTCCTGAAGATACAATTTCTTTAGTTTCAACAGTTACATTATAAGTGGCTATTGACTCTAGATATTTCGTGAAATTCCGTTTTAAGAATATATACTGAGCAATATTATTTAGTAGAGTATTAAATTCCTGCGCTTTTGTTTGATCTTCTTGACTTTCCGTTTTAAGTAATGTCGCATATTGATTAAAAGATTCTTTAATTGTCTCATAAACTAATGCCTCTGTCTTACTAAATTTGTAAACTTCTTGAAGCGACAATATTAGAGCGTCAATCAACTGACCTCTTTCTTGGACAAATGGATTTCGTTCTAAGATAGATTTTATTTCAAGCAATGTGTTAATATGCTCATCTTTCTTACTGTTACTATATATGATACTATATCGACTTTCTTCAGAAGGCACGAACTGCTTGATAATATTTTCTTTTACATCCCTTAATACCAGTAAACGCCCAATTTGAGAAGTGGTGTTTAGCTTATCTTCGATAGACTTTAAATCCTCGACTGTTTGAATTAATTTGGATATGTCATTTTTCAACTTAGAAAGACTAGCATTAATCATGTTAGTTACTTCTTTGTTGTCAGGGAATAAACTGCGTATTATATCAATATCTTCGATGTGGTGATTCTCATCATCACCAACAACCTGCATTATATAATTTTGACTAAGATAATGAGGCCGAATCCCAGATGGATTAATTATATTTAGATTTTCTACACCGAAATTTTTATAATGAGAATCTTCAAAACCTTGATGTGCTAATACACGCCATAAAGAATCAACAAGGAGGGTTTTCCCACTTGATGAGCCGCCAATCACCACATTTAGTCCCGAACAAAAATTTACATCTATATCCAGCTGATCATCTTGATATTTTACAGATTCAATATTCTCAGACCATGATTCCGGTTTAAGATGGGAATACAATAATCTAGTTTTTTCAGACAAAGATAATCTAAAGCCTTCAAATGTAGGTTCAGCGAACATCCAAGTTGGTATAAGTACGGCCGCATCTGCTGCTTTTGCAGATGGGTATTCATTTGGAGAATAGTTATCTGAACAGGTGACTAAGTTTACAAAGTCGCTGATGCCAAGTTTCCTAAAATACCTGTCGGTTTCCTCTCGTCCACTATCGCTTCGAGCAGTAAATCCATCGAATTGATTATAATAAACACTGCGTTCCATCATAGTGTCAAATCTTTTCCCTTTAGGAATCGCCTTATCAAATGTTGCGTGAGATTGACCCCCATGAGGGAGCAATACAAAATCATACGAGTCAAATTCGTTGATTAGTTTATCTAATGTTGGTATATTTTTATCAGTTTTAACAACTCGCTTGTTAGGATACAATTTGTCTAATAAAACATTTATCTCATCTATTATCTCGGAAGTGACCGGGTTCTTAAAAAATATATGACAGTGATAAGCCTCCGTGTCAACTAGATAATGAATATGAAGTTCAACACCAAGTAATATAAAAATATCATTGCCACAGATTTCAAGGGCCTTAAGATATGCTTGCTTATTAATTGTATTATGATCCGTCAATGATATTAGCGCACGCTGTCCTTGCGCTTGTTCTCTAATTTTGGAGAATAGCGTCTCTATATCATAGTTCTGATTCAAATTATCCGGGTCATCAGAAGTATGGATATGTAAATCAATATAAACTGGATCCATATATGACTTTTTACAAAATTACTAAGAAATCCTGACATGACAATCGTCAATGCTAAAAAAACTTTGAATTCATCCCCGACTGAAGATACTAAAGAGACATTAAGTAGACCAGAAGAGAAACGCCGCCGAGGGCTGTTTCCCTCGGCGGTGTTGGGTTATCAGAGTTTGGGCCCTTGTCGGCGGCGTTTGGCTTTTTGTTCTTCACGATAACGGTGAAGGGCCTCTTCTATGGTAAGTCCGGGATGGCGGCTCAGCCATAGTTTGAAATCGTCGGGTAAAGCACTCCCATTAGTGAACCCTTCTTGCGGTTGTGTGGTTCCTGCGGCTGAGACATGGGATAACCGGGGGCCATAGCTCTGTGACTGAGATGCTGCTTGTCCGGCTAAATCCGGATTAGATGAATAGACTCCCGGAGTCATGCGCTGTGGGTTGAATTTTATCCACACAGTAGGCATATCTCCTTGACATCCGTCAACTCGGATAGCTTTCCCGGCAACGTAATCATTGATCTGTTGCGTCGAAAACCGCACACCTTTGTATGATGCGATAGGCACAATGGAGCCATCTGCATACATCCATTGAGACTGGGAGTGTAGCGGTTTATTGTTAGCCAGATGCTTGGAAATATTGCCCAGACTGAATCGCCGGTCAATCTTCGAGGCGGCGAAACGCTTGCCTTTTCTGGTGTACCATAGACCCTGCAATTCGTTGCTGCCACGCTTATATTTGTATTCTATGCCGACACCAGCCGCCTTTAATTTGGCCTCGAATTGCTCGAAAGTATGAACACTTCGGTCATTCCAAACCGCTTCAACTGCATTGAAAATCTCATATCGTATCTTTTCCGTGCCACGCAGTTTATTGACATTGGTCTGCCGCTTGCCCTCGGAAATATGCAGTCCATATTTCTTTGTCAAGTCAAGACACACAGTCTTGTTTCGGCTGAAATCATTTTTATCCGAAATGGTTTCGGCATGGTTGTCTATTCGACTGAACACGATATGACAGTGTGGATAATCCTTGTCGAGATGACGGACAATGATGTATGGAGTATCCACGATGCCCATTTTCTTCATATATTTTTGGGCAATCTCTACCATAATCCGGTCATCAACTTTATCCTTGTCGTTGGCATGGAAGTTCAGAGAAATATGCCCGACCGGATTTTTCAAGTCCGGATTCAAGGCGAGATTATCCTCAAAAGAGGCGATAATTCCATTTCTCCCATCCATCGTATATACATCTTTACAGTCTATAAGACGCCATTCATCACAGGGCGTGCGATCGGGATTATCCTTCTTTCGGCGGGTGACATAATCGACGCAACCGCCGAAACTTCCGCCTTTTGTTATCTTGCCCATCATACGCTATCGGGTGTATTACGATAGTTTTTTATCAGTGAAAGAATAAAATCCTTGCACTGAATTATCTCTCTGTATGTGCGGACAATCTGTTCCTCTGAGGCGCCACCTTTTAGAATGGCACCGACAAATTTTGCCGTGCGGTTGAGATTTTCGGCGATTCCCTGAAGGTCGCGGATTGCCTTGACATCTCTTGGCGTGAGCCTTTCCACGACTTTGCAATGCAGTGCCGACTGACGGATATATTCCGAACGGTTAAGCCCTGCCATGAGAGCTTTGTCCATCATTACCTGATACTGGTCTATGTCGAATTTCACCGGCACCATGATGGACTTTCGTTCATCCGCCGGGAGCTTTGGACGTCCTTTAGAGGGACGTAAATTGGATTTCTTCATTGGAAATTCAGTTTGAGGTTTGTGACCATCGGGAGCGGAGTGGGGCGAGTCGTTTGAGGATTACTTGTAATACGAAAACATAAACTCGCTCCCTCCGATTCCGAACCCCTGCGATAGTTTCGTGGTGCGCGAAACTACGAGGACTATTTAGCGGTCAAATTGTAATTGCAATCACGCACTCAGAGCTTGCGCCAGATTTCTATGTCGTCGGCATATTGTTTCAGATGCTCGGCAAGGATGGCGTTGGCATAACTGCTGACGGTAGTGCCACGGTCGCCGAGGATTCTGGAAATGCGCTCAAGCTGGTCCCACAGGTCGCCCTCGATGTTCAGGGCATGACGGTTCATCAGCTTTGCAGGAGTAAGGAAGGTATCCTTGAACTCGGCGAAATCCGACTTGCGCTGTTGCTTGCCAATGCGCTGTTGTTTCGGCGGTTCGATTGTGGTGTTTATAGCTGTTGCTTCGGTTGCTGTCTGTTCGTTGCCAAACAGATTGTCAGCGTTGGCAGGAGTGGTGTTGTTAACAGCGTTGTCGCTGTTAACTGTGGAAGCGGAGTTGATAGAGCTATCTGATTTCATAATAGAATCGGGATTAAGGGTTGATACGTTGGATTTGGTTGCATCGGTCAACTCGGTTGACTTGGATGCGGGTGTTGACGGTGCTTTGGTGGTTTTCATTGGAAATTGTGTTTTGAGTGAAACTTCGGTTGACAAGAAAATCATTCAGGTCGTTGAACTCGGAGTATAGCGTGGAGCGATTAATCACGGTTGAGCCACGTATGGCTGTCAACTCGGCGAGTGCTGTTTGTCCGGCATTGTCGTTGTCAAGATAGCAGTTGATGGTGGTGTAACCTTTGAGATATGGCACAGCCTTGTTGACATTGACAGCCGAGTTGAGTATGATTGCGTCGGCTCCGCTGATGATGTCGAGTGTGAGTGCAGAGAGATAGTCAATGAATCCCTCGAACACGACACACTCTGTTGACGGGCCATCTCTCGACCACGGAAGGTATGATATGTCCTTGCGTCCCCGGCAACCTTTGAAATATCTATTGCGCAGTTCCCAGCCACCGCTGATGTTCTCAAACGCCACTGCGAAGTAAGATTTCTTTCTCCGCTCTGCTCCGAAAGCGCTTTGCGATGAACCGTTGACACTGTAATGAGCCTCCTTGCATTTCGCCTTGGCGATGTGTGCCGGAATGCCACGCTCTTGGAGGTATGCGACAAGTGCGCGGTGTTCCAGTGGCACGACCTCAAACCTCTCTATGCTCGGCGCAGAGTGTCGCTGGGGAAAAGAGGACGCGACTGTCTGCACCGATGGCACAGGATAGCTGTTGCCGATGCAACGCATGAGATAGCACAGGTCTGTTGACTGATACAACTCGGCTGCCAGGTCGATGATGTTGCCGCCTCTGCCAAGTCCGAAATCATACCAGCAGTTGATCGCGGTATCGACCTTGAACGATGGTGTCTGTTCCTGTCGCAACGGTGACTTATACCAGAGCCTCGTTCCTTTTCTCGCCGCCGGTTCATGTCCGAGACGAGATAAGAAGGCGGCTAAAGGGATTGATTTAATCTCTTTTATCATGGGTGCTAAAATGTTTGGGTGAGATGGTTCTTGGTTTGGGCCCTATTATATATGCCCTTTTCTAAACCAGACCAGAATTGTGTTTCTCAATAGTAGAAATCCGGATTGTAGATGTACTCGCGGTTCTCGTAACGAATCATGCCTTTGTTGTCAAGAAAGGTCTTCAAACCTTTTACCTTGTTGTTGGAATACGAATGTCCACAGGCGGCATATCCGGCTTTCAATGCCGCCTCGAAGTTGCGACATCCTTTTATCGGCCCGTTGGCGAACACAACGCCTAATGCCTCGCGGTGCTGTTCCTCGGTCAACTCCTTGTACGGATAAGGGTCTTTGGTTTTTTTGCCCGGCTCGGTGAATACATATCCGCTTGCTATCTCCGGCAGTCCGTAGTCATTGACGCGGAAGGCAAACGGGTCGAACTCGGCGGCGCGTATCATGGCGGCGCATACCTCCGAAACAGTATCGTCAGTTTTGCTGCGGCTCACCTGAAGTACAGTCTCCGCCTTGTTGTTCAGTTCTGTACCGACATGACCACGGGCGTTATCATCACTCTTATTAAGGTGCAGAACCGTGTGGATATGTATCTGGAACTTGTCCGTCCATTCCATCAGCTTGCCGATAAGGTCGGTCGATTCCTTGGCGCAGTTGATGTCGTACATAAGGTCGCGCACACCGTCGATGATTACAAGACCTACGCCGGGTGTGTTGATTATCGCCTGTTCGATAACTTCAAGGCGCAAGGCAGGTGTAAGCTGACGTAGAGCGGCGAACTTCAGATGTTCCGGATGGGTGTCGGTCGGGAGTTTCGCCAGTCGCAAGGCACGTTCCATAACTTTCTGACAATGATACGGACTCTGTTCGGTATCGAAGTAGAAGATTGTGCGCTTGTCGTCGGGAAACTCGGCGGTATAGCCCAATACCTTGCCGTTGACGAGCGATGCTCCTACGATGGCAGCGACATTGAAGGTCTTTTTACTCTTTGCCTTACCGGTCGATGCAGAGAAGTTGCCGAGTGTTCCGATGACACTGCCGTTGGCATACAGCACCTCCGGCGCGGTCTGAATCTCATCTGTGATTCGCAACTGCTTTTCCTCCCAAAGTCTGAGTATGTCTTGCTTCATTTCTTGCATCTGCGACCTCCCTTCTTTGATGACTGGATAAGATCGAGCGCAAGTTGTGCGTCGATAACGATTTTTCTGCCCGTTTGAGTTATAGCATCTTTGATTACGCCGCTGTTCTTGATACGGTGTGCGGTAGCCTTGCTGCACTGGAGAAGTTCGCAGAGACCTTCGATTCCATAGACGAGCCATCGCTTTGCTGTGGTAGCTGCACCTTCGGGTTCGATGTTATCCTTGACATTACGGGAATCAAGTAATTCTAAAAGTTGTTCTCCGGTATACTGCCAGAGAGGAAGTTTGAGTAACTGGTCTTTTGTCATACGCAGTGTAGGTTTGAATCATACTTCCGCCCTCGGAGAGAGCGTATCCGAGTATCTCCCGGACACTGCAAAATTACAACCGGCTATGAGTGGTCTGTATGTGGATTTCTATTCTCCACTTACTAAAACTACCCATCAGAGTATCAGGCTCTAACGGGTAGTATCATAAAGTTTCAAAAGTGGAATTTCAAGTGGTGAAAGTGGTGCGCGAGTGGTATCTTTAAGTAGCAAGGACTATCAAGCCCGTTTTTTATGGTTTTTGATGATTTCATCGATGTCATCTGCAAAGGCCATACTTGACCTGCTGGCATCGCTTCCACGCGGATGTGAATATTTACTTTCGTAATATGATGAATCTATGCCGAAGTGTAAAAGGATGTCCTCACGCCATGCGACTTTGTGCTTTTCCGGCACGATATCGTAGAGCTTGGAGATAAGATAGCACACCTTGATTTTTTGCTTTGGTTTTATCTTCAGAGGCTCATGCTTGCCATGAAGGTTCAGCGATGAATGAAACTGGGTCTCGGTCGGGTCATCAAATATTTCATCGCAAATTTCGTATAATTCCGACACGAGAATCATAGGGAACAGTTCTTCTTCCCATTGGCGGCATGATTTTGTAGTGGCCTGACGATGTTTTACAAGTTGTTCAGATGCCAGATAACTACCATTGTGAACCTGCATCTTTTGTATAAAGCTTTCCCTACATTTCGGATGTAACTGAATTTCACATGGCGGAAAGTATCGCTCCACCATGATAAAAATTTTGCGACAGACATTTCGCATCTCATGGTAGATATCGAATGAAGGTTTCAAAAGAAATTCATCATATTCAACGCTTTCCTGCAATTTCTTAAGAAACTCGCGTTTCTTTTCAAGCCATCCTTCCCGAGTGTCGGCCATATGGAATAGCTCGATTTCCTGTTTGTACTTATCTATCGTCCAATCATCAGGCACCGGGATTTTATGGCAAGCCTTTAGCGCGTACTCATAGTGAGCGGCAATCATATAGAACATCTCCACTTCTTTAAGGAAGTGGTTGCTTTCATACTGATCTATCATGTCTGCCTTGGATTTATTTTTACGCTCTCGATCCAATTTATAGAATACATTCTGGAATGTTTCTAATCTGGTTACAATCTCGGCGCAGAAATTTCGGGTTTGGTCAGCTTGTACCTTCCCGATTTCTCCGGAGACATGAGATTCGATGATAGCGTTTTCGATGTCGATAGAGCAAAGTTTACTGGTGGCTTCCGCTATTCGCTTGTATAAAATTGTATCCTGTTTGGCTACCAGAGGCACTTTTATAAGCTGCCTGAGGTCTTCCAAAATCGGCACAACATCTCGTAATGTCGTAGGGTTTGGCATTTGCGGGTGTTACGTTAAGTGTTATTAATGGTGAGAGCCAATCAAACTCAAACAACCTTGTTGAATCTTTGTTAAATTTTAGCACTCGATAACATAAACACGCGATACCCAATGATAGTTCGCATATCTATTTTTGATACGATTATCAATCTCTACAAACCATACATTATGGTCAATTGTATCAAAATTGTATCAAAAATACATTTTTTAACATTTGGCAGCGGCACGAAAATAAATAAAGAGCTGAGTCTTTGCGACTTAGCTCTTTATTTAAGTTGCCTTGGAAGGATTCGGAATTATGAATGACGGCGAATGAAGCTGAATTAAATTTGCAGTGTATATCAGCGAATTAGAGCGTTTTTGAATGTTAATAAATTCATAGGTATTTATCTCAACGCACTTTTGGTTGTGCAAAAACGTTATACTTGCACAACGGTATTTTGAAATGCACAACCACCTATGGAAAGAATAACCATCTACCTCCGCACGACCAAGACGAGCGGCAAAATAAGACTTCGCTTCCGGCTTACGGAAGGCCGGGAAGTCCAGCTCTTTCACAAGAGCAATATCGAGGCTGATTTGGCGGACTTGAAAAAGTTTGACATGGATGGCTCGCTGAAACCGCGCGTCAGCCTCTACAATGAGGAACTGCGTATTGCGATTACACGCGAGATTGATGCGATGCACGAAGCCTATAAGCAACTGAAAGAGGAATGTCCTGAATTTGATGCCACCGACTTTGAGGCGAGAATTGATATGGTTCTCAATCCGGAGAAATACAATATAGTCAAGACGGAGGAAACCGAAACCCTGCTGGCACGTTTCGACCGCTACATTGACAGCCTGAAAACATACGGCACCGTCAGTGAGGGCAGAGCCAAAATTTACAAGATAGTATGGGATAAGCTCTCACGTTATCTTATCATCTTCAAGAAATCGCGCTATACTCCGGAGCAATTCACACCGGAAGATATATTGGCATTCCGGGAGTTCGTAATCAACGAATACAAGTATGTCGATAAGCACAAGGCGATATATGGCAGCCTGCAGAAGATCTCCATACCGACCAAGCAGGCGAGTATCAACACAGCATCGGCAAAACTCAGGGCATTACAGGCTTTCTTCAATGAGCTGGAGGAGAATGACGAGATTTTGAAATCTCCGTTTCGACGCCTCACCAAGAAAAGAAGAAACGAGGCACTGAGAGAGCAATATGATGACCCATTCTTCCTCCGTTATGAGGAAGTTCAACAGATAATGGCAGCGGATGTGCCCGACAATCTGAAGGAAGCCAAAGATGCCTTTCTTCTTCAGTGCGCTCTCGGCTGTCGTATCGGGGACTTTATGAAGTTATCGATGTCGAATGTTGCAGTTACTGATGACGGCATTCCTTACGTTCAATATCTGCCCAAGAAAACCATGAAGACGCAGAATGACCGCCGGGAAAAGAAAACACCATTGATGCTGTTTGCGTTGGAAATCGTCAAACGCTCCGGTTTCAAATTTGGTGTCCTCAAATATGCCTCCGGCAAAAGCGGTTACAACGCCAAGATTAAGAAGCTTCTTGAGCATTGTAAGATTGACCGATTGGTTAACCAGTATGATGAGGCGACAGGCACGATGAACCGTGTGCCACTGCATTCGGTAGGAAGTAGCAAGCTCTGCCGCAAGACCCACATAGACATCGCCAACAAAGCGCAGGTGAACATGTATGCCACTGGACTCCATGAAGTAGGCAGTAGTGCAGTAGAACACTATTCCATGCTCGAAATACGCGACCTATTCATGCTTCTCTGCGCAGCATTCAATCAGCCCCGATACCGGGTTGATAAGCAACTAAATGTTTTGACGGATGCCGTGTCAGGTGTATCGTAAAAAAATCTCTAATTTTTACATTTGTGTAAAACATTTTTTGTAACTTTGCGTTGTAATTTCAAACGCAAAGAATTATGAGCGAAGTAGAACTACTCTTAGTCAATAGCAGCGACAGCTGCACTATGTACACTATTCAGTTCCTGTCTGATGATATGAGCGAATTTGAAAAATTCGTTACCAAGTTCAGGCAGGACGCCGAGCTAAATCCTGACTTTCAGGCAATAATGAGATTCGTTGAACAGATTCTCTCCAACGGCGCACTGGAGCGGTACTTCCGCAGAGAAGGCAAGATGAACGACTCAGTCGTTGCGTTACCGGTGCTGAAATCAAAACTCCGCTTATATTGTCTGCGGCTTACCGACAAAATTCTCGTCCTCGGCAATGGCGATGTGAAGAACAGCCGGACATACGAAGAAAACGACACGTTGCAAGGCTATGTCATGGACTTGCAGAAATTCGAGCGTTTGCTCAAACAGGAAGTTCGTTCGGGCAATGTGGAGATAACCGAAAAGGAGATTATAACCGATAAAACCTTTGACTTATGAGAACCGCCAACATTTCGTTGCAGGAAATCTTCAATGAGATTCCTCAGGAGAAGCGTGAGGAAACCAGACTCTCTTTTGCCATCTCTAACAGACTGGACGCGCTTATGCATGAAAAGGGTTTGAATAAAAAGCAGTTTGCCGAAGCACTCGGCAAACGGCCCAACGAGATAACACGTTGGCTGAGCGGTGAGCATAATTTCACTATATCTACCCTCGCCATGCTTTCCACTTTCTTCGGTCAACCTATTATTACTGTGGGATAACATATTATAATACTCCATTCCAATGAAGCAAGATAATTCGACAGCATATAACAGTGGTTCTGGTCTTCGTTATGGTATGTTCATACCTTTGGCTTTGATGTTGGCATCAGTGATTTCCTGTTGCTTCTCCTATTCTAAGGCTAAACAAAACATCGCTAATGATCTTAACGATGCGATGTTAGCGTTGGCTAATGAGAACAGCGAACTGTGGACTCGTCCCGACACCATTGCTGCCATACGCCAGATGTACGAAACCACTCATAAACCGCTTATATATGAAGCCTCCGATGTTAACTTCAGAAACACTTCTCTGAAAGACGAGGCTTACTTTACGCTCGCTTTGGTTGACAAGAAGAAAGTCGCACCCAAAATCCGGGAAACCAAAATCGCATCGGATTCGATTATGCTCGTGCCGGAAAGTGCAACCGACGGACTCGCGATAAAGGTTCAGGGGTTTGCCGACTGCTCTAGGGCATCCGTTTTCAGTGCATCTGACCAAACCCTGCCCGGGATTCTGTTTTCGCTCTCAATCCTTTCTATGTCCGGGATGTTTGTATGGAAGAAAAGAATGGCTGAAATACCCGATGCCGGAGTTGTTGCCGTTCCCGCAACGCCTACCCTCGACGGCATCAAACTTACCCCCATGCAGCGCCAATTCGCTCAGATGCTTCTCGATGCCCCGGATATGAAAGTGGATAAACGGACATTATGCGAGACCCTTTGGGGCAATAAAAGCAATGCCGAGGAATCGCTTTACACTCTTGTAAGGCGTACTAAAACGGCACTCGCTAAGGCCAATATGGAGATTATATGTAACAGAGGCGACTCTTACGAGCTACGCATAACAGGTTGATATACTGCATTGTCAGAATTTGTCAGATAAAAGTCAGACAAATTTTTAGGCTTGTTCGCACCATTATTACTTGCTTTGCAGAAAAATTCGCAAAGCATGAAATCTAAAACTCTAATCTTCATCATAACCGTCTTTCTCATCACCGAAAGCGGTTATGCACAGAATCAGGAAGCGACCGATAGCCTGACGCACGAATTGCAAGAGGTTATAGTTACCGCTAAACAACCGGCTACAAAATTAGTCGGCTCCACGCTCGTTTCAACTATTCAGGGCACTAACCTCGCAGACCTCGGCACTGCTCTTGATGTGCTTGCACAGTTGCCTATGATTAAGGTTGATGACAACGCCGTCAGTGTCATAGGTAAGAACAATATCGAAATCTATATCGACGGGCGTCCAATGCACGATGAAAATGAATTGCAACAGCTCCTTTCGTCCAATCTCAAGAAAGTGGAGTTACTCATGGCTCCGGGGGCCGCATATGAAAGTACGACAGGAGCCGTGCTTAAAATCACGACTCGAAAGAATTTTGTGCAGGGGCTGTCGCTGACCGACCAATTCCAACTTCAGCGCCGACGCAAGTGGTCGGTTATGGATTATCTCGGCTTGAGCTATCGTCTCCGCGACTGGGAATTGTTTGTAAACGGCACCATAAACCGCAATAATTCTTTGGCCAAAGGTACTACGACCAATACTCTCTTATATGCTGGAAAGGAAACGGTGGTTGGCAGCAGCCAGCATAATTCCTTTCCGACTACGACAGGAGTAATAAAAGGAGGGTTCAACTATTCGCATGGAGCACAATCCTTTGGCGCATATTATCGCTATAATCCCGAGCGCGGCGACTTCAACAATATCGGCTCAGAGTGGATGAACAACAGTGCCCCGATACTTCGCGACATCGACAAACGAATCCGTGCGCACAGCCATTTGGTTTCGTTATATTATGAGAATACATTTGCCGACAAATTTCTACTGCACTTCGACGGAGATTTCCGTCAGTCA
>OBKR01002057.1_pt1 | contig 15589 bp, 10 predicted proteins | sample 1518991 | NCBI WGS metagenome assembly OBKR01 (sample SAMEA2452117, study PRJEB22498) | human gut metagenome | biome: human feces; feature: human gut; material: feces | place: Australia | collected 2012
GCAAAAGGCCTTGGAAATCTTCAAAACCTACCGAGACGAAATCATTCGGCTTGAAGCTCTGGAATTGGGAGCGCCCGTCAGCTATTCGGCAAACGCACACTGCGACTATCAGTTCACCCGCATCGAGTCCTACATTCGCGAAAGCCAGAAGGTCGTTCTCGAAGAACAGTTCGAACAAAGCACCGTCGTTCGCGAGCCCGTCGGCGTCATCGCCTGCATCACGCCATGGAACTATCCGCTCGGACAAGTCGTGCAGAAAATCATCCCGGCGCTTTTGATGGGCAATACGGTCGTGCTTAAACCCAGCCAGCACACACCTCTGACAGCCTATCTGCTCGTGGATTCCCTTGATCGCGCCGGATTCCCGGCCGGAACCGTCAATCTGATCACGGGACGCGGATCAAAACTGGGCGACACGCTTGCCACACACCCGCTCGTCGACATGATCTCCTTTACCGGATCAACGGCTGTTGGCATCAAGCTCAGCCAAAAGGCTCTGGAAGGTGTCAAACGCATTTCTTTGGAGCTCGGTGGAAAATCGCCTTTTATCTGGCTTCCGAACGAAGACTATGAGCCTGCCATCAATCAGCTCTTTGGTTCCGTTTTCTACAACTCAGGTCAAACTTGCACAGCACTGACCCGCCTTCTGGTTCCTGAATCAGATCTCGAGAGGGTCAAAGCGCTGTTGCTGCGTCGCATTCCGCAACTCGTCGTGGGCGATCCGATGGATCCCAAGACAAACATCGGACCGATGGCTTCCAAAGCGCAATACGACAAGGTGCTCTCGTACATTGAACTCGGCCAATCGGAGGGCGCCGAATTGCTCTGCGGCGGTCCAGCTCCTGAAGCCGGCAAAGGCTACTTCATCAAGCCGACGGTCTTTGTCAACGTCACCAATTCCATGCGCATTGCGCGTGAAGAAATCTTCGGTCCCGTACTTTGCGTGATCACGTACAAGACGGTCAATGAGGCCGTTGACATTGCCAACGATACCCCCTATGGCCTAAATGCCGCCGTTTTCGGCGAACGTGAGCTCGCTTTGTCCGTGGCCAAACACATCAAGGCCGGCAATGTCTACGTCAACGGAGGTCCGCGCGATGTAACGGCTCCCTTCGGCGGCTACAAACAAAGCGGCATCGGCCGCGAAGGCGGTCGCTATGGTTTGATGGAATTCACGCAGCTCAAAGCAACGTTTGACCGTTGATTCCCGTGATCTCACAGAAGGCGGCCTTTCAAGGCCGCTTTCTCGTTTCCGCTAGATCTGCCAGAGACTGTGGGTCACAAGATCGTCAGACAAAAACCGTTGTTGTGGCGTCATACAAATCAACGCGCCGTCACCACGGGCCTTAAACCGGACCATGCCACCTTTGTGCTGTTTAAAGCGCCTCAGTCCGCGGTCAAGATCCTTGAGTGCCTGCTGCAAAGTCTGGGCCGGAAATTCAGACAACCAGAGGCTTGAATCATCCATCTTCCAGCCAACCAACTGAGAAGCCAGTTCCTTGTAGGAGACAAACGGCCGTTTGTTTTCAAGCTGCCGAATCTGAATTTCAACTGCCTTGTTATAGACGTAGCGGCAATTACCTACAAACTGAGCACACTTAGCCCTCTGTTCGGGCTTCAGAATGAGTTCGAATTTGTAGGCGCAGTTGACTTTCGTGCGCGAGATCTTACCAAAGAGCAGAATTTTGTATACTTTTTTCCAAATCTCAACGCCATTCATTCGCCAGCTCACGCAGGCGGTCTTCTGGCGTTAGTCAGATAAATGTGTGCGCAATGTGCTTTTTCCAACTTGTCGCATACCGCTCACCAAGACGACTTTGAAGTTTTCCGAGAGCTGCACGATTTCTTTCTCGGCCGTTCTGGGCAAATACATGGCGCCCCTCCTGAGCCTATTCTTTCGGAAAAATTCTTTCATTGACTATGGAAAAATCCGATAGTCGATGATCGGAAATTTCCATAGTCAGCCTTGTCAACTCTTGCGACATTTGTCCAATGCAAAGACCTCGTTAAGCTTCGCGAAGTTTTTGGGTTGCCATAATCGGCGCTTCTTGATTCGGTTCCCCATTCTCTGCCATGTTGAAGAAAACCTGCCTTGCCGCATTCTCTCTGAGTCTTTTTGTTCCGCTTGCCAACGCCACTGCCTACACCGACAAAGTCGCTGAGATGCAGGCTAAATACGAGCTTGCCGTCAAAGGAGACAAAGCCGCGGCCGCCTACGTCTGCCGCCAAGGCAACCTGCCGCAGCTCAAAGTGCGCCTCATTGATCGCGACAAGCACGCACAAGCCTGCCGCCTGTATGCGCAAAACATCGCTTCTGATCCGCAGGTCTACCGCTGGTTTATGGAATGGTCGATGCACCTGCCCCACGAATTGATCGGACCGGTCTTTAAGAACCTCACCGACGCCGGCATCTATCCCGTCAACAAAATCAACTATCTCTTTGCCTCTTGGCTCTACGGCGAAAAGAAAAGCGTTGCCAATTTGAGCGAAGCCGAAAGCACCAAGCTCTACCAGAACTGGGTCACTGAAAACTACAAAGCCGGGCACCCCGGTTTTGCGGGCCTCTATGTTTTTCTCAAAACCGAGAAAAACGGCAAAAGCAGCCTTTCTGACGCAGAAATCGACAAAATAGTCGACAATTGCCTGCAAAAGAAGGATTTTGATTCCTTAAAACTCTTCTACTCACGCCTGGGCGAAGGCAACTACGAGGCCGTTGAAAAGAAACTCAACGGCAAGCCCACGCATTCCTCACTCGATATTGCGCGAGCGCTCACGCAAGACAAACTCAAGCTCACGCCCGAACAGTTTGCCGCCATCGTGAAGTCCGCCATTGAGTCGGCCGATGAACGCACACTCGACTCGGACTACACCACGCTTTGCAAAATTGCCCTGGAAGTCAACGACAAGTCCGTGCAAAAAACGCTTTTTGAGAAAATGCTCGCCTACCGCATTGATCCTGCGAAGATCGCCGGTGCCATGGATGCGGCAGTGCTTGAGAGCGTCGTCAAAAACGAATTCAACAAAGACGGCTGGGCCGAAGCGGCCATGGCCTCCGTTTATCTCTCCACGGACGACTATCACAAAGCCATCGAAGCCTTTCAAAAGGCAAGCAAATTGGGTTATACGGGAGAAAACCTGCTCTTTAAGCTCGCCGACAGTCTCTTTCACGACGCCAAGGGCAATGTCTCGGCTCAAGACACGCTTGACGCCTACCGGTTCCTTGCCAAGAACTTCTTTTATCCGATCGGTGATCTGGGCATGAGCTTTGAGCTCTATCAGCTCGAAAAATTTGCCAAAGCCACAGGCCAGGAAAATCGTATCGTCGAGTACTATCAAGACAAGTTCGATCATGCTTCCAGCGCCAAGGAAAGCATGGAGATCGCTTATCGCATCGCCAAACATCAGGCTCAAAGCGGTACGGTTTCACAGGGAGATCTCGCCGCTCAACTTGAAAAAGCCTACCAAGAGATCTCCGGTATCCGCTTTATTGCCGCCAATGGCGATGATCCCCGTAAAAAGCCAAGTGCCGCACAAAGCATTGCCAACGGGTTCATCGACGCGTCGCTCTTTGGCATCAACTGTTCGGAAGCCGTGAAGTGGTACCAACGCACACTCTCGGGCATTCTTGAAACAACCGATCCCAAGGACTTGGCAGCCGTCTATCAGGACATGGGACGCTGCTACCTGTGGGCTCCCGATGGCGATGCGCTCAAGCGCGATCCCATCAAGGCTCGAGAAGCATTGAAGAAAGCCTATTCGCTCGTTGAAAAGGGAGACTTTCCGGTCTACCGCGGTGAAATGCCGCACCCGGCTCGCCTGCAGGAAATTGCGAGTCTGCTCACCGACAGTTGTCTGGAAACAGGAAACGAAAAAGAAGCCTTGGACTGGGCCAACCGTGCCGTCACGATCAAGTTCGGTACGAGCGACGTGATTGCCGCCGATGCGGCCTACACCGTGGGTCTTTACTTCGAAAGCAAAGGAAACTATCAGTCTGCACAACACTGGTACGGACTGCTTAAAGAAAAGAGTTCGGCCGGCAGCGACACCAATCTTGCCAACCTGTACTTCTCAGGCAAAGGCGTGAAACAAGATTTCGGAAAAGCCGCTTCGCTCTATCAGTCGGCCTTCTGCAAAGCGCCAGAACCCATGCACGCCAACAACCTGGCCCTTGTCTATGCCGAAGGCAAAGGCGTCAAACAAAATCCGAGCTACGCTTATGCGCTCTACAACCTCTCAGGAGACACCCGCGCCAAGCACGGCATGATGATGCTCGACGAGATGCTTTCGGCCGACCAAAAGCAACAGGCCCAGACGCTTAACATGAGAGAAATTCTCTGCAAATAAGCACTGTTCTCGGAAAAAGAGCCGGTTTTCAATCGAATTCCGGCTCTTTTTTGCGAAGTTTGCTGAAAACGACTACGCCTTAAGTGTTTCGGAGATGAACTTCTTCACCGCTCCGACATCGGCCGGCATCACCGTGACGTGTTGTTCGCGATTTTCGATACCGACATAGCTTGAAGGCACTTCGGGAGCCGCGCCGATCGCTTCCTGAATTGTTGCGGCGAACTTCGCCGGAAGCGCTGTTTCCAACGAAAGCATCTTGACGCCTGCGCGCACGTATTGCCGTGCGGCAAAAATACCGTCGGCCGTGTGCGGATCCACGATGAGGCCTTCTTTTTCAAAGACTTCACGAATTGTATTGATGCGATCGGCATGGGTGCTCTTGGCCGACACGAAGCCGCTTTCGCGCACTTGCGCCATTTCGCTCTCAGTAAGGGCAAAGCCTCCCTTAAGAGCAAGCTGTGTCCAAAGTTCCCTGATGCGCCCGGCGTTGCGCCCGACGATATCGTAGATATAGCGCTCGAAATTGCTCGCCTTGGAAATATCCATCGAAGGAGAGCTCGTCACGAACGTATGTTCGCTGTCGCGCACACGGTAGACACCGGTCTTGAAGAACTCGTCGAGAACGTCATTTTCGTTTGTCGCCACCACAAGTCGTCCGATCGGCAGTCCCATCTGCTTGGCAATCCAGCCGGCCAGGATATTTCCGAAGTTACCAGACGGAACCGTGACGTCAATCACTTCACCGGGCTTTTCTGTGACTTCCAGCCAGCCCTTGAAGTAATAGACGACCTGCGCCGAAACGCGGGCCCAGTTGATGGAATTGACCGTGCCGATGTTGTACGTCGCTTTAAATCCCGCATCCTGACTGCAGGCCTTGACAATGTCCTGCGCGTCGTCAAACGAACCTTTAACCGCGATATTGAAGATGTTGGGGTCCTTGAGGCTGTACATCTGGGCTCGCTGAAACGCGCTCATGCGTCCCTCAGGAGAGAGCATGAAGACGCGCACGCCTTTGCGCCCGCGCATGGCGTATTCGGCAGCCGACCCGGTATCCCCCGATGTGGCCCCCAAAATATTGAGTTCCGTGTTGCGCTTTTCGAGGATGTATTCAAAGAGCGCTCCAAGGTACTGCATCGCCATGTCTTTGAAGGCAAGCGTCGGGCCATTGGAAAGTTCCAAAATGCGAATCTTGCCGCCGTCAATGGACCGCGTCGGCGTGATCTTGGAAAAGTCCTCCCCTGTACGGCCGTTGTTGTAGACATCCTCGCGGTACACGCCCGCAAGCATGGTCTTGAGCGTATCTTCCTCAATATCGGTTGCAAACAAACGCAGGATCTCAAACGCAAGTTCTGCGTAGGACAAATGACGCCAATCCTCAAGATCGGTCTTGGTGACCTGCGGATAAATGCGGGGCATGAAAAGACCGCCGTCGGCCGCAAGTCCCTTGAGCACGATGTCACTGTAGCCCGCGCCCTCGTCTTCGCCGCGCGTGGACTGATAGGTCATTGCGTATTTGATTGCCATTTCTCGGCTCCGGATTAATTGAGTTCTTCCTTGCGGATCATCACCACTTTGCCCCGCGTGCTCGGCAGCGCCTCAATGGCTTCAATGGCTGCCGTCACAGATCCTTCCAGAGCGCTGTGCGTCATCGCCACGATCTCCGTGTCTTTTTCGCCGATCACCGCCTCGGGCTGCAGCACCGACTCGATCGAGATTGACTGTTCGGCAAAAATGCGAGCGACCTGTGCGAGCACGCCTGGTTCATCGGCCACAGGAATGCGCAGATAGTAAGAGCTCACAGTTTGGCTCATCGGCAACCAACCGAGTTGCGTCGTTTCCTGATTGTGTTCTGCGGGCTTAAGCGCCTGAGCGTCGCCCGCTGCCGTCATACGCACGATGTCTACCAAATCGGCTACCACGGCCGAGGCAGTGGGTTCGGCACCGGCACCGCGGCCATAAAAAAGCGTGCTGCCGACAGCGTCGCCCTTGACAACCACCGCATTCATCACACCTTCGACATTGGCAAGCAGGCGGCGCATCGGCACGAGTGCAGGATGCACGCGCAGCTCAATGCCGCGTTCCGTACGCTTGGTAATGCCAAGCAATTTAATGCGGTAGCCCATGTTTTCCGCGTAACGAATGTCGGTCGCCGTCAGTTTTGTGATGCCTTCAACTGTCACGGCATCAAAGTTAACGGGCGTGCCAAAAGCGAGCGCGCTCAAGAGCGTAATCTTGTGAGCGGCGTCAATCCCTTCGATGTCAAACGTGGGGTCGGCTTCCGCGTAGCCCAAGGCCTTGGCCTGCGCGAGCGCCTCTTCGAAGGAAAGCCCCTTGTCACGCATGGTCGACAAAATAAAATTGCAGGTGCCGTTGATGATGCCGGCGATCCATTCGATGCGGTTGGCGGCAAGGCCTTCGCGCAAACTCTTGATGATCGGAATGCCCCCTGCCACGGCAGCTTCATAAGATACGGCCACTCCCTTTTCGGCTGCCGCCGTGAAAATTTCATTGCCATGCAACGCAAGAAGCGCCTTATTGGCCGTTACGACATGCTTGCCGGCGGCAATGGCTTCAAGCACCAGACTCTTGGCTGGCTCAATGCCGCCCATTACTTCCACGACGATGTCGATTTCCGGATCATTGACCAGATCGTGCCAGTCTTTAGAGAGCGTCACTCGTTCGTCAACGATGCCGCGAGCGCGATCAATATTGCGGCAAACCACGGTCTTGACTTCAATGGGAGCACCGGCCCGGCGCGAAAGTTCCTGTGCGTTACGCTTAAGAACGGCATACGTGCCGCCCCCTACGGTTCCGAGTCCGGCGATGCCGATTTTGACTGCTTCCATTGTTTCTTTCCTTTTGTTTTGCAATTGTTCGGGCGCTTTCGTTTGGCCGAAGACAAAAATGAATGCGCTTTCTGTGATTGTATTGATCTGTTGCTCCGCGCACCTCGGCGCTATTGCGTAGCCGAGAAAAATTATGCGGCGCCTTCCAGTAACAAAGACGCCGCTTTTGTTTGCTTTGACCTATCAGCCTTTCACGGGTTCGGGACGAGGAGCATCCGGGTCGATAAGACCGTCTTTTCTGAACATGTGTTTGATACCGTGCAGTGCCTGACGAATTCGGAATTCGTTTTCAATCAACGCGATGCGCACATGATCGTCGCCGTATTCCCCAAAACCGATACCTGGGCTCACAGCCACCTTGGCGTCTTCAAGAAGGCGCTTACTGAACTCTACGGAACCGAGCTTGCGATACGGCTCGGGAATCTTGGCCCAGATATACATGGACGCCCTAGGGCACTCGACCGGCCAGCCGATTTCGTTGAGTCCCTTCCAGAGAATATCGCGGCGCTTCTGATACTTCAGCCGAACCTCCTCGACACAACTTTGATCGCCCTCAAGCGCCTCAATGGCTGCAACCTGCAGCGGCGTGAACGTTCCGTAGTCGTGGTAGCTCTTAATACGAGCCAATGCATGCACCAGCTCTTTGTTGCCGACCATGTAGCCCAGTCGCCAGCCTGCCATGTTGTACGACTTAGACATCGTGAAGAATTCGACGGCAATGTCCTTGGCGCCCGGCACCTGCATAATGGAAGGCGCTTTATAGCCGTCAAAGCAAATATCGGCGTAGGCGAGATCGTGCACAACCCAAATGCCATAACGCTTACCGAGTTCAACAACCTTGGCAAGAAAATCGAGTTCCACGCACTGCGCCGTCGGGTTGGACGGGAAACCCAGAATCATCATCTTGGGGCGAGGCACGGTTTCCACAATGGCGCGCTCGAGCTCTGCCAGAAAGTCGACGCCCGGAATCATTTTGACCGAACGGATGTCTGCGCCCGCAATAATCGCACCGTAGATATGAATGGGATAAGAAGGGTTAGGTACGAGCACCGTGTCGCCACGATCCGTACAAGCAAGCATCAGATGTGCAATACCTTCTTTGGAGCCGATCGTCACGATGGCTTCCTCATCGGGATCGATATCGACGTCGAACTTACGCTTGTACCAATTGCTGATTGCCTTGCGCAGACGCGGAATGCCTTTGGAAACTGAGTAGCCGTGCGTATTGTCGCGCGACGCGACTTCAATCATCTTATCGACGATATGTTTGGGAGTCGGACCGTCGGGGTTACCCATCGAAAAGTCAATGATGTCTTCTCCTCGACGACGCGCTGCCATCTTGAGAGCGCCCGTAATGTTGAAGACATACGGCGGCAGCCGTTTGATGCGAGAAAAGTCGGAATTCATATGGGTCTCCCAGAAATTTTTCAATCCGAATCAATCGGATACATCGGTAGATATTAGCAGGAGCCCGAAAGCACAACACTTCGAAGTAACCTTTTCGCTGCACTCTAGATCAAACGACGCAGAGCGATACCTCCAAATAACTAGGTGGTTAATCTCAGTCGGCCAAAAGCTTTCCGGGGTTCAATATGCCCTTGGGGTCAAGGGCGCGTTTGATGGCGCCCATCAGTTCCAATTCGAGCGGATCTTTAAGCTTGAGAAAGTGCGCACGCTTGAGTTGTCCGATGCCGTGTTCGGCAGAAATCGAACCGTTGTGGCGGCTCACAACCTCGTAGACCGTCTCACGAATGCCCTCTTCATTTTCAAAGGCCAGATTAGGCGGGATGGAGCCGATATTAAAGTGCAGGTTGCCGTCGCCGAGGTGACCGAACACGGATGGATCAATCCAGTCGAAACGGGCGTTGAGCGCGGCAAGCGCCTCGTCGACAAAAGCAGCGATGTCGCTGATTTCAATGCTCACGTCATTGTGCAGATTGCCGCCCACGTGTGCGTCTGCACTCGGAATCGACTCGCGAATCGCCCAAAAAGTCTGGCTGTCCTTGACCGAATTAGACAAAAAGGCGTCTATCACATTACCTTCCTCGAACTGTTTTTCGAGGATAGATTCCAGCGGATTGCAACCGGGATCTCGAGCATAACTCAATTCCACCAGGCACCACCACGGTGCCGATGAAAAATCGCCGGGCAACGTCACCGACTCGATCTGCTCGCCCACGCGCTCAATGCACTTGGCCTGTATCAGCTCAAAGCCGGTCAGCGCCGGACCGGCAGCAGTTTTCACAGAAGCCAACAGTTCGCAGGCTTTATGCGGATCTTCCACACCCACCAAAGCCGTGCAAGTGGTCTGCGGAAGATTAAAGAGTTTGACGACAGCTCGCGTGATGACGCCCAACGTTCCTTCGCTGGAAATAAAAAGCTGCTTCAGATCGTAACCCGTGTTGTCTTTGCGAAGCCCTCGCATCATGTTGACGACACGACCGTCGGCAAGCACCACTTCCAGGCCAAGCACCAGATCGCGCGTGTTGCCGTAGCGAAGAACAGCCGTACCGCCCGCGTTCGTTGCAATGCAGCCGCCCAGACATGCTGTTCCTTCGGCCGCAAAGCTCAAAGGAAAGAGGCGGCCGGCCTCTTTTGCCGCTTGTTGTGCTTTTTCAAGAACCACACCGGCCTGAACCGTCATGGTGTCGTTGACCGCATCAATCTCCTCAATTTTGTTCATGCGCGAAAGCGACAACAAAATCGCGTCGCCCTTTGGCGAAGGGGTTCCTCCTCCCACCAGACTCGTGTTGCCCGACTGAGGCACCACAGGCGTGCCCGTGCGATTGGCCCAGGCAAGCACTTGGGCAACTTCTTCGGTATTGCCCGGGCGAACCACGGCAGGTGTCTTGCCGAAGAATCGGTTGCTCCAGTCGACCAAATACCCGGCGGTGTCGGCCTCCTCAGTAAGCACATTGTTTTCGCCCACAATGGCGCGCAGTTCGGCAAGCATGTCCATTTCTTCTCTGTCCCTTTTTGTGCGTTATTCGTTTTGCCTCTGATGGTCACGGCGTAAACCCAAGCAACATCAAACGTAGCAGCCGGCAAGCAGTCCCAGAATGCGGTCGCAGCGATTCGTAGCCGATGACGTCGGGACATCTGCAGCCTGCGCTCCGGGGCGACGAGCTTTGCGAACTTGCGCCTTTTGCACGCGTACCGAACCGTCTTCGTCAATGATGAACTCCACGGCGGAACTTCCCGAAGTCAGCCCCAGAAAATCGCGGATGTTCTTCGGCACGGTCACTTGCCCCTTGATCGTTAGGCGCTGGCTCATTTTTTTCACTCCTGTTTAGCCGATTTGTCCCCATCGGACGGGTTCGGCAAGTCGGATTAAATCCACCCTGTTTTCACATACAAAAAAAGCCATCCAATCCATTTCGATCAGACGGCCGTTCTATCCGTTTGGTTGCCTAATCAAGGCCACATCCGCTGTCTCTGAGAGAAGCGTTTCCACCTTGCCCGGACGGAGCAGGTTGGCGCAGACTTTTGGTTTCTGCTTCGAAATGTACCGCTCATCTTACAGATCCGGACAACTCCGCACAATAAGGCATATTGCCTATGTCAACATGGCACTCTAAAGCACAACGTTATGGCAATTGATGACCAGACAAAACGGGCGCCTTTTCGTTTGAAGGAAAAGACGCCCTGCCAGCTTTCGTCTTGTGCGCAATTACGCTTCAGGATCCAGCTTTTCAACGCCGCCCATGTAGGGACGCAAAGCTTCGGGCACCGTCACGGAACCGTCGGCATTCTGGTAGTTTTCAAGCACAGCCACAAGCGTACGACCCACAGCAAGGCCCGAACCGTTGAGCGTATGAACAAAATGCGTACGACCGTCGGCGTCCTTGTAGCGAGCGCCCATGCGGCGAGCTTGGAAGGCTTCGCAGTTGGAGCAGGAACTGATTTCGCGATAAGTGTTCTGAGCGGGCAGCCACACTTCAAGGTCATAAGTCTTGGCCGAGCCAAAGCCCATGTCGCCGGTGCACAGCAACACTTTGCGATACGGCAGGCCGAGCTTCTTGAGGATGTTTTCGGCGCATGCCGTAAGTTCTTCGAGGTGCTCGTAGCTGTCATCGTCGCGCACGATGCGAACCATTTCAACCTTATCGAACTGATGTTGACGAATCATGCCGCGAGTGTCACGTCCATAGGCACCTGCTTCCGAACGGAAGCAAGGCGTGTGAGCGGTGATCTTGATGGGCAGATCGCTTGCCTTGAGCATCTTGCCCGAGACGCAGTTGGTAAGCGTCACTTCAGCCGTCGGAATCAGGTAAAGGGTTTCGCCCTTGCCTTCCTGACCTCCCTTCTTGGCTGCAAAGAGGTCCTCCTCGAACTTCGGCAGCTGGCCGGTGCCACGAAGCGTTTCGGCCGTCACGATATAGGGCGTGTAGCACTCGGTGTAGCCGTGTTCGGTCGTGTGCATATCAAGCATGAACTGAGCAAGCGCACGATGCAACTTTGCAACTTGCCCTTTCATGTAGCAAAAACGCGAGCCGGAAAGCTTGGCGGCCGTATCAAAGTCCAAGCCCAACGGAGCACCGACGTCAACGTGATCCTTCACGGGGAAGTCAAACGTACGAGGCGTGCCCCAGCGGTACTGCTCAACGTTGTCGTGTTCATCGCGCCCCACGGGCACAGATTCGTGCGGCAAGTTGGGAATGCTCATCAGAAGTTCGTTCAGGCGTTCACGCACGCTGTCGAGCTGAGCGGACAGAGCGTTTAGCTTTTCAGGGATGGCAGCGGCTTCGGCCATGAACTGAGCGGCATCTTCGCCCTTGCTCTTTGCAATGCCGATCTGCTTGGAGAGCTGGTTGCGCAACGCCTGCAGTTCTTCCGTCTTGGTCTGCACTTCCTTGCGCTCGTTTTCGAGTGCGTTGAATTCCTTTTCGGGGAAGTCGAAGGGACGCGTCTTCAAGCGGGCGATCACTTCGGGGAGCTGCTTACGCAGCATATTGATATCGAGCATTTCTAACCTTCAATGATTTGATTTGTCGCACTGCAGTTATGACAGCAACATTCACTGTTGCGTTTGCAGGCCGATCTATAAGAGAATCCCATAGCAATCCAGCCCCAAAGGGTCTGAATCACACATAAACAAAAATTTTAGCACCGTGCGGCTTAACGCTTCCGTGCCTTTCCCTGCTTGGCCGCCTGTTCGTTGAGTTCACGCAAGCGCGCGAGTTTTTCGCCGATCTTAATTTCAAGTCCGCGGTCGGTTGGTTCGTACCAACGCATGCCTTCGAGCCCTTCGGGCAAATACACCTCCCCCGCGGCAAAGGCTCCCGCCTCATCGTGAGCGTAGCGATAGCCGTCGCCATAGCCAAGTTCATCCATGAGTTTGGTGGGAGCATTGCGAAGGTACATCGGCACAGGCCGCGTACCGTCTTCACGAATAAAAGCGCGCACCGAGTTAAACGCTTTGTAGACGGCGTTACTCTTAGCGGCAACAGCCAGGTACACAACAGCCTGAGCGAGCGCCAGCTCGCCTTCCGGAGAGCCCAACCGCTCATATATGTCAGCTGCATCCAACGCCACCTGCATGGCTCGCGGATCGGCCAGCGAAATATCTTCCACCGCCATCCGAATCAGACGACGGGCGATGTAACGCGGGTCGCAGCCGCCGTCGAGCATGCGGCACATCCAGTAAAGCGCCGCATCCGGATCCGAACCTCGTACACTTTTGTGCAGTGCGCTGATCTGATCGTAGAAGTTCTCTCCTCCTTTATCGAAACGCCGCAGACTCGAAGGCAGCGCGCTTCGCAGGAAATCTCCATCAATCACAGTCAGCTTTCGGTCGCGCGCCATGCCGCAGGTCACTTCAAGCGCATTGAGACATCGGCGTGCGTCGCCGTCGGCCGTTCCTATCACAATCTTGCGCGCATCATCGGTGAGTTCCAATCCGGGAAACTCGCGCTCAAACGCTCGGTCGATGAGTTCCGAGACCTCTTCGGCAGACAAAGGTTCAAGGACGTACACCGCTGAGCGACTCAGCAATGCCGAATTAACCTCAAAAGAGGGATTTTCCGTTGTAGCACCGACGAAAATGAAAAGCCCGGACTCAACATGCGGCAAAAACGCATCCTGCTGGCTTTTGTTGAAACGATGCACTTCGTCAACAAACACCAGAGTTGGGATATGCCTCTGCGCCATCGTCACACGTGCTTCTTCAACGGCTTCGCGGATTTCTTTGACACCGCTGAGGACTGCCGAAATCGCAACAAAGGGAAGTCCGAAAGCATCGGCCATGAGACGAGCAAGTGTCGTCTTTCCCACTCCGGGCGGCCCCCAGAGAATCATCGAATGCGGTCGGTGCGTTTCAAAAGCCACCCGCAAAGGCTGCCCCGGCCCCAGCAGCTTTTTCTGACCGATCACTTCATCTATCGTCTTCGGGCGCATGCGTTCGGCCAACGGCGCGAGCTTATTGAGCAAAAGCGCCGCTCTTGACGCCGCCTCGCTGGCGACCGACGACCGAATCGGCTGTTCGGGCTCAAGCCCTTCAAATAAGTCCTGAGACATCGTTTTGTCCTTGTCTGCCGAACATCGCCTCAGTGCGTATCCTGCAGCACATCAGCGCCCGAGGGAATCTTGAAGTCGAATGCGCCGGCCTCAATCTTGCCATTGGTTTTCACATCTCGGAACGTAAGCGTCACTGTCTGACCGAAATGGTCAAACAGACGCATGCTCGCCATCACGCCCTTGGCATCAAAGCCGATTTCAAAGCGACGATACGTGAAGTCCTCGACGAGCGGCTCGGCCGCCACCCAATCCAGACCGCCGTCGCTTTCCATATCTTTCAAGCGAAAACTTTTCTCAATGTCACCTTTGCCAAACAAAATGGCCGCCGGCGTGGCACTCATCGCTTCGGTGAGTTTTCGCACCGTCACTTGATTAAGATCAGGATCCCACACATAAACGGTTTTGGCATCCGAAACAATCGTTTGCGGATAAGGAGTCTTCGTTTCCCAGACGAACTTGCCGGGACGTTCAAACACAAACCTCCCTGCGCTGTCACTTCCGGCCGATTCCCCCTTCTTGTCGGTCACCTTTTGAACAAACTCTCCCTGCGCCGTTGTCGTCTTATCAGCAAAGGCCAACAGCGCCTCCTTGCCGGAAGCAGCCCAAACCGATGCACTCGAACATGCGGCAATAGTGAAGATCAGCGCATTAACCATTCGTCGAGTCATTACAGAGCCTCCGTATTGTCCTTGACGAGCACTTCTCGCTTGCCCGCAGGATTGGGCTTACTGACGATACCGGCCGCCTCCATGCTTTCAAGCAGATTGGCCGCGCGGTTGTAACCGATATTGAAGCGGCGCTGCACGAAGCTTGTGGCCGCACGCTTGTGCTGAATCACCATCTGCACGGCTTCATCGTAAAGCGGGTCGTTTTCGCCACTGCGCCGAGCTCCAGGACCACCGCTTTCACCCGCGGCAGAGCCCGTTTCCGGCTCGGTAACCGCGTCAACGTATTCAGGCGCACCCTGCGCCTTGAGTTCTTCCACCACGCGCAGCACTTCACTTTCGGCCACCATACAGCCCTGAACGCGCTGCACCCCCTGCCCCGGACGCTTAAAGAGCATGTCGCCCTTGCCGAGAAGGTCCTGCGCTCCGGTGTCGTCAAGCACCACCTGACTGTCAAAGCGGCTTGCCACCTGGAAGCAGACGCGCGCCACGATATTGGCTTTGATAAGCGGCGTCACGATATCCACACTCGGGCGCTGCGTGGCAAGCACCAAGTGAATGCCGGCAGCACGCGCCTTCTGAGCCAGACGCATGATCTGAGTTTCAACTTGCTTGCGGTTGATGAGAATCAAATCGGCAAGCTCGTCAATGAAGCAGACGATGTAAGCAAAAGGCTTGAGTGGAGTATGCGGTTCGGGCGCCTCGGGCGAAACATCGAACGGATCCATTATCGGATTACCGGCAGCAATGGCTGCGCTGACCTTGTCGTTGAAGCTATCGAAGCTTCTCACGCCCAGCTTACTCATCAGGTTATAACGGCGATCCATTTCGTTGACTAGCCAATTGAGCGCATTGGAGGCCTTGTTCATATCCGTCACCACCGGGCAGAGCAGATGCGGAATATCCTGATAAAGCGAAAATTCAACGGTCTTGGGATCAATCAGCACCAAGCGCAGACGATCCGGCGAGCTCTTGTAGAGTAGCGACAGAATCATCGTATTGATGCAAACCGACTTGCCCGAGCCGGTGGTACCGCCCACCAGAAGATGCGGCATCTTGGCCAAGTCGACTACCACGGGCTTGCCCGCAATGTCCTTGCCCAGGGCCAGAGACAGCGACGATTTGCTCTCAGTGAAGTCGGGGCTACCGATGATTTCCTTGAGGTACACCGCCAGGCGCTGTTTGCTGCCGTTGGGAATTTCCAGGCCCATATAGGGC
>OBKR01002075.1_pt1 | contig 15464 bp, 10 predicted proteins | sample 1518991 | NCBI WGS metagenome assembly OBKR01 (sample SAMEA2452117, study PRJEB22498) | human gut metagenome | biome: human feces; feature: human gut; material: feces | place: Australia | collected 2012
ACCTCGATGAGAAACGGACGGATACCCTCTACCGCACAGGCGATGGCAATGCCGCTCATGCCCTCATGGTCTTGCGTCAGCAGCAGTTCCGAAGGGTTGCTCACCTGCCGCAGCCCGTCCTGACGCATCTCGTAGATGCCCAGTTCCGCCGTACTTCCGAAGCGGTTCTTGATGCTTCGCAGGATGCGATACATGTAGTGCTGGTCGCCCTCGAACTGAAACACCGTATCGACGATATGCTCCAGTACCTTCGGTCCGGCGATGCTGCCCTCCTTGTTGATGTGCCCGATGAGGATGACCGGTGTACCCGTTTCCTTGGCAAATTTCAGGATGGCTGCCGAACACTCGCGCACCTGCACGATGCTGCCCGGCGACGAGTCGATGTTCTCCGTCGAGATGGTCTGTATGGAGTCGATGACCACCAGGTCGGGAGCCGTATTCTTGATGTTCGTGAAAATCTGCTCCAGCGACGTTTCGCACGCAATGAGCAGGTTGCTTGCCTTGGGATGGGGGATGCGGTCGGCACGCAGCTTCAACTGCCGTGCGCTCTCTTCGCCCGAAATGTACAGCACCTTCTTGTCCGTGAGCCGGAGTACCGTCTGAAGCACCAGCGTCGACTTTCCGATGCCCGGTTCCCCGCCTATCAGCGTGAGCGAACCCTCTACCAGTCCGCCGCCCAGAACGCGGTTCAGTTCGTCGTCGCCCATGTCGATGCGCTGCTCCTCTCCCGAGGTGATTTCGTGCAGCCGCTGCGGTTTCGAGCGTACCGACTCGATACCGTGCGCCACATGCTTGGCTACGGGCACTTCCTTGCGCACCACCTCTTCCACAAACGTGTTCCACTGCCCGCACGACGGACACTTGCCTGCCCATTTGGGCGATTCTTGTCCGCAGTTGGTGCAAACATATACGGTTTTTTCTTTCGCCATGATTCGTTGGTTGGGTTAAGTTCTTATCTTTGCAAAGATAAGAAAAAACGGGCGGTTTTCCTCGTGTTCGGACGGCTTTCTTTCGGGCTCCGGACGGCCCGTGGCGGAAATCGGAAGCGCGTTTTCCGGAAGACGACTGGGCGATTTTCCGGTTTTTGTACAAAAACTAAAATCTTTTGTACAAATTCTGCCGGAATCCTCGTGCGGAAGTCTGTCGATACCGCGGGCTTAAAAAAAGTTAATGCCTTTCTTCTCTCAATGCCCTCCTCCGAAGTTTCGGACGAAACTTCCTTTGATTATATCTTTGTTTATTATATATAATAGGAAAGGGTGGTAACACTGGTGGTACCATCGGTGGTCCGCTTATGGTGATAATTGCTTGTGATACAATATGATAGGTGGTACCGTTGGTGGTGCCATCGGTGGTCCGCCTGCTGTTTTGCCTCCTTTTTCCCGGTCTGCTGCCGGTGTGAACTTGCTTAAATCGCAACTACGTGCAGGGGTGTTTCATTTCTGTTAAATTTTTATGCTTCTGATAAAATGACAAGTTGTCCGTTGGTTCTCCGTGGAAAGTGTAAAGAGAAAAACTGCTTTCGGTGTGATAGTGTCGGCATAAAAACGGATGGCCGGTTGGATATGCATATTCTTTGTATTTTTAATAATAATTTTATTAACATAATCGCGTTAATGTGCTAATAATTTTGGCTTTTTCCTCCGAATTTTTAAAGTTTTTTACTATATTTGTCTTTGATTTATTAATAACACAAAAACAATTGAAGAAAACGTATGAAAAGTCAATTGAAGCATTTTCTATTGTTTGCGGTGCTTGTCATAGTAAGTACAGTCACTGCGGTAGCTCAGGCTACACTGAAAGGCAAGATTGTAGATGCGGAAAACAACGAACCTCTTATCGGGGCGACGGTTTCCGTACAAGGTTCTACTGAAGGTTCTGTAACAGACATCGACGGTGTGTTCTCGTTGAAGTTGCAGAAATCAGGAGTAACCGTTGAATTCAAGTATCTGGGATACAAGACTAAAACCATGAAGATAACCAAGAAGGGTGTTGTCGACCTGGGTACTGTTTCCATGGAGGCAGATGCTCATGTGCTGAGCGACGTGGTGATTACTTCTTCCATCGCTGTGGCACGTAAGACTCCGGTGGCCGTTTCTAGCGTGGCGATGGATTTCATTGAAGAGAAGCTGGGTACACAGGAATTTCCTGAAATTCTGAAATCGACTCCGGGTGTGCATGCCAACAAAGACGGTGGTGGTTATGGTGACTCTGAAATCTACATGCGTGGATTCGGCAACGAGAATATCGCCGTGATGGTGAACGGTGTGCCGATGAACGATATGGAGTGGGGAGGCGTTTACTGGTCGAACTGGGCCGGACTGACCGATGTGACTCGTACCATGCAGACACAGCGTGGTCTGGGTGCTTCGAAGGTTTCTGCTCCTTCTGTAGGTGGTACCATCAACATCATTACCCAGAGCCTGGAAAGCAAGAAGGGCGGTACGGTATCGTATTCATTGGGTAACGACGGCATGAACAAGATTTTGTTCAGCGTTTCTACCGGTCTTACCAAGTCGGGATGGGCCATGACGTTGCTGGGCTCGAAGAACTGGGGTAACGGTTATGCACAGGGACTGGATTTCGAAGGATACAACTACTTCCTGAATGTTTCCAAACGTCTGAACGACGCTCATCAGCTGTCGTTTACGGTATTCGGTGCTCCGCAGACGCACTACCAGCGTAACGGTGCCCTGACGATTGCCGACTGGAAAATGACCGAAGAGGTGTACGGCATCAAGAATTACAAATACAATTCTACTTATGGTTTCGATAACGAAGGACGTCGCCGTACCAGCGAATACAACTCGTACCACAAGCCGCAGATCAGCTTGAACCATCAGTGGCAGATTGACGAGAAGTCATCGTTGAGCACAGTGGCTTATGTTTCTATCGGTCGTGGTTACGGCTATTCGGGACAGGGTAACGAATATTACGGTTATTCTTATCAGGACTGGAGAGGTGCCAACTACGGAGTGCTTCAGACCAAGTTCCGTAATCCGGACGGTACGTTTGACTACGGAGCCATCGAGGATATCAATGCGCAGAGTGAATACGGTTCTATGCTTGCCATGAGCTTGTCGAAGAACTATCACAACTGGTATGGCTTGCTGTCGACTTATACTACCAAGTTCGGCAAGTATATCGACTTCTACGGAGGTGTGGATTTCCGTTACTACAAGGGTACGCACACCAACGAAATTTCAGACTTGTATGGTGGTCAGTACTTCATGGACTCTACCCGTGGCGATGTGCTGGCTGAAAACAATATCGCGGCTGCCGACCCGATGTGGAAATACCAGAAACTGGGTGTAGGCGACGTGGTTTACCGTGACTACGACGGACATGTGTTGCAGGAAGGTGCTTTCTTCCAGGGCGAGTTCAACAAAGACAAGCTGTCGGCTTTCCTGGCCGGTTCATTGTCGAACACTACTTACTGGCGTTACGACCGTCTGTTCTACGACAAGGCTCATGCCAAATCGGACAACGTCAGCTTTATCGGATTTACTGCAAAAGGTGGTGCCAACTACAATATCACCGACAATCATAACGTATTCTTTAATCTGGGTTACATCAGCCGTGCGCCGAAGTTCTCTTACGGTGCGTTCATGCAGGCCAATGCAAGCCACGCCATCAACAAGGATGCCAAGAACGAGAAGGTGTTGTCGTTCGAGCTGGGTTACGGTTTCCGCAACAGCTGGCTGACTGCCAATGTGAATGCTTACTGGACCAAATGGCTGGACAAGGCGATGACAAAATCGGGTCAGCTCGACAACCAGGAACGTACGGAATACTACATGAACATGACTGGCGTAAACGCACTGCACAAAGGTGTGGAACTGGATGTGAAGATTACTCCGGTGAGATGGCTGGACATTACCGGTATGTTCTCTTTGGGTGACTGGAAGTGGGACAGCAATGCTACCGGTTATGCGTACGACGACACGGGTATGCCGCTGAAAGCCGACGGTACGCAGGCAAGCGGTATCGGTGCTCCCGACCATGTATCGGCTTCTATCAAGCTGAAAGGTGTACGTGTAGGTGGTTCTGCACAGACTACTGCCGCACTGGGTGCTACCTTCAAGATTGGCAAGTCTATCCGCGTGGGTGCCGACTGGACTTACTACGGACGTAACTATGCTTACTATTCATTCAGCGGAAGCGATCTGAAACTGGGTCAGGAAATCTCTATCGCCGATCCGTGGAAGGTGCCGGCTGCAAGTCAGATTGATATGAATGCTTCTTACCGTTTCAAACTGGGTAAGCTGGATGCAACTCTGTCTGGAAACGTGAACAACTTGCTCGACTACCAGTATATCTCTAAAGCATACAACCCCAGATCGGGTGAGGTTTCAGATAAGACTATCTACTGTTACTATGCTTTTGGACGTACGTATAGTGTGAGATTGAAAGTAAACTTCTAATCATCTGTTAATAGAATAGGATTTATGAAAAAAATATTATTTATATCAACCGCATTGCTGGCTGCGCTGACTGCGTGCGACGATTACAATGACCAGTTTAATCTCGACTCTCAGATATCGGATGTAAAGAAGGGAGTCGCTATCAAATTGGCGGCAGCAGACTATGCGACTATCGCCAATAATGCAACCAACAAGGAAATCGCTTTGTCGAAAGACCCCGAAAACGGTACGTATGTAGCTGCGCTCGAGGCTATCGGAAAAAACAGATATTTTGCCAGCAAGACGGAAGCTGAATGGTTCCTGCCGGCTTTCATCACTGAAAAATATCCGCAGGCTGATGCCGGATCTCGTTTCTCGGTTTCGTACAACATGTACCGTGAACCGTCTACTTATCTGGCCGACTTCAAGAATCTGACAGAATATACGCTTTCGAATGCCGATTACCGCAATGTATGGGGAGAAATGGCTTCGGCTACGTATCTTTCTCCGTCTACGGTGAAGAAACTTCCCGAGGTGTTGTCGGGTGCCGTAAGCAATCCGGCCGAAGGGGATATGATGGTGGTAAACTATGCATATTCTGAATTTGAACCGAGTGCTGGCGGTGGTTCTGTCGTTCCGATGGTTTACCAGAAGGTGACTTCGTTCGACGGTGAGGCTGGTAACTATGTGATTGCTGCCAAGGCGGATGATGGCAACTATTATCCGTTCGGAAAACTGGACAAGGAAAGTTACAACTATGGTTATATGAATCCGTCGCCTATCACGGTGGGTGAGAACGGTGTGATTGCCAATGCCGACGGTGCGGAACAGGTGGTTACACTGGGCAAGAGCGACAATGGCTTTACCTTGCTGAACGGCTGGTCGAAGTATATTTACCTGAGCGGTACATACAATAGCTTCAACGTTTCTTCTTCGCTTCCTACCGAAGGCGGTGAATGGACTGTGAACAGCAACGGGGACGGTACCTTTGCACTGGTGAATGTAGAAAAGAATAAGACCGTAAAACTGACATATACCAAAGATAATAAGTATAGTTACGGGGCTTATCCGGAATCAAGCTATATGTATTTCTCCGACCCGATGAACAAGGAGAGCGACAAGTTCACCATCAAGGATGTGACGTTGCCGGAAGGTTCTACATATGTTTGGAAAATCGATTCATACGGTTACTATAAAGGCTCTGCTTTCGTAAACAAACAGAATCTGCCGTCTGAAAGTTATGTGGTTTCTTCGGAAATCGATCTTTCGAATGCTACTGCTCCGGTGCTGAGCTTCAACCTGGCTATCAACTTCCTGAATGGTAACAAGGCTACCGATTTCTTTACCGTAAGAGTATCTTCTAATTATACGGGTGATGTGGCAGGTGCTACCTGGACAGACCTGACTTACGATGCATCGAAGGTGGGCAGTTCGTGGACCTTTACCGATCAGTCTATCGACCTGAGCCAGTTTAAAGGACAGAAAATCGTGATTGCATACGGCTATAAGAGTACAGATCAGTGCGCTCCGACTGTGGAACTGAAAAATACTTTGGTGAAGGAAAAAGATGCAAAATACTGGGATGTATGTCTGTTTAAGGAAGTTCCTGAAAACGAAGTGGCTGCGGCTATGATGCGTATGACACGTGCTTCGGGTGCTTATGCTAACTCGGCTGCATTGTATGTATACAGCAACGGTGCATGGGCTGAATACAGCAAGGAAGATGTAAATGTATTGGTTGCCGATCCGAAGTTCTACGCTGAAATCGGTACCGACTATGTTTCTAAACCGTCGGTTATTTTCCCGGTTTATCTGGCACAGAAATTCCCGTACGCCGTGAAGGGCGAACAGGTAGCAGTGGTTTACAAGAAAGCAGCCGACAGCAACCCGATTGTTGAGGAATATACACTGAACGGTACATGGGCGGCTTCTACTGCATACTCTACCCGTACTACTATCTTTGAAAAGGCTGCCGACGGTACGTATACCGCACAGGCAGGAGTTTATCTGGACGAACCGCTGACTGGTGGCAGTGACGGTGGATTTACTGTACAGGATATCGCACTGACAGGTGTAAGCTATGTATGGAAGAGCGACGCAAGCTACGGATGGAAGGCTTCGGCATTTATGAACAATACCAACTATCCGACTGAAAGCTGGCTGCTGACTCCGGCTATCGACTTGTCGGAAGCTGTATCGCCGCAGTTGTCGTTCGAAGAAGCTCACAAGTTCCTGAACAACAATCCGCTTTCTGAATTCATGATGATTAAGGTTTCTACCGACTATGTAGACGACGTGGAAACTGCTACATGGGACGACGTGGAAATCGACGAAACACAGTGGTCCGACGGACAGAGCTGGGACTTCTACAAAGTAGGTCCTTACAGCCTGAGCATGTATAAAGGTCAGGTTATCCGCATTGCATTTGTCTACAAAAGTACAAACAGTGCTGCTCCGACTTGGGAAATCAAGAATGCTTTGGTAAACGAAGCTGAATAATATTATAACGTATATCCGCTGGTTCTTTTTCTGACGAGGAGAAGAACCGGCGGATATTTTTCTCTTTACTCACGATATCTTAACAGGTTTAGTTATGAAAAAACATTTATTTATTTTAGGGCTGGCACTGGCTTTGTTCAATGTCGGCTGCGATGACCAGAATACCATCCCCAATGGTTATGTACAAACGACTCAGGAAGGAGCCTCTACGCTGGTGCTGAAAGGTTACCAGAATGCTTCATTGGGCTTCTCGGTATTCCAGCCGGAAGGGTTCGATTCTCCTCTTTATATTCAAGACAAGAAATTCTCGGGCAAGGCTTACAGTTTTACGCAGGTAGCGGCTGCACGTCTGGATGAGATGACCACTGTGCCTGCAAACGTGGAATGGCAGTCGGATGCTACCATTACAACGGGTGCGGCTTACTGGGCACGCTATGCTGCTTCTTCGGTTTACCGCTTTGTGAAATTCCGTGTAACCGATATCACCGGCAACAATGTAACGATTGAATATGTAGTTACCGACCAGACGGAAGAGCGCCCGAACGACAATGTCAATGCGAACGTGGGGTATGAGAATGTTTCGGTTACAGGTTACGAAATTCCGCACCTGAACGACCAGAATGTGTATGCCGACCACTATGTGACGATGGACGGAGTGAAGATCCTGAACTATGCGCTGGAATGGGATAATAGCAAGCGTCATGCCAACTGGGTAGCCTTTACGTTCGATACAACAACTTCGGCCGATGTAGTGAAGCGTACGGATGCATGGGCTGTCGACCCGCAGCTGCCGGCTGAAATGCAGACACAGGAGAGCGACCACAAGAGCGACGGTTTCGACAAGGGGCACCTGTGTGCTTCGGAAGACCGTGTGTACCTGAAGGAGGCAAACGAACAGACTTTCTACTACAGCAACATGTCGCCGCAGCTGAACGATTTCAACGGTGGTTTCTGGGGTAAGCTGGAAGCTCGTGTACAGACTTGGGGACGTTCTACTACAACCGGTACGTACGACAAGGTGTATGTGACAAAAGGTGGTACGCTGAACAAGCTGCTGAAGAACTTCAAGGGTACAGCCGTATCGGGTGGTACGCCTACAACCGATGCCAACGGATTCACCATTCACGGACTGGCTTGTCCGGAGTATTACTTCATGGCTATCCTGAGCCAGAAAGACGATGTATTCCATGCCATTGCTTTCCTGGTTCCTCACAAGGAAGGATTGCCGAAATCTCCGTCATCGGATGATCTCAAACAGTATGTGGTTTCTATCGACAAGCTGGAAGAGGAAACGGGTATCGACTTCTTCTGTAACCTGCCCGACGTGATTGAAAACGAAGTGGAGGCTAATTACAATCTGAACGACTGGGCGTGGTAATAGGAGAGTACGGTTATGAAGAAGTTACTGTTTGTAATTTTATGGGCGTGCCTGGTAGTATCGGGTTACGCTCAGGACAAGAAGGGTACGATTTATGGAGTGGCCTTTTACAATCTGGAGAATTTATTCGATACGACGCACGACGAGGGAAAGAAGGATTACGAATACTTGCCCGACGGAAGAAACAAGTGGGACGAGGAGAAGTATCAGTCGAAGCTGAAGAACATGTCGACGGTGCTTGCTTCGCTGGCTACCGACAAGGTACCCGAAGGAGCAGCGGTCATCGGTATGGCAGAGGTGGAAAACCGTCATGTACTGGAGGACCTGCTGAAACAGCCGGCACTGGCCAGTCGTGGCTATGAAATCGTGCATTACGAAGGACCGGACGAACGAGGCGTGGACTGTGCTTTCTTCTACAATCCGAAGCTGTATACGGTGACAAACAGCAGATTGCTGCCGTATGTGCTGGCTCAGCCTACCGACCGTCCGACGCGTGGTTTCCTGGTTGTAGACGGTAAGCTGGCGGGAGAACGGGTGGCATTCATCGTGAACCACTGGCCGTCCAGAGGTGCTGCTTCGCCGGCTCGTGAACGTGCGGGTGTACAGGTACGTGCCTTGAAGGATTCCTTGCAGCGTCTGGACTCGAAAATCAAGGTTGTCATCATGGGTGACATGAACGATGATCCGATGGACAAGAGTATGGCGGAAGCACTGGGCGCGAAGCGTGAAACCAAGGACGTGAAGAAAAAGGATTTGTACAATCCGTGGTGGAATACGCTTGCCGGAGGCGACGGTACGCTGAAGTACAGAGGCAAATGGAATTTGTTCGACCAGATTGTGTTTACAGGCAATTTCCTGAACCGCCGTCACAAGAAACTGAGCTATTACAGCCACGAGATTTTCAAGCGCGACTTCCTGATACAGTCGGATGGCAAGTACAAGGGTTATCCGTTGCGTACACAGGCGGGGGGACGATGGATGAACGGTTACAGCGATCATCTGCCGACGGTGGTGTATTTCATCAAGAAGTAAGCCGCAGATATAGCCGATTATAGAAATAGTAAAAAATAAAAGAGAGTCGTATCAAACTCAGTTTCGTGAGGAATGATACGACTCTTTCTATTTTTGCACGTTTAAACTCTTTACTTGCACGCTTCCGCTATACGTTTCACGATGCCCGGCCCTTCGTAGATGAAAGCCGAATACACCTGCACCAAGTGGGCACCTGCCTTGAGCATGCTGTGGGCTTCCAGCGGGGTCATGACACCTCCGGCTCCGATGATGAGCATCTCCTTGGGAGCATGGGCGGCAAGGTGTTTCACTACCTCAATCGACTTGTGGATGACCGGCAGTCCGCTGATACCTCCGGCACCTACCTCAGTGATTTCCGACTGGCTGGAATGGATGAGCAGCGAACGGTCTTGTGTGGGGCCTGTAGCAATGAAGCCGCCGACGTGGTGCTGACGGGCAAAGCCGATGATGTCGTCCAGCTTTTCGAGGGGTACATCCGCCGGAAGTTTCAGCAGTATGGGCTTGCGTACACGCTGCTTGTCGTCTGTCAGGGCGGTGAGCTCCGCACCCAGTATCTCGGGAGCTATGCTTCCCCAGTTGAGGGTATAGTAATCGGCATACGCGCTGAACGTATCATACAGGTCGCACAGCTCTGCCACAGCCAGTGCTTCGTCTGAAGGATGGTTGGTATTGATGTTCACTCCTAAGATGTATTTCCCGTTCCGTTTCCGTTTCAGGTTCTGCAAGACGACTGCCTTTCCGGGATTGTTGAATCCGGTACGTGAAACCAGGGCATGATCCTGAGGCAGACGGAAGATGCGGGGGGAGGGGTTTCCGGCAACCTTCTCGGGAGTAACCGTTCCTACTTCGAGGAAGCCGAAGCCCAAATCACTCAGTTCGTCGAAACAGCTTGCTTCCTTGTCGAAACCCGCAGAGAGTCCCACACGGTTGCCGAACGTTAGGTTCTGCCACTGGAAAGGCGTTGCCTTCGGACGGTAAACCGACCGGATGAAGCTCTTTACCGGAGGAAGATAACGATATACATGCAACAGGGTAATAATTTCGTTGTGAATCCTTTCTGCGTCGATGCGGAATAACCAGGGACGAATGATTGATTTATACATAGTCGTGAAAAATTAAATTAGTTTTCGTATGGCAAAGGTACGACTTCTGTCCGAGATATTGTCATAAAAAAAAGTTATCCCTTATTACTCTGGCGGGTGCGGAGGAACGGACAAAAAAATCTCTCTATTGGTTACGGATTGAATGAAGGTAACCATAGAGAGAGAAGGGATATAGGAAAGAGGTTGATTATTTAAGATGTTCGCGAATCTTTGCCAAGTACGCACGCATTCTGGTAGCATCCTTCTTGTTGATGATATCCAGCAGCTCGTTCAGCTCGGTACGGATACCTTCTACGTGTGCCGGAGTACGCGGGTTGAACAGGATTTCCTGCAACAGGAAGTCGTCTTCGCTCATCACTCCCTTGGCGATAGCCATGTGGCGCTTGAAGGTAGTACCCGGCGCATCCTGATGCTTCATCACCGCAGCAAAGGCAAAGGTGGAAACAAACGGGATAGACAGGGAGTAAGCCATGGTTTCATCGTGCTCCTCAAACGTATACTCAAAAATGTTCAGTCCCAGTCGCTGATACAGATCCTTGAAGAAAATCTTGCCCAGATGGTCGCCTTCCTTGATGATGATGGCATTTTCCGTACTCAACTGGTCGAGGTTGGCAAAGGTTGGACCAAACATGGGGTGAGTAGATACATAGCGGAAGCCACTTTGGTCGTAAAATTCCTTCAGTCCGGTCTTGACAGAAGCAATATCACTGATGATACAGTCTTTCGGGATGAGAGGAAGTACCTGATTGAAGGCTTCGAGGGTATATTTTACAGTTGCTGCATTGATAACCAGTTCGGGCTTGAAAGCCTCTATTTCGCTGAGTTCGGTGAACCGGAGGCAGTTGTACATAAAGCGCAGACGTTTGGGATCGACATCGTATACCGCAACTTCGTGCTCGAAGCTCAATACGTCGGTAAAGAACGAGCCCATTTTTCCGGCTCCCATAATTAATATTCTCATAGTTTGTAGAATGAAGATAATGATAAAGAAGAATCAGACTCTCTTGCGCTGTGGGGGACAAGGCGGAGATGTGCTGATTCTTCTCGTTTAGTTCTTAAATTATTTGTTGATAATTTCCAGTTGCTGGCGTACGCTCTCTTCGTGGATAGCTTCGAACACCTGTTTGATGAAGTCGGCATCCATGCCGCAGAGAGAACCCTGTGCACCACGCTTGTCGAGAATCTCGTTGTAACGTCCGGTCTGAAGAACCGTCATGTTATGTTCTTTCTTGAACGTACCGATCTCGCGGCAGATACGCATACGTTTGGCAAGAATTTCCATCAGCTCGTTGTCGCATGTATCGATCTGTTGACGAAGCTCGTGCAGGCTTTCAGTCGATTGGTGTTCCTTACGGATAACCAGCAGGTTGAGGATGTAATCGAGTACATCGGGAGTAACCTGCTGTGCTGCATCACTCCATGCACAGTCTGGGTTGCAGTGAGATTCCACAATCAGACCGTCCATGCCCAAGTCCATCGCCTGCTGGCAAAGCGGTGCAATCAGTTCACGCTTACCGCCGATATGGCTCGGGTCGCACAAGATAGGCAGGTTCGGAATACGACGGCGCAGTTCGATAGGAATATGCCACTGCGGCAGGTTACGGTAAATCTTCTTGTCGTACGAAGAGAACCCGCGGTGAATGGCTCCCAGACGTTTCAGTCCTGCATTGTTGATACGTTCCAGCGCACCGATCCACAATTCCAGGTCGGGGTTGACCGGGTTCTTTACGTATACCGGAACATCTACACCTTTCAGCGCGTCGGCGATTTCCTGAACGGCAAACGGGTTGGCAGTGGTACGGGCACCTATCCACAGAATATCGATACCTGCTTTCAGACATTCGTATACATGCTTGGCTGTAGCCACTTCGGTAGCGACATACATACCCGTTTCCTGTTTCACGCGTTTCAGCCATGCCAGTCCGTCTACGCCGATACCTTCGAAACCTCCCGGTTTGGTACGTGGTTTCCATATTCCGGCACGGAAAATCTTGATACCCTTGTTGGCAAGTTGGGTAGCAGTTGTCATTACCTGTTCCTCTGTTTCAGCACTACAGGGACCTGCTATGATAAGAGGGCGTTCCTTTGAAACACCTTCCAGTTCGATAGGTTGTAAATTCAGTTCCATATAATATCTTTATTTTAGTTTATTATCTTTAGAATATCGCTTTGATACGTTTCAGGGCTTCTGCCAGCTTCTCTTCCTTGGCGCAGAGCGAGATGCGGATGTACCGCTTTCCGTTGCTGCCGAAGATGAATCCCGGTGTAATGAATACTCGTGCCTCGTGCAGCACCTTTTCGGTGAGGTCTTCCACATCGGCATACGAGTCGGGGATTTTTCCCCACAAGAACATACCCACCTGATCGGGATCGAACGTACATCCCAAGGTCGTCATGATCTCTTCCGCCAGTTTCCGACGGCGGCTGTATACATTGAAGTTTGCTTCTTCGTGCCACTCCGCACTGTTACGATAAGCCTGAGCGGCAGCCAGTTGCATGGGGCGGAACGTTCCTGAGTCGATGTTGCTCTTTATCTTCAGAATCCACTGTACGAATGTAGCATTGGTGGCAAGCATACCTACACGCCAGCCCGGCATGTTGTGGCTCTTGCTCATGGAGTTGAACTCGATGCAGCATTCTTTGGCTCCCGGCACGTTGAGGATGCTGATGGGCTTGCGGTTCAGGATGAAGCTGTACGGGTTATCGTTTACGATGACAATGTTATGGCGGCGTGCAAAGTCGACCAGCTTTTCGTACAGTTCCATGGTAGCGTTGGCACCTGTCGGCATGTTGGGATAATTGGTCCACATGATTTTTACACGGCTCAGATCCATCTTTTCCAGTTCATCGAAATCGGGTTGCCAGTGATTGTCCTCACGCAGGTTGTAGTTGACAATCTCGCTTCCTAAAATCTTGTTCAGGGAAGTATACGTAGGGTAGCCCGGATTCGGTACCAGTACCTGATCGCCCGGATTGACCAGTGCCAGTGTGACGTGCAGGATACCTTCCTTCGAACCGATGAGCGGCTGTATTTCCGTAGCCGGATCGAGATCGACGTTGTACCAGCGCTTGTACCAGTCGGCCATAGCCTTGCGCAGTTCCGGAATACCTACCGTAGGCTGGTAACCGTGTGCATCCGGCTTTTTGGCATTTTCGCACAACACCTTGATGGTTTCTTCCGAAGGTGGCATATCGGGGCTTCCGATACCTAAGCTGATGACATCTTTTCCTTCGGCATTCATCTTGGCTACTTCCTTCAGCTTACGGCTGAAATAATATTCGCTTACGCTTGCCAGTCGGTCGGCAGGCTGTATGTTATAGTGTTGATTCTCCTTCTGCATATTCTCCTAATATTTTAAGTGCTTTGGTGAGCGGGGTTACCGCATCGATGGATTGTTTATATCTCAGGTAATCATTGAACATCACATCCACGTAGAACATGTATTCCCATTCGCGTCCGATGATGGGCAATGACTGGATTTTTGTCAGGTTGATGTTGTAAAATGAAAAGATGGAAAGAACTTTCGACAGACTTCCTTCACTGTGCGGAAGGGAGAAAACAATATTCGCCTTGTTCACCTTGGAGCGGTCTTTCAGTTCGTCGGCGATCCACGGGTCGCATATCACCAGGAAGCGGGTAAAGTTGTGCTTGTTGGTTTCGATGCCTTCCTGAAGAATCTTCATGTCGTACATGCCTGCTGCATATTTGGAACAGATGGCTGCATGTCCCTTCAGTTGCTTTTCGTGGATATCCTTGGCACTGCCGGCCGTATCATCCGTTTCTACCACCTTCAGCTCCGGATGATGCTGGAGAAACTCGCGGCACTGAGCCAGTGCTACCGGATGCGAGTTGACCTCTTTCAGATCCTTCCAGTCCTCGTCGGGCAAGCACATGATGCTGTGGCTGATGCGGAGTTTGTGCTCTCCGATAATGGTTGCCCCGCTTTCGCGCAGCAGTTCGTAGTTGTGAAGCAAGCTTCCGGCTATCGTATTTTCTATGGCAACGACTCCGATGACGTTGCTGTCCTTACGCATGTTTTCGAATACTTCTTCGAATGTATTGCAACAGATCAGTTCTATTTCTTCATTCTTGAAGTACTTGTGGGCTGCAATGTCATGGTATGAACCCGGAACACCTTGTATCGCTATTCTTTTCATTTGCTCTTGTTTTAAAATAAAAAATCCCGCTCTGTAAAAAGCGGGATTTCGTTATATCGTTTTTATTGATTCATTGGTTTGTTACACATGCGAACTCCCGCTTCACTTCATTGCTAAAGTAAAAGTAAAAAAAGTAAAAGAAGAAGTATGTCGCAAATGTTTTCATTCGTTGTTCTGTTATTTTGTTATTATTACGGTTGCAAATGTAATACTTTTCTTGAAAAAACAAACATTCTATGAACTTTTTCTTTAAATATTTTCTTTCCACGACATATTCGATTACATTTGTGTTAGATCAATATATATTTAAAATACTATTACCATGAATTATAATTTTGACGAACCGATAGACCGGAGAGGTACGAATGCGGAAAAAATAGAAGGAATGAAGGATATCTGGGGACGAACCGACCTTATTCCCATGTGGGTGGCCGACATGGATTTTGCCACTCCTCCGTTTGTTCTCGATGCGGTGAAGAGACGTTGTGAACATCCGGTGTTGGGGTATACCTGCAAGCCGGACAGTTATTATCAGGCAATCATTAACTGGGTGGATGCGCGTTACGGCATGAAGGTGGAAAAGGAACAGATTACGTATGTGCCGGGCATTGTGCCGGGACTGGGGATGGCAATCAATGCCTTCACTCATCCGGGCGACAAGATCATGATTATGCCTCCGGTGTATCCGCCTTTCTCGTGGCTGGTAACCCGCAATGACCGTCGGCTGGTAGAGTGTCCGATGATTCTGGAGAACGGCAAGTACCGGATGGATCTGGATTTGTTCCGCAGGGAGATTAAGGGCATACGTGTGTTTATCTTGTGCAACCCTCACAATCCGGGTGGAGTGGTCTGGACGCACGAGGAACTGGAAGCCATTGCCAATATCTGTGC
>OBKR01002078.1_pt1 | contig 15458 bp, 13 predicted proteins | sample 1518991 | NCBI WGS metagenome assembly OBKR01 (sample SAMEA2452117, study PRJEB22498) | human gut metagenome | biome: human feces; feature: human gut; material: feces | place: Australia | collected 2012
TAATTGTGGGTGGATTATGCCGTTCTAAGTGGGTGGGTATGCTCCGTTTTCGCCAGTATACGGATCTAATGTTCTCAAAACATTTGAAACATTTTGTTCCGAATAACGAATGTTATGAGAAATTATCTGACGAAATGTTGGTTTCTCAATTTGTATACCGAATATAACTTGCTCTAATTCCTTGACAAATGCGTCATCATTAGTAAAATTAATACCATTTATCTCTCTCAAGACACCTGTCCTTTTTTTTAAATTACGCCTTATAATAACATCGCGTCTTTCAAAATCAGTTGTAAGAGTTAACTCTATAATGACATTAGTGTTAATTAGAAAATTTTTAACATCTAGATGTTCTACTTTAGGTGTTGCGGGATCTGAATATATAATTCGTCCATCCTTTCCAAGACAGAAATCAATTAATTTTAATACCGTTGTTTTTCCGACATTATTACCAGTAGTTGTTGTAACATTGGGAGTGTTATCTACAATTAAATTTAGTCCTTTGTGAAAAGGAATTTCTCGAATTATGCCATCATTATTATATATGGCTAATGATTTTATGAACATAAAACAACCTCCTCTCCTTCAACTTGTGCGACATTAATTATATAAAGCCAATCTAAACATAAAATGAATATAGAAAAACTCATCTGTTTATTTTCTGAGACCTTATAATACAAGTCCCAAATCTTTATTCTTCTTGTATATTGGAGTTCTTTTAGAACTAAAGCTCCATTATAGTATATACTATTCTCTGGGTTAATATTATCTGGTAACAGCATAGTTTATGGCTTTTCAAATATTTTACATCTAATAAATGCATCAACTAAAACAATGTCAATATAAAGTTCCAAATCTTCATCATAAAAGTGTTTCAAGTTGGCACTTAATAACAGTTTTTCCTTAAGAATTTCTGCAATAGCACGATATAATGAATCACCTGAAAATTTAGTTTTTAATTGTAAATACTCTTTGTTTATTGTTTGTAAAACAGCAAAACTTTTATTATTTCCAACAGAATCAAAATCATTATAAATCTTCTGAACTATGTTAAAGTATACATCATATTGTTCAATAACATCCTTAAAAAGGGATAGATTATTTTTTATTATTTTGCTATTCACATCAAAACTTGTTGTATCAAAAGCGACTTCATTGTTTTTTAAATCGATAATTGATAATTCATTAATAACATATGCTAGACCTGTTTCTAGTTTTAACTCATCTGATTCAAAACCCAACTCTTGCTTTATGAAGTCATAAATCGGCTTTATCTCTGCAATAGACAATGAATTAATCTTATTAAGAAAAGTTTCTATGTCAAAAATGTCGGATATTGGATTAAAAGTAATATTTATATTTGTTGGAATATTATATTGATGTTCTTTTAGTTTTTCCGTTGATTTTGCTATAGATACAAACTTAAAATTATACCCATTGTATTCCATCCCTAACTTATCTAATGAACCCTGAATTTTTGCCACTGTATTAGTCGAGGAAACCTGAACAATAACATTACCCGCCTTATACATCAAATCTATTGCTGGAGTATTACGTTGTATCGTATTAGCATTAATTAAATTCCAATCATACAAAAGATTTAATAAATGCATATAAAAATTCTCACAATGAATATTAATATCATACATATTCAATGCTCCTCTTGCAGTGACTCTATATGATAGCCATGTTAAACGGCTTTCGATATAATCAAAGTAGCTTTTACGGTTCATATACATTTATCTATTTTTAGCCCCAAAGATAGTGAAAATACTACGATTCTTACTACTGAAATATAAAAAAGCATATGAAACTATAGAAATAAAACTTTATTCTATTCCCAATTAGATTTTTCCATTAATATTTCCTATCTTTACACCATAGGAAACCTCCACGCCACCTTATGCAAAATATAGCAAGCCTCCGGTGGAGCAATAGCGGGAGATTACGTTTTTAGCTAAAAGTTACATCAAAGATATTCAGCCACTTATCATTAGATTACGATTCCTGGTGGCACCACAGAAAACAAAAAATCCTGATTCCTCTTTGGAATCGGGATTTTTTGTTTTACATCCGTATATCAGGAATCCGGGAATTTCACAAACCTCTGTCTAAATCCTGGTCAACGACAATCCGTGTGCTACACTATGAAATGTATCACCACAATGAACCCGCTCTGCTCCGAACATATCGTTGAATACATTTTTTATCGGTTTGGAAAGACTGCTTCCTCCGGTCAGATAAACGGAATCAATGCTGCTGCATTCATATCCGGATTCTTCCATCATTGTTTCTATATATTCCTTTATCCGTGAAACATGGCTGTTTATAACCTCCTCATATTCGCCAAAGGTTATGCTCTCACGGATAGCCATATGCTGATTCTGAAAACAGAGTTCGGTAACGGGATGCTCAGACAAGGCTATCTTCGAACGTTCTATCTCCTTAAACAGAGAGTATACATAATTATTATCTATGAGCTGCATCGCATTGTTTATATGTGAATTATAATCGGAAAAGACATAATATTTATCCAACATCCTGCGTGCGCTTGAATCCTTCAGCAAAAAGCTCCGCTCCCAGTTTCTCAATTCACGATACAATGTATTGGGTACCTCTATATATTTATCATACGACTTGTATTTCACACCTCTGCCCAATAAAGATGTCACCTTATGCCACATAATCTCCGAGTCAAACATGTCACCACCAAGGTATAAGCCTCCATGCGCCAGGATGTCATTGCTACGGTCTTTCACATGAAGCTTTTCGGGCGACAGTCTTACAATACTGAAATCCGATGTTCCTCCACCAAAGTCGGCTACCAGCACGAGTGATTCCCTTGTCAGCCTCTGCTCGTATGAAAAAGCAGCGGCTATGGGTTCAAGCTGCAGATGTACTTCCTTAAACCCTGCGTTGTAAGCTGCCGTAAGCAGACGTTTGACTGCAGTAGTTTCTTCCTCTTCCTTTTCCGAGAAAATGGCCGGACGGCCCAATATTACCTTTTCTATCTCAAAACCTAAAAACGCCTCTGCACTATCCTTCAATTTCCTGATAATATAAGAAGCCATCCTGTCGGGAGTAATTTTCTTGCCGTTAATCCACGTAAACAGGAACTTATCCTGTTTCAGAAGGGTCTTTACTGATTTCAGCAACCTTCCTTTCATCTGTTCCTCTACATACTTTTCTTCTGCCTCCTTACCTACATAACAAAGTTCTGCATCCGATGCAGGGAAGTAAAGTATGGATTGTAATGAACTGGTAAACAATTCCTCTCCCGTAGACAAGTCTGTAACGGATATAACTGAGTTTGAGGTTCCAAAATCCAATCCACAGGAGATGTTACTAGGATCTAGAGTTTTTATGTTATCCTTCTTTTCCATATCTTTCTTAAAAACTTTTATAATCTAAATCTGTTCATAATCATGTTGCCTATCTGCCAGACATACACCAGCAGATTCATTTCACCGGCACAGCATAACGTTTCGACATACAGACCGGAGAAGGTTCTTAAAAAAGGATGAGGTTTTAATGACAAGAATACTACGACAATTCCTGCTGATTCTTGTCAAGAAACCAACATACAACAGGAACTATCAGCTTTTTCAGCGGTTTATAACAGGGAAGTTCCATTCCCTTTTTGTAAGAGGCTGCAAAAATACTACATTTTCAAGATTATCACAACACACAGCCCAAATTGCAATCCCCGTCAACCAATCACCTCAACAAAACATTACCCGCATTTTTCAGATTCAACGTTAGCTTTTCTTATATCCAGTCATTATATTTGTAAATGACATCACGGCAAGATTAAAAACGATGACTGATGTCCTATACGGATATTGAGAAAAATGAAAAGACTGGAAACAACCTTACATACAAAAAACAAAACAACAATGAAAAAGACACATGATGTAAACACCGAGGAGATTGTCAACGAACAGGCTCCCGACAATTTCAGCTACTGCTTCAAGACCGATTGTGCCTCAGCCGACAAATGCCTGAGAGCTCTGGCTGCACGTAACCTCAATCCGGAAAAAGTAAATCTGCGCATCATCAATCCGCTAGTAGTCAATGCTGCAGGTGAAGCGTCGTGCCCTTACTTCCGTAATATAGAACGGGTACATGTGGCCTACGGATTCAAACGGGCACTGGCCAAAATAGAGTTGGGGAAAGTGAAAAGCGTGCGCACCGCCATAAAGGCACTGGTGTGTCAGCGGAACTATTATTACCTGCAACGCGGAGATAAGCCCATCTATCCCCAGATGCAGAAGAAGATAGAAAACATTCTGCATCTGCACGGTCTCCCCTTGCCCGTCGAGTTCGACCGCTATGAATGGCACTATAAATGGAACGAAGAGTCCTGAGTCTTATTTTGTGCATACGGCCGTGCAGAAGAGTGCATACGGCCGTGCACTTTTGTGCACAGGGCTATGCACAAGACTGCATCGGGCCATGCACTAAGCTGTGCATACGGAAACACATAAAAGAATACCCGGAAACCGGCCACTGAAACGTGTAGCCTGTTCCCGGGTATTCTTATAAGGTATCTTCAATATCTTACTTGAGATGTTTCTTTATCCACATCCAGTGTCCGTATTCGGTATCGGTAGAGGTCCAATGCTCGTTGATAGGAGTAATCAGTGCCTCTTTCGGACATTTCAGACTGTTGTATACAGCGTAACTGGTGGTGGGAGGACATACGTTGTCATTATATCCCCACGTCATGTATGTGGGAACCTTTATCAGACGTGCAAAGTTCACCACATCATAATAAGCCATGGTTTTCAGTTTTTCGGGCGTATCCATTCCTTTGGTACGGAAGAAGTGCGGATAGCCTCCGGCACGACCTGCCATGTAACCGGCCATATCGCTCAAAGCCGGATGATTGGCCACACAGAGCGTCACACGAGGGTCAAGTCCGGCAGTTATCAGCGCCAGTGCTCCTCCCTGACTCCCGCCTTGCGCAACGACGTTCTTCCCGTCCCATTCGGGCAATGACACCAGGAAGTCTATGCAGCGCACGCATGCCTGATACACACGCTTCATGTAATAATTGTTGCGGTTGTCGAGTCCGTTGGTAAGGTATCCGTTTTCACTGCCGTTGAAAGCCTTGCTTATCTCACCAAATGTTTTTGAGTCAATCTCGGGATTCAGTCCGTGTATCTCTATCTCAAAACGGATGCATCCGCCTTCGGCATAGAATTTCTTGGCTAGCGGATCTTTGATGGTCTTGATTCCGGCTCCGGGAGGATAGAACACTACGGGGCACGACTTGGGAGCAGCATTCTTGGGGTAGAACAGATAGCCGTAAATGCACTGTCCCTTGCGGTTGATGTTCAGCTTCACCAGATAGCAGTCAATCTTGTCGGTAGAATAAGCCTCAACGTATTTTTTGGTATACGTGAGCGGCAGACCTTCGTTTTCGGCTTTCACCTCTTTCCAGAACTGTTCGAAGTCGGCCGGCATCTGAGTATAGGGCACTATCTTGTCGGGCGAGAAACCTACCTTTACGTGATGTTTGTAGGTCTTGTCACCGATAACGGCCGTGAGCTTGCAGTCACGGAATCCGGGTTTCTTCATGGTTCCGATATTGATGGAAGCCTTTCCTTTCTTCAGCACCACGCTGCCTTTCTTGTCGACGGGCATCATATCGTCACAAAGTTCATAATTCACGGTAACTCCGTCCTGGGGTATTCCGTACTTGTAAAACTGTACTTCAATCTTGGCTTTTTCGCCCACCTCATAAATCCAATTGTCATGGTCGGGAACAGTCACCCACAGCACGTCGCTCTTGTATGGGTAATTTTCCGCCCATGTCACTGCAATGCAGCACGGCAAAAGAATTGCCAGTAAAAAAAATCGTTTAAGCATATGTTTTTTGTTTTTCAGGTTGTTTTCCTTACAAAAGTAAGAAATTACAACCGTTGCGGCAAGCATGCACGCTTTTTTGTACCTGCATGTGCCCATTCCTCCCGAAAAGATACGTCCATATCTGTCAGACAAGGGTCAGACCGGTTCCTGCAATCCGTCCCAAACAAGAAAGGCCCGGTTTCTGCTGTCAAACATATATTTTTTCTGAAAAAGAGCATAAAAAAGAGCGCTTTTTTGCAATGTTGATATTGCATTATTAGTATTTTTGCAACATGAAAGACATTCACATCCGAGACATTAACTTTTAAAAAATATATACTCATGGATTTAATTAGTGAAATTGTTGCCCGTGCAAAAGCCAACCCGCAACGCATCGTTCTCCCTGAAGGTACAGAAGAACGCACATTAACTGCTGCCGACCGCGTATTAGCTGAAGGCGTAGCAGAGCTTATCATCATTGGCAACCCTGCCGAAATCAAAGCTTTGGCAGAGAAACTTGGTTTGAAGAACATTGACAAGGCCACTATCATCGACCCTGAGAACCATGCAAAGAAAGAAGAATACGCACAATTGCTGTGCGAACTTCGCAAGAAAAAAGGCATGACCATCGAAGAGGCTCGCAAACTGGTGCTCGACCCATTATACTTAGGATGCCTTATCATCAAGGCTGGCGATGCTGACGGACAATTGGCCGGAGCACGCAACACTACCGGAAACGTACTTCGTCCGGCATTGCAAATCATCAAGACCGCTCCGGGCATCACTTGTGTTTCAGGAGCCATGTTGCTGATTACAAAAACTCCTCAATACGGTGAAAACGGTATCCTCGTTGTCGGTGACGTAGCTGTTACTCCGGCTCCGGATGCAGAACAACTTTCACAGATTGCCGTATGTACCGCCCGTACAGCAAAAGCTGTTGCAGGATTTGAGGATCCACGTGTTGCCATGCTGAGCTTCTCAACCAAAGGTTCTGCAAAACACGAAGTGGTCGACAAGGTAGTTGAGGCATTGAAACTGGCTAAGGAACTTGATCCGACTTTGAAGGTTGACGGTGAATTGCAGGCTGATGCCGCTTTGGTTCCGTCAGTAGGACAAAGCAAGGCTCCGGGTTCAGAAATCGCCGGAAAAGCCAACGTATTGGTATTCCCGAACCTCGAAGTAGGAAACATTGCCTACAAACTGGTTCAACGTCTGGGTAACGCCGATGCTATCGGTCCGGTTCTTCAAGGTATTGCCCGTCCGGTTAACGACCTGTCACGCGGATGCTCTGTTGACGACGTATACAAGATGATTGCTATCACAGCCAACCAGGCTATCGCTGCCAAGAAATAAGTTTAACCCGGAAAAAGACAAACCATGAAAATATTAGTATTAAACTGTGGTAGCTCTTCAATCAAGTACAAACTGTTTGAAATGACTACCAAAGAAATCCTCGCTCAAGGAGGTATTGAAAAAATAGGCTTGAAAGGCTCATTCCTGAAACTGACCTTGCCCAACGGTGAAAAAGTGATTCTTGAAAAAGATATCCCTGAACATACCGTAGGTGTAGAGTTCATCTTCCAGACCCTGACAAGCGAACAGTACGGAGTGCTGAAATCACTCGAAGAGCTCGACGCCGTTGGTCACCGTATGGTTCACGGAGGAGAACGCTTCAGCCAGTCTGTACTCTTGAACAAAGAGGCACTTGACGCTGTAAAAGCCTGCAACGATCTGGCTCCGCTTCACAACCCGGCCAACCTGAAGGGTGTAGCTGCCGTTTCAGCAATTCTGCCCAACATACCGCAGGTAGGAGTATTCGATACCGCATTCCACCAGACAATGCCCGACTACGCCTACATGTATGCCATTCCATACGAACTGTATGAGAAATATGGCGTACGCCGTTATGGCTTCCACGGAACCTCACACCGCTACGTTTCAAAACGTGTATGTGAATTCCTGGGCATCAATCCTGAAGGAACACGCATCATTACCTGTCACGTAGGTAACGGTGGTTCTGTTTCGGCTATCAAAGACGGAAAGTGCGTAGATACCAGCATGGGACTAACTCCGCTTGAAGGTCTGATGATGGGAACCCGCAGCGGTGACATCGATGCAGGAGCCGTTACATTCATCATGGAAAAAGAAGGCTTGAACCCGACCGGCGTATCAAACTTGCTCAACAAGAAATCAGGTCTGCTCGGTATTTCAGGAGTTTCTTCTGACATGCGCGAAATTGAAGATGCTGTTGCTGCCGGAAACGAAAGAGCTATCCTGGCACAGAAGATATACTTCTACCGTCTGAGAAAATACATCGGAAGCTATGCTGCCGCTATGGGAGGCGTTGATGTTATCGTATTCACCGGTGGTGTAGGCGAAAACGGAAAAGAATGCCGTGAACATGCTTGCGAAGGACTGGAATTCATGGGAGTTAAACTTGACAAGGCCCTGAACGAGAAGACACGCGGAACCGAAACCGTTATCTCAACTCCTGATTCAAAAGTAAAAGTAGTTGTTATCCCTACCGATGAGGAACTGATGATTGCTACCGATACAATGAACTTGCTGGATAAATAAAAAACATTTCGGCATATTGCAGGCGCGGACAAGTTGTGGAATACTTGTCCGCGCCTTTCATTTTTTATACACAATTCCACAACATTGTAGAATAAATCCACACCCACTATACTTGGTTATCTTATAAAGTTCTTATCTTTACGCCTGAAAACCAATATTTTTACACGCGGCACAGCAAAAAAGTCCATATGGTATGTTTATTGCTTCCCATATAATAAACAAAAGCATTCAAGCTCTGAGAAAATAATCATAGTAAAAACATAATAACCCAACACAGTTGTGAGTATGAAGAGATTTTTAAAGAACACCCGCCAGGCAGCCAGTAAAAAAAGAATTGCAATTATCATTCTTGCCATAGTAGCCTTATCGGCCGTAATCTGGATTGTAACACACCAGAAGAAAATCAAGCAGGAAACAGCTATCGTAGCCACGGTTCCCGTAACCCAGAAAAACGTAAGCATCTACGGCGAATATGTAGGACGCATCAGAGCGCAGCAGTTTGTCGAAATCAGAGCACGCGTTGAAGGATTTCTTGAAGAAATGCTTTTTGAAGAAGGTACATACGTAACCAAGAATCAGGTACTCTTTGTAATCAATCAGGATACTTACCGTGCAAAGGCTGACAAGGCACGCGCACAACTGAAGAAAGACGAGGCGCTGGAACGTAAGGCCGAACGCGACCTCGAAAGAATACGTCCGCTGTATGAACAGAACGCGGCCAGCCAGCTCGACCTGGACAATGCCGTTGCCGCATACGAAAGCGCACAGGCCTCGGTATCCATGAGTGAAGCCGACCTCGCACAGGCAGAACAGGAACTGGGATATACCATTGTCCGCTCTCCTATTTCAGGAAACATCAGCGAACGTCTGGTTGACCTGGGTACACTGGTAGGTACCGGTGGAAAATCACTTCTTGCCACCATCGTAAAGAGTGATACCGTACTGGTGGACTTCAGCATGACTGCACTCGACTACCTGATGAGTAAGGAACGAAACGTAAACCTCGGACAGAAAGACTCTACCCGCTCATGGCAACCGTTCGTTACCATTACCCTGGCCGACAACACGCAGTATCCTTATCGCGGACTTGTAGACTTTGCCGAACCGCAGGTTGACCCGCGCACCGGAACTTTCTCCGTACGTGCCGAAATGCCCAACCCCGAACGTGCATTGCTTCCGGGACAGTTTACCAAGGTAAAACTGCTTCTTGATGTACTTGAGAATGCATTGACCGTTCCCCAGAAGGCCGTTATCATCGAAAAGGGAGGAGCATACATTTATGTAGTGCGCAAAGACTCGACCGTAGAAAAGAGATTTGTGGAACTGGGTCCTGAACAGGAAAACATCGTAGTGGTAGAACGTGGTGTAGCTGCAGGAGAACAGGTTGTGGCCGAAGGATACCACAAACTTACCCCCGGTATGAAAGTAGAGATAGACAACAGCAAGCTCAACGTGACAGCCGACAGCATTCAGGCAAACAAACAGCCGGCCAAAGAGTCGCCCAAACAGAAATAAGCTTGTCTATTAGTAACTGCCCAAAACAACAGAAGCAATGAAAGTGAACTTTTTTATTGACCGTCCGGTATTCTCTGCGGTCATCTCCATAGTAATCGTCATTGTAGGTATCATCGGTCTGACCATGCTACCCATTGACCAATATCCGCAAATTACCCCTCCGGTTGTTAAAATCGGTGCCTCTTATCCGGGAGCCAGCGCCACCACCGTATCACAGGCGGTAGCTACTCCTATCGAACAGGAGCTGAACGGAACACCGGGCATGCTGTATATGGAATCGACCAGCTCAAACTCGGGAGGTTTTTCGGCTACGGTAACCTTCAACATCTCGGCCGACCCGGATCTGGCTGCCGTAGAAATACAGAACCGTCTGAAACTGGCAGAATCACGCTTGCCGGCAGAGGTTATCCAGAACGGTATCTCCGTAGAGAAACAGGCTCCAAGCCAGCTTATGACGCTGTGTCTGACATCGAACGACCCCAAGTTTGACGAAATCTATCTGAGTAACTTTGCCACCATCAACGTGCTCGACGTATTGCGACGCATTCCCGGAGTAGGAAGAATCTCGAACATCGGCGGACGCTACTATGCCATGCAGATATGGGTACAACCCGACAAGATGGCCAACTTCGGCATCACGGTACAGGACTTGCAGACTGCCCTGAAAGACCAGAACCGCGAATCGGCAGCCGGTGTGCTCGGTCAGCAGCCCATGCAGGGAATAGACATCACGATACCTATTACCACACAGGGCCGTCTGTCTACCGTACAGCAGTTTGAAGACATCGTGGTAAGAGCCAATCCCGATGGTTCCATCATCCGTCTGCGCGACGTGGCACGTATCTCGCTCGAAGCCTCATCGTATAACACGGAAAGTGGAATTAACGGAGGAAACGCCGCAGTTCTGGGAATCTACATGCTTCCGGGAGCAAACGCCATGGAAGTGGCCCAGAAGGTAAAAGACACCATGAAGGAAATCAGCAAGAACTTCCCCGAAGGTCTGCAGTATGAGATACCTTTTGACATGACCACTTACATATCGGAATCCATTCATGAGGTATATAAGACTCTGTTCGAAGCTCTTATCCTGGTAATCGTGGTAGTATTCCTCTCATTGCAGAACTGGAGAGCCACTCTTATTCCTATCGTGGCTGTGCCTATCTCACTGATCGGTACTTTCGGATTCATGCTCATATTCGGCTTCTCACTGAACATACTGACCCTGCTCGGACTTATCCTTGCCATCGGTATCGTGGTGGACGACGCCATCGTAGTGGTTGAGAACGTAGAACGTATCATGGATGAAAAGAAACTCAACGCCTACGAGGCAACCAAAGAAGCGATGGACGGACTTACAGGAGCCTTGATTGCTACGTCTCTGGTTTTGTCGGCCGTATTCGTTCCGGTAAGTTTTCTTCCGGGCATCACCGGCCAGCTTTACAGACAGTTTACGGTTACCATCGTCGTATCAGTTTTGATTTCTACGGTTGTAGCGCTAACCCTCAGCCCGGTAATGTGTTCGCTCATATTGAAGCCGGCCGACAAGAAGAAGAAAAATATCGTATTCCGGTATATCAACTATTGGTTGCGCATAGGCAATAACAAATATGTGAAGGTTATCAACAAAGGCATACGCAATCCGCGAAGAGTGATGAGCTCATTCGGACTGACACTGATAGCGATACTTCTCATTTATCGCATCATCCCTACCAGCTTCCTTCCGGTAGAAGATCAGGGATATTTCAAGGTTGAGCTGGAACTCCCCGAAGGAGCTACCCTGGAACGTACACGCATCGTGACAGACCGTGCGGTAGACTATCTGATGACACTTCCCGAAGTGGAATATGTGCAGAACGTAACCGGAAGCAGTCCGCGTGTAGGAAGCAATCAGGGACGCAGTGAACTGACCGTAATCCTGAAACCGTGGGAAGAAAGAGACAACACAACCATTGACAAGATTATGGAAAAGGTACGTGCCGAACTGAGCAAATATCCCGAAAGCAAGGTATACCTCTCTACTCCGCCGGTAATTCCGGGTCTGGGTAGCGCCGGAGGTTTTGAAATGCAGCTTGAAGCACGTGGCGAAGCCTCGTTCGACGACCTGGCTGCAGCGGTAGACACCCTGATGTATTATGCCAACCAGCGTAAGGAGCTTACGGGACTGTCATCTTCACTGCAGGCAGAGATACCGCAACTGTATTTCGACGTAGACCGTGACAAGGTGAAATTCTCCGGTGTGCCGTTGTCGGACGTGTTTTCTACCATGAAGGCATATACCGGTTCGGTTTATGTGAACGACTTCAACATGTTCAACCGCATTTACCGTGTATACATTCAGGCAGAAGCTTCTTACCGTGCACATAAAGAGAACCTGAACCTGTTCTTCGTAAAAGGTACTGACGGGGCCATGATACCGCTTACCTCACTGGGTACGGCTTCATACACCACCGGTCCGGGAAGCATCAAGCGCTTCAACATGTTCTCGGCGGCAGTAATACGCGGAGGAGCAGCCGACGGATACAGCTCCGGTCAGGCAATGGAGATTATGGAAGAAATAGCTCAGGAACATCTTCCCGACAACATCGGCATAGAATGGAGCGGACTCTCCTATCAGGAGAAACAGGCCGGCGGACAGACCGGACTGGTAATGGCACTGGTATTCCTGTTCGTATTCCTGTTCCTGGCAGCCCTTTATGAAAGCTGGATGATTCCGGCAGCCGTATTGCTTTCACTCCCGGTAGCGGCACTGGGTGCCTATCTCGGAGTATGGGTATGCGGACTGGAGAATGACATCTATTTCCAGATTGGTCTGGTAATGCTGATGGGACTTGCGGCCAAGAACGCCATCCTCATCGTTGAATTTGCCAAGGAACAGGTAGAAAAAGGAGAAGACGTGGTTCAGGCAGCCATCCATGCATCGCGCATGCGTTTCCGTCCTATCATGATGACCTCACTGGCCTTCATTCTCGGAATGTTGCCGATGGTTATCGCATCCGGACCGGGAGCGGCAAGCCGTCAGGCCATCGGTACCGGAGTATTCTTCGGAATGATATGTGCCATCATCTTCGGCATCATTCTCGTACCGTTCTTCTTTGTATACATCTATAAAGCAAAAAGCAAACTAACCCGGAAAAAACAATAAACCTATGAAGCGATATACTTTATACTCCATCATAAGCCTCCTCCTGTTCGGACTGTTTACGGGAGGATGCCAACTGGGGAAACACTATACACGCCCCGACCTGCATCTGCCTGCCACGCTCGACAGTACGGCTACCGACACAAACTCCATAGCCGACTTCCGCTGGTGGGAGATATACACCGACACTACCTTACAGCAACTCATACGGCAGACACTTGAGTATAACAAGGACATGCTTACGGCTACGGCACGCCTCAAGGAAATGGCAGCCCAGAAACGCATTGCCGTTGCCAACCTGTTCCCCGATATAGGTATCAAGCTGTATGCCGACAAGGATGCCGAAAACTATGGAGGAAATCACTACAAGTCTTCGCCCGAACTTACGGGCAAACTGGTAGCTGCGTGGGAAGTGGATCTGTGGGGCAACCTGCGATGGGCCAAAGACAAAAGCATGGCCGAGTTTCTGCAGGCGGTGGAAAACCGCCGTGCCCTGCAGATGACCCTTGTGGCACAGGTGGCACAGGCTTATTTCGAGCTGGTGGCACTCGACAACGAACTGGAAATCGTGAAGCAGACGCTGCACGCCCGCGAAGAGGGAGTACGGCTGGCACGCCTGCGTTTCAACGGTGGTCTGACTTCGGAAACAGCCTACCAGCAGGCACAGGTGGAACTTGCCCGCACGGCAACGCTCGTGCCCAGTCTGGAACGATCCATTGCACTGAAGGAGAATGACATCAACTTCCTGGCCGGACGCTACCCTGAAAAGGTAGAACGTTCGCACCATCCGGAGAATATCCGTCTGCCGGAATCACTGCCGGCCGGCATGCCTGCCACGTTGCTTGAACGCCGTCCCGACATACGCGCGGCCGAAAATGCACTGGTAGCAGCCAACGCGGATGTGGGCATCGCATTTACCAACCTGTTTCCGAAACTGACGCTCACGGCACAATACGGTCTTGAAAGCGGTGACATAGAAGATTTCTTCCACTCGCCCTCACACTTCATAAGTGCCAACCTGCTGGCACCGCTCTTTGCCATGGGAAAAAGAAGGGCGATGGTAAAAGCCAAGAAAGCTGCCTACGAACAGTCGGTATACCAATACGAGAAAGCCGTGCTCTCTGCATTCAAGGACGCGCAGAATGCCATTGTGGAGTTCAACAAAATAAAGGATATCTACGACTCACGGCTCAAACTGGAACAGGCGGCACAGCAAAGCGTAAAGCTGGCACAACTGCAGTATATGAACGGTGTAATAGGCTATCTTGACGTGCTCGACGCACAACGTACGTATCTGGATGCACAGATAGGTCTGAGCAATGCCGTACGTGACAAGCAGATTGCAATGGTACAACTGTACAAGGCTCTGGGCGGAGGTTGGGAATAATCCTCCGCATACATACCCTGCACCAAGGGTATAAAGTACTGTAAAACAAACGTAACCGCACCTACACAAACCTGTAATATTACGTAAGTACATTTGTGCAAACAAAAAAAGAAACAAATGTACTTACGCAAACATTACCGTACCATCGTCCTCTCGGACATTCATCTTGGTACTTCACACTCCAAAGTTGCCGAAGTGAGTAACTTCTTACGATGCGTCAACTGTGACAAACTCATTCTCAACGGTGACATCATCGACGGATGGCACATCAAAAAGAACGGAACGAGAAAATGGCAGCCCGAACATACCCAGTTCTTCAAGATTCTGATGAAAATGATGGAAAAATGCGGCACGGAAGTAATCTACGTGCGCGGCAATCACGATGATTTTCTTGACAGCATCGCACCTATCAGCTTTGCAAACATCCAAATCGTAAAAGACTATATTCTTGAAAGCGCCAACGGCAAACGCTATTTCGTTACCCACGGCGACATATTCGACCGCGTGACCACACAGATGAAATGGCTGGCTCACCTGGGCGACATGGGATATACCTTCCTGCTGTGGTTCAACGGAATATACAACCGTTACCGGGCATACAAGGGAAAACCTTACTATTCACTCTCGCAACGCATCAAGCAGAAAGTGAAATCGGCCGTATCATACATATCGGACTTTGAGAAGACACTGGCAGACTTTGCCATCTCACGCAAATGCGACGGCGTGATATGCGGACACATCCACCATCCCGACAATCTGTATTACGGAAACACCCACTATCTCAACTCGGGCGACTGGGTAGAGACCATGTCGGCCCTGCTGGAAGACGAAAACGGAAAGTGGAACATTCTCTACTATGCTGACGTGGAATTCGACAGCAACTCATCAGAAAACAGTAACATTACATCAATCGCAACTGCGTCATGAAATACTTATTTAGGGACTGTCGTTTAATTCCGTCATTATGAGTCAATCGGCAGACTGTCC
>OBKR01002085.1_pt1 | contig 15427 bp, 11 predicted proteins | sample 1518991 | NCBI WGS metagenome assembly OBKR01 (sample SAMEA2452117, study PRJEB22498) | human gut metagenome | biome: human feces; feature: human gut; material: feces | place: Australia | collected 2012
CGTGCACCTGAATCTCCTGCAACTTCCGTCCGAACCCGTCGGTATAGACCACGTCCTCCACGGCCTGTCCGTTGCTGCTGATAAAGGTTCGTTCCACCTTGTAGTTCTTCGATTGGCTGTATTCATAACTGTCAAGAAATGATACATGTACTTCTCCGTTCATATTCCGGCTGTATCCTTCCTCGTATGCCACCACGCGGTATGTACCTTTTTCATGAACGGTGAAATGCAGACTGTTTCCTGTTCCCGGCAAGGTGTCTGTCGGAACCTCATCCTTGAGCAGGCAGTAAGTCTTTTCTTTTTCAGAACCGTTTAGTGTCAGTTCAACCGATTGGCCTTGAATGAGAAGGCTGTCTCCCTGCAAGGTATAGACCTTGAAAGACGGCCATATATTTATAGAATTGGATTCCAGTTCCCGATTGCCGTGCATTGCTTTGATGTGATAGGTTCCGTAATCTTCAATTCCTCTGAAATAAGCGCAACCTCTCTGTGAATCCAAATATCCGTTTTGTTCTTTATACAGGCTATAACTGACGTCCGTCTGTACTATTTGAAGGAAAATGTCATAGGTCTGTGTTATACTGTCGAATCTGCATTGCGGATTGCCCAGGTCGAAGATTGTACCTCCTCCTCTTTGGTTTATGATCAGTATGTTGTTTTTTAAATTTAAGATAGACTGTAAGGAATCGCTCAAGTTTGGGGCAATTCTGGCAAGTATTAATCCTCTCATTTGATTGGGGTTGTCAGAATAGTCGATGCGCATGGATGGTTTCCATAAACTGCAGCGTCCTTCATTACAGATATTACAGATCTCTTTCATCATTTGTGCTGTCTTTTCGGATACTTGGCTGAATTGCACGTCAAACAGTGCCATTTCTCCTTCCTCTGAATAAGGCCCTTCTTTTATGAAGCGTGACTGGATGGAAGTGATGTATTCCAGTTCCGGATAATCTTCCACAATCAGACTGTCGTTCATGGTTATCTCGGTTCCGTTTTTCACGCCACGTATCTTATAAGTGCCTGTGCCGTCGCCTAAAAAGAGGATAGGTTTTCCGTTGCCTGGTTTCGAGGTTAAAGATCTGTTGTCTTTATAAAGAGTATATGTTACATCTTTATCAGAGCCGGATAGATATATCTTGGGCTTTCCTCCAATGATGGTATGCTCTTCTCCCCATACGTTGAACATCTTGAAGTCTTCTAATGGTCCCGGTACGGATTGTCTTATTAACAATGATCCTTTGGGATTCAGTAAAGACAAGATGGCCCCGTTACGTTCCTGTCCGGTCGTATTTTCTTCGGCCACAAGATGAATCTCGCCAATGGGATTGTTTGATGTAATGGGGACTACATATTCAATATCAAGCCAGGGTATGTGAGCAATCAACGCACTTTCATCGATGTTTTCTCCTGTTATCCCTTTATAGTAGATTACAAACTGCTGTCTGTACCCATTCAGAATCATTGGTGATTCATTGGGCGACAAATCTATTCTGGGCGCGCTGTTTTGCCCGATGGCTATCAGGGCAAACAGCATCATGCTTATTATAAAATACAATCGTTTCATGATAATACGTGTTTTTCTGGTTATTCATTGTTTGTTACAGTGTGATATTCATACTCTTTCCGGGTGTGCCCGTTCTGGTCGGTGATGCGTATCACCCTGCCAGCCGGGTCGTATTCGTAGAATTCGGCTTCTCCGCTCTGGTTGAAGCGGGCATGCACGCTGTAGTCATCGTTATAGACGGTGGCGTCTAACTCATATCCTTCCGGAACAAGGTACATGTGGCACCGGTCAATAGGAATCCTTATTCTCAGCATGGCACCGGCATCATACTGGCTGAGATCTATCTTGAAATGCGCTATCTTCGACTTGCCCGTGCTGTTTTCGAAGTTCTGCGTGTAACTTAGCGTATCTCCGTTCTGAACCACCTGATACTCGATAGGGATTTCGGCCTCGTCGCTACAGATATGAAGGACGAAGCGTTTATGGTCGTCGCTGATGGCGGATTCGAGGTAATGGGGAAAGAACAGAATGTTGTATTCATTGTAATGACAGACATATTCCAGGAATCTGAGATTGAATGTTAATAAATATCTGCCTGCTTCTACAAGCAGGGTGGTATATTCATTGTCTGGTGTGAGGTAACCATTCTCACAACAGTCATAATAATCTTTCATGAACAGGGCGATATAATTATTGGTCTGTATATCGTATAGCAGTGAGTCTGCATGGTATATATCTTTGTTTTCACCTCTGTCGACAATCATTTTTATGAACTCCTGCACTTTCAGGTTCCTTTCGCTGGAGCTGATTGCCATCACCTCTCCGTATGGCGAATTTTGGAAATTCATCGACTGGAATTTTTCCCAGAATGCATCTATTGCATTGAATGCCGGTTCGGCTTGTTGTGCAATATTGATTCCGATAGTGGGAGTGATGGTAACCACGTATGGTTTGGTATCAATGGCCATGCACTTGAATGTTCCTCCATTGCTGACTTGCAGTAAGGGATAGATCCCTTTTGCACTGGCATCAAAAACGATGGCCGAAGTGGTTCCGTTCTCTTCCTTCTGCACGGGCATATAGTATCCGTTCACCCTTTCGTTGGTATACGTCCTTACAGGGATGTAACTGCTTTGTGCAAAGCTGAATACGGGTTCCGGATACGAAGGAGTATATTCAACAGCTGATTGAGGCACATATACATACTCGTTTTTCAGGCCGATGCCCGTGCTGTCGGTAGCATTCTCCGTTTCATACTCAAATACGTTCTGTTCAATCAGTTTACCGTTTTTCAGTCTGCTCTGCTTGATGACGGGGGTCAGCACATTAGCCGCCTGCATGCGCGCGATGGTGCTGTCTTGCGCGTCGGTCTCCGTTACGTGCTGCGTTGCCTGCACATAGACGTCTCCCTTAGAGTCGGTAGTCTCTGTGCGTGTGGGTTGCAGTGAATGCTCCAGATTGTCATAGTGCAACACCGTTTTCTGATAGGGGGTGCGCTGTGCCGTAAGGTCGATGTCCGATTCGTCGGGTTCTGTGGTTACCGTTCCGCTGAATTTATACATCCGCTGTTCCTTCAGCAGTGTTTTTCCACCGTAGCGCAGATGATAGTTCTGAGTGGGGCGGGCGTATCCCTGCGTGCGGGGATAGATGTTGGGAAGATACAGTTTGCTGTATGGTGAGAACGAATGTCCGGCTCCCAGACTGATGCTTCCTTGTGTGCTGTAATACAGACTGAGATAGTCCTCATCCATATAATATTCGTCGGCCTGCATCTGAAAGATGTTTTCTCGGTATTGGAGCAGCGAGTCGGCGGCAATGAAAGCATCTGTTGTTGCAGGGAATATGAATCTCATTTCTGTTTCATTAAACGACTTGTCGGTAAGGTAATAATTCTTGGTCATCTCCAGCAAGTTCCCGTTGTTGTCATATTGTGCGGTAGCCAGAGGAAGACCGTATAGCCAGAACGGATAGAGGATATCCAGTGAAACCGCATCCGGGAATCGTTTCGGCACGTGAAACCAGTAGGCCGTAGTTCCTTTGTGGTTGATTTGTTCCAATACGAACGGATAGTATACTCCGTTGTTTCCGGTACTGATCATGGCGGTTCCTTTCGTCTGGATGCGCGATGTCATGATTCTGTCGGTTCCGCTGCGGTATGAGTAGTCGAAGTCATTGTAGATATAGTCATGCACCAGCCTGCCGTTTTCCGGATAGCTGTAGCTGATGGTGTCGGCAGTGTCTAGAGAAACATTGTCGAGAACGATGCTTTTTATCCGGAGTCCTCCGTATCGGTTTCCGGGCAATCCCATATCCATTGTGCTTACGCGGTTTGTTTCGTAATCCAGTCTGATTTTGTCGCCTCCGTCGAGTGTGATTCCTTTCAGAGTCAGGTCTTTTGAATATTCATCATCGGCCCATGGAACATAATTTTCCCTGAAGGTCTCTTCTCCCGATAATACTTTAGGACGTTTAAATCCCCATAAGTCGGTGTATGCAGTTGTATTCATGGACAATTGGTAATAATCGAAACAGGTGGTGCTTATCGTCGTGAGGTCTTTCCCTGAAAAGGAAATACTTTTCAGAAGGTAAGAATCGATATTGAGATCATAGCACGATACCAGACTGTCTGGGTGTTGATAGAGCTCAATGCGTTCCAGTTTTTTGTTGTAAGATGGCCCATACGTGAAGCGGATACATTTGTCTTCGCATGAAATGCTGCTTAATAAAGGAGTATAGGTGTAGTAAGAAGTAACGTTGTCTACTTCTTTTTCTGTAACATAGATTGCCTCTGTCAGGTACTGCGAAATGCAGGTTTTGGCGCTTTGCAACGCATTGATGATATCCGAAGAATTCGGATAACCGTATGATGAGTAATAGGAAATGAGGCTGTTCAGTTCATTGTAAAGGTCGTATGATACGCTGCCCAGTTGGGTGTAGCTGGCCAGTGTACCCATAATTCTCCGATTGTTGGCAATAACAGAACTGGCAACGCCTGCTCCGGGATTTTCCAGCCATGTTCTTGTCTCCGTGAATATGTAAAGAGGGGTATCTATTGATATTTTATTTGAAGAATCCTGAATCCACATGTTGGCATCTTGTATCGCTTTATTGAATTGCGACTTGTATTTGGAAAAGTCGAATGGATATTCCACCATCGGTTGTCCGTATTCATACCTTGACTGGTAGCTGTAGGAATAAGTCTGCTTGTATTTATTCTTCTCATAATCAAACACAATCTCCCCTCCGTTGAGCGGTTCGATGCGGGTGAGATACCACGAGGAGTTGTAGGGGGTGTTGTTTCGCACGCCGTTGAAACTATTGGCATCCTCCTTGTAGATGTTCTGGGTAGTTTCGGCCTCACGGTAAATGTATCTGTTGCCCGATTCGTCGGTTATCACCCAGCCTGTAATCTGGTTGTAGAGTTGTTCGGTCTCGATGCGCACGTTGGTGCGTTCCAGCGGTTCGGCATGAAACTTGTCATCATCGTCTTTGGTGAGGATGAAGTTCACGCTCTGTCCGTTGAATACGGCTGTGAAGATGTCGCTTTCGCCGTCGCGCTCGTGACGGTTCACTTTCTTGAAGTCATCCTGCAACGGGGTGCTGTAGAGCTCCTGCCACAGGTATCCGGTGGTAGGTGTTTCATCCGCAATTCCTCCGCGCACGGTACGTGTCACTACGCCGCCGCAGTTGAGCGTCCAGTTATAGCCGGTGATGCCCGGACGGTCTTCCGTGCGCACGCCGCTGGCGGTATAGTTGAGCGAGATGGGAAGTTCGTATCCGCCCGATTTGAGCGTATAGAGCGGTATGCGGTAGTGGAACATTCCGGTGGCGTGGTCCACTGTTACGTTCTTGCTCTCGAGCATGCCCTGAGCCTGCTGTCCGGGCTTGAAGTCCTGCCCGCTGACGAGGGTAGACAGGCCGAAAAAGGTTATCAGTAAATAAAGTATCTTGTTCATGATGTGAAAATTTAAAGTTTACGAATTGAATATTGATGTTTTCTTTTTGAAAACTGTTTAAGCACGACAAGGGCCGCAAGATGCGAATGCATCCTGTGCTGTCGGTGCCGCGAACGGCGTTCAAAAGATAGGTTTGTGGTTGAAGAGGTTAAGAATTTAAGGGAGTTATAGGGAGTATATTGTAAGGAGTTATAAGGAGTTATAAGGAGTTATATGGAGTTAAAGGCCAATACCATGCTTGTAACTTACAGGAGTAAGTTATAAGGAGTCAGCTGCCAATACCAGTCATAACTATTGGCTTATAACTCCCAAGTCCGCTTAAGCGGACGATAACTCCTTTTACTCCTTCTAACTCCCTTTACTCCTTCAAAATTCCGGGATGCCCCGAGAGGGGCGGGGTTACATGCACGAGCTGATGCCCAGTGCTCCGGCAATGGTAGTTGCCACGGCTATCACCACTTTGAGGATGATGCTCCAGATGTTTTTCTTGTTTTCCATAAGCGTAGTGTGTTTGTGAGTTGGTAATTGAGTAATTAAGTGATTAAGTGATTTAGGAGTTATAGGGAGTAGGCTATACTGAGGGAGTAAAAGGGAGTTATATGGAGTTATCGTCCGCATGCGGACTTGGGAGTTAAAAGCCAATTGTTATGACTTATATTTCCGATAACTTCTAGAAGTTACAAGCATGGTATTGGCTTCTAACTCCTTATAACTCCCTCTAACTTCCTCTAACTCCTTCTGTGAAACTCCCTTACAATCCTCCTCCGCCTTCTTCTTCACCGCCCGGTTCTACGGGCTCTTCGGGCGAGGTCGGATCGTTGGCGCGGTCAAAGCGCTTGCATTTGGCACCGGTGAGCAGCGAGCGGGTGGCCGTCTTGCCGTCGGGGTTGCGTGTCGAGGCAGGGAGGAAGCGTACCATCAGCGTGGCCTGTGCGGCCGATACCTCTTCGGCGGTCTCCACACCCTTGCCTTGCGACTGCATGGTGATGCGGAACGTGCCCAGTCCGTCGATGGTGACGCTTTCGGATGCCTGGAGATGTTGCGTCATTACGGTCACCAGGTTGTCGAGGGTGTTCTTCACGTCACCGGCACTCAAGGATGAGTAGGCGGCTATCTCGCGCGAGATTTGCGCGGTGTTTACGTTGCCCACGCGGATAGTGCGCGGGTGAAAGAGGCGTTTGCCATCTTTGTTCTCCAGTGTAGACTGGTAGGGTTCATAAATAATTGTCATAATTCTTTAATGTTTTTAATTGATTGGTTAGACTTTGTTTTTCGTGTGCTCCGTGTGCGGAAACCGTATTCCCTTCACGTCGTCCGGCGGATCCTTTCCGGCTTCGGTCGGGATGTCTGGCGAAGCCTTCGGCAGGCTTCCGGAATTGCTTCCTGCTGCCTCCTTTCGGCCCCTTTTCCCTTGAAGCACATTGCAAAGATAGTGTGTGTTTGGGGCCTGTGCAAGCATTCTGCCATTCTTGTGTTTCAATATTTTGTTTTCTTGTTTACTCTCTCTCTATGAGTTTGTTATGCTTTTATTGCTTATTGCAGGCTGAGCAGGTAACGGCCGGGAAGCTTGATGCGTCCGCCGCACTCGCGCAGGGTGAGCAGCCCCTTCCATACGCTGTGCCCGATGAGCCCGAAATTGCTCTTGCGGATGATGGCGTACTGCTCGGCAGGCGGTATCTTGAACAGACGCAGATTCTCTCTCAGACCCTCGTAGTTGCGCTTCAGTCCGTCGGCGGGCGGAGTGAGGCGGTCGATGTCGGTCTGTGTAACTGTTTTTCGTTCTCTTCGTCCCTTCTCTTCGTGTGTGCTCTCCGCTCCGGTATCCTCTCCGGCCTCCCCCTTTTCTTCTCCGGAGGGAGAAGTGAGGGAGGTGTTTTCTTTGCTCTGCTTTCCTTTGCTGTGCTTTGCTATGCTTTGTGTAACGGATGTTGCATTTTCGGCCTCCGATGCATACATGTCAGCACTGGCTTCGGCCGACGGACTCCTGCGCTCGTCGGGCGTGAGCAGGCAGATGTCGGGGCGCAGGCTCACGTTCTTGCGCCGTTTGGTGATGAAGAGGTATTGCCGCTGGATGTCGGCCGAAGTGAGCGTACGGTTTCGGGCATAGAGCGCGGCGTCGAAGAGTCCGCCCTCTACGGCAGCTTCCACGATGCGGCGCACGTCGTCAGGCGTAGAGTCGTAGAAGCTGGCCGAGAGATCGTCGTAAAATGTGTCGTCGGCCACCACGTAGTAGCCCTCGCCGGCATATATGCATGAGAAGAGACTCACCAGGATGCCCAGTGTGCGGTCTCCCTCACGCTTCATGATGCGGCGCACCACGCGGTGATTCATGAAGTCGGTGTCCATCGGGAAATAGTCTATCCCGTTCTTTCTGATTCGTGCCATAGTGTGTAGTGTTTAATGTTTTTTATTCTGGTTCTTGCAGGTGGAGGGGATTTTAAAGGAGTTATGCTGAAGGTGTTATACTTAAGGAGTTAGAAGGAGTTATCGTCCGCATGGCGGACTTGGGAGTTATAAGCCAATAGTCATGACTGGTATTGGCCTCTAACTCCTGCAAGCTACAAGCATGGTATTGGCTTCTAACTACCGATAACTCCTTCTAACTCCCTTTTACTCCTTACAATATACTCCCTTTTACTCCTTACAATATACTCCCTTTTACTCCCTCTACCTCCTTTATCTCCTTTACCTTCTTTACCTCCTTATTCTCCTATATCCCAATCTTCAGCATTCTCTCGTCTTCCAGGCGGTCTTGCGCTTCCCGTTTGCGGCGGCGGCTTTCGCGTACCACCTGCAAGGCATGGAAGATGTAGGTGAGCCGTTCCTCTCGGTTTTCAATCTGTGTAATCACGGGGTATGTCCGCTTGCGGCTTCCGCCCGTGCTGCCCAGCCGTTCCTTGCGTTTCTGCTGGTTATACCGTACGCGGCAAGCCTTGCAGTAGCTGTCGGCACGTCCGGTGCTCTTGTTGATGTAAAACTCCCCGATGGGCAGTTCGCGGTGGCAGCAGTTGCAGGTGTGCAGTGCAGCCTGTGTGTTTCCGGTATTCATTCTGTCTGTGTTCATAACTCTATATATTTGTGGAGGAAACCCGTTCCTCCGGATTAGTTGTCAAAAATGAAGGAGGACTTTTCAGGAGTTATATTGAAGGAGTTAAAGGGAGTTAGAAGGAGTTATCGTCCGCATGGCGGACTTGGGAGTTATAAGCCAATAGTTATTGGTATTGACAGCTAACTCCTTATAACTTACTCCTGTAAGTTACAAGCATGGTATTGGCCTTTAACTACCGATAACTCCTTCTAACTCCCTTTTACTCCTTTGCCTTTAACTCCTGTAAGCTACAAGCATGGTATTGGCCTTTAACTACCGATAACTCCCTCTACCTCCTTTTTACTCCTTACAATATACTCCTTCTAACTCCTTTATAACTTACTCCCTCTACCTCCTTTCCCTTAACTCCCAGCATCCTGAGCCTTGCCTGCCAGCGTGCTGAGCCTTAACTCCCAGTACGCTGAGCCTTAACTCCCGGCAAACCTCTTCCGGGCTTGCTGTTTGCCCTCCCGAAAGAGGGTGTTATTCCTGCTGGTTTACGATTTTTAAACACAAAGTATTCGTTTTATTGACTTTTATGCTGATAAATCGTTTTTTTCTTCGTACTTTTGAGGCAGTTCTCAAATGTGGAGCAAAAATAGTTTTAATTTTGAATACCAGACAAGCAAATTTGAGATTTAAAGTTTAAAAATTTTCAGTTTATGAACAATGTAGTTGACGTAGAGGCCATTATAGCACGGATAAAGGAAGTGAAGGGATTCGCCTCCAATCAGCAGGTGGCAGAGTTTCTGGGAGTGTCGAAAGCTACGGTTTCGAACTGGGTGGCACGTAACAGTATTGATTTTCCGCTTGTTATAGAAAAACTGAAGGAGGTGGACCTGAACTGGCTGCTCACCGGAAGGGGAGGACCGGAGCATGTGCCCAACCATTGCGACGACGAACGCGCGGAGGGTGAAATACAGGTGATTTACGAATCGAAAACCCGTGAGAAGCTCGACGACCGCAATGTGAAGCTTTTCGACATCGACGCGGCGGCCAATCTGCACACGCTGCTCAACAACAAGTATCAGGCGGCGGTGGGCGAAATCAAGATACCCAACGTGCCCGTGTGCGACGGGGCCGTATATGTGACCGGCGACAGCATGTATCCGCTGCTCAAGTCGGGCGACATCGTGGGTTACAAGATTATCAACAGCTTCGATTTCATCATCTACGGCGAGATGTATCTCGTGGCGTTCCGCATGGACGGCGACGACTATCTGGCCGTGAAATACGTAAACCGCTCGCCTGTGGAGGGGTGCATCCGTCTGGTGAGCTACAACATTCACCATACACCCCTCGACATACCGCTTGCCGACGTCTATTCGATGGGCATCGTGAAGTTCTCCATCAGGCGTCACATGATGATGTAGTGCCGTGTGGCAGCTCCATGCGGTAGGCCGTTGCCTCGCGGCGGTAGAAGTAGTTGTTGCGCAGCGCCTCGAACTGTTCGGGGTGTGCCTTCAGCATGCGGCTGTCGGTGGCCGGACTGTATATCTGCAACAGGGCGTCGGCTTCGGATGCGGCACGTATCACGCTGCATGCCGGTGCGGGCGGCTCGATGCGGAACGTTTCGGGCAGACCGAAGAAACGGCAGAATGCCTGAAGCGCCATGCGGGTGGCGTTGGCCTTTCCGTCGGCCGAGTATCCGGCTATGTGGGGCGTACCTATGGCCACACGTTCCAGCAGGCGGAGGTCGATGTCGGGCTCATGCTCCCATACGTCTATCACCGCGTCGCTCACCTGTCCGCATTCAAGGGCACGGAGCAGGGCGGAATTGCTCACCACTTCACCGCGCGAGGTGTTGATGATGACAGGCTTCCGCAGCAGCGAGCCGAAAAATGCCTCGTCGGCCAGATGCAGGGTGGCGTGCGCCCCCTCCCTCGTAAGCGGAGTGTGGAAGGTGATGACGTCGCACTGCCGGGCCAGTTCGTCGAGCGCACAGAACCCTTCGGGCCCTTCGGCTTCGGCACGCGGAGGGTCGCACAGCAGCACGCGCATGCCCAGATGGCGGCCCACACGCGCCACGCGGCTTCCCACATGGCCTACACCTACCACGCCCAGACAGGCATCCGGCAGGCGCAGTCCCCGTTCGCGCGCAAGTACGAGCAGGGCCGAGTGCACGTACTGCTCCACGCCTCCTGAGTTGCATCCCGGAGCGTTGGCCCAGCGGATGCCTGCCTCACGGCACCAGGCAGTGTCAATATGGTCGAAACCGATGGTGGCGGTAGCGATGAACTTCACACGGCTGCCTTCGAGCAGCGCACGGTCGCACCGTGTACGGGTGCGCACAAACAGGGCGTCGGCATCATGCACCAGCTCGGGGGTAAAACTCCCGCCTGCGGCATACACCACTTCGTCGGCAAGGCTCTCTATAATGCCTTGCATGTATGGTATTTTTTCGTCAACAATAACTTTCATGGGCTTAAAATGTCTAGTTAGGGGCAAAGTTATTCACTTTTATTTATAATTAGTATTGCAAGTTCGGCAAGAATATCTATTTTTGTGAGCAGAAACAGAAAACAGTATAATAAGGTTATGACATTCACTGAACTTTGTAATCCCATTTTTGTGCAGTCAATAAACGACTATCACAAGACGGACAATGTGGATACCCCTATAAACAATCCGTACGAACTGAAAACAATCGAATACTACCTGTATCTGAAAAACTGGATTGATACGGTACAGTGGCATTTCGAAGACATCATACGCGACCCGAACATCGATCCGGCAGCTGCCCTCGTGCTCAAACGTCGCATCGACAAGAGCAATCAGGACCGTACCGACCTGGTGGAACTCATCGACAGCTATTTCCTCGACAAGTATAAGGACGTGAAACCCGCTGCCGACGCCACCATCAATACCGAAAGTCCGGCATGGGCCATCGACCGCCTCTCTATCCTTGCGCTGAAGATATACCACATGCGTCAGGAAGTGGAGCGTACCGACGTGAGCCCCGAGCACCACGCACAGTGCCAGCAGAAGCTCAACGTGCTGCTCGAACAGCAGAAAGACCTCTCTTCGGCCATCGACCAGCTGATTGCCGACATCGAGGCCGGACGCAAATATATGAAGGTGTATAAACAGATGAAGATGTATAATGACCCGGAACTGAACCCGGTGCTCTACGGAAAGAAATAAGACTGCTTTTTGAAACGCTTGTTAGTCATACGGTTTTCGGCAATAGGCGACGTGGCGATGATGGTGCCCGTCGTCTGTTCGTGTGCATGCCAGAACCCTCAGCTTCGCATTACGGTGCTGAGCCGGGAGTTCATGCGCCCGCTTTTCGCACAGATGCCACCGAACGTGGATTTCATTGCGGCCGACCTCAAGGGACGGCACAAGGGAGTGGCCGGACTGACCCGCCTCTTCCGTGAGCTGCGCGCGATGCGCTTTGATGCGGTGGCCGACATGCACGACGTGCTGCGGACCAAATACCTGCGCGTGCTGTTCCGTGCGTGCGGCGTGAAGACCGCCTGCATCGACAAGGGACGCAAGGGCAAGAAACAGCTTACCGATGCCATCGAAAAGAAACTGGTGCAGCAGAAGACTTCGTTCGAACGCTATACCGACGTGCTCCGCGCGCTGGGCATCGGCGTGAACCCGGACTTCCGCTCCATATTCGGCAACGGCAGGGGAGACCTTGCACGGGTATCTGCCGTGACCGGAGAAAAAGGTACCGACCGCTGGATTGGCATAGCTCCTTTTGCGGCGCACAAGGGAAAGATATATCCCGCCGAACGCATGGAGAAGGTTATCGGCATACTGAGCCGTATGGACCGCTGCCGCATATTCCTCTTCGGAGCGGGAAACGCAGAAAGGGAAATACTCGAAAAATGGGAAAAGCAATACAATAATACATGTTCGCTTGCCGGTAAACTGAAACTGGATACCGAACTCATTGTGATGAGCCACCTCGACGTGATGCTCTCAATGGATTCGGCCAACATGCATCTGGCCTCGATGGTGGCTACGCCCGTGCTCTCCATATGGGGAGCCACACACCCCTTTGCCGGATTCATGGGATGGAACCAGCCTGTCGGAAATGCCATACAGATGGATATGTCATGCCGTCCGTGCTCCATCTACGGAAACCGTCCGTGCATGCGCGAAGACTATGCGTGCATGAATATGATTGAACCGGAACGTGTGGCTGAGCGTGTGAAACAACTAATCGATAAAAACAACCTAGTATGAAAGTTATTATTCATCCCGAATATCGTTTCTTGACTGATTTTATCTATCAGCTTCCGAATACTTTTTACACTACCGGCAATCTGCTGTACAAGGGAAGGAATACGGTAAAGCGATACGAGGTGGATGGAGTGTCGGTGGTTGCCAAGAAATACAAGCATCCTAACCTGGTGCAGCGCATTGCCTATACGTTCTTTAAAAAATCAAAGACCAGACGGGCCTACGAGTATGCGGCACGCCTGCGCGAACTGGGTATCGAATCGCCGCACGAGGTGGCGTATATCGAGATTAAACGGCACGGACTTTTTACCATTGGATTTTTCCTGTCGCTCAATTGCGACTACGAGCCTACCAGCAATGCCCTATCGACCGACAACTTCGATCATGAGCTGGCCAACGAGCTTGCCATGTTTCTCGTTGAACTGCATACCAAGGGAGTGCTGCACGGCGACCTGAATCTGACCAACATACTTTATCATATTGACGAAAACGGAAAGTATCACTTCGTGCTGATTGATACCAACCGCTCGGTGTTCAAGCAACCTACCCACGAGGAGTGCCTTGATAACCTGAAACGCATTACGCACAAGCGTGAACTGCTGGTGTGTATCATCTCGCTTTACGCACGGCAACGCGGATGGGACCCCGACAAGACCGTACAGGCAGTCATCCGTCAGCTGGAGCGATTCGAAGGCCACCGGCGCGTGAAACGCATATTTCAGGACTTGCTCGGAATAAGGCATAATTAACCGCTGGCTTATGAAACTGCTTTATTATTTGTTTTATGCAGGGTGGTACCTGCTCTCGCTGTTGCCTTTCTGGCTGCTGTACCTCATTTCCGACGGCTTGTATTACCTGCTCTATCACGTGGTGCGCTACCGCCGCAGGGTGGTGCGGAAAAACCTCGTGAACTCGTTCCCCGAAAAGTCGGAGGCCGAGATTGTGCGCATCGAAAAGGAGTTTTACGCCTTCTTCTGTGACTGTGCGGTAGAGACCATCAAGCAGTTCTCCATGTCGGAGGCCGAGATGAAACGCCGCATGACCTTTACCGGCATTGACGAGCTGCAGCGTGACATGCGCGAGCGCGGAGCCAACTTCGTGTTCGTGTATCTGGGACATTACTGCAACTGGGAATGGATTGCCTCGATGGCTTCTGTGGTCGACAAGGACATCATGTGCGGACAGATATACCATCCGCTCTACAACAAGGCGTTCGACAGGCTCTTTCTCGACCTGCGCAGCCGTTACGGAGGGGTGTGCATCCCCATGAAGGAAACCCTGCGCCGCATCATTGAGTGGAAACGCGAGAAGCGGAACGTGGTCATCGGGTTCATCTCCGACCAGGCACCGAAGTGGAACAGCATCCATCATTTTACCCCCTTCCTCAATCAGGACACCCCCGTGTTTATCGGAACCGAGAAGATAGGACGGCAGGTGAACGCCGTAATCTACTTTGCCGATGTGACGCGTCCCCGCCGCGGATACTACGAGTGCCGCCTGTACCGCATGGTAGACGACGTGAACGCCCTGAAGGAGTTTGAAGTGACCGATATCTATATGCAGCATCTGGAGGCCATGATACGCCGTGCGCCGCAATACTGGCTCTGGTCGCACAACCGCTGGAAACGTACGCGCCAGGAATGGGAACGACGCATGCAGGTTGCCAGTCATTAATTCATAACACACATCATGCAAACAAGTATTCTTGCAGCCGACAAAGATCCGATGGGGGCTGCCATTGCCGATTATTTTGAAACCGGAAAGGCCGGCACGCTGCGTGTCTTTTCCTCACAGTTTGACGAAGATGAAATACCCGTGCGCGAACTTTTCCGCACTTACGGACGCATGCCCGCACTGGAACAGAAGGCGCTGCAACTGGCCGCCGGAAACATTCTTGATGTGGGTGCCGGAAGCGGATGCCACTCGCTGGCGCTCCAGCAGATGGACAAGACGGTAACGGCCATCGACATATCGCCCCGCTCGGTAGAGGTGATGCAGAAAAGAGGTGTGCGCAGTGCGCAGGCCGTCAACCTGTTTGACCCTGCCCTTACCGGACGTTTCGACACCGTGCTCATGCTGATGAACGGCTCCGGCATCATCGGCAGGCTCGACAACATGCCGCTCTTCTTCCGCCGGATGAGGGAACTGCTTACCGACAACGGTTGTGTGCTGATGGATTCGAGCGACCTGAGCTATCTGCTCGAAGACGAAAACGGAGAGGTACTCATCGACCTGGCTGCCGACTATTACGGACAGGTGGACTTCTGCATGCAGTATCGGGATGTCAGGGGAGACAGTTTCGACTGGCTCTATGTCGACTTCGACACCCTGTCGCTCTATGCCGAACGCAACGGTTTCCGTGCCGAACTGGTGGCCGAAGGCAAGCATTATGATTATCTGGCACGCCTCACGCCGGTGAAACCGGAATGATATGCGGAGGGAAAACTTTTCTGTGAAAGGATGCCGCCAGGGATTCATGTAAGGCCATGCCTGAGAAAACTTCATGACTTTTTGCAGGATGGTGCGGTATATTTATTAATTTTGCATAATAAATATTTAGACTCTCTTACATAATCTTACTAAAGACATTGTTGAACAGATGAAAACCAACAAGCTTTTCTATATTCCCTCAAATCCGCAACCTATAGGGTTTAGTGGGATTTTGCTTGCAAAGCGACAAAA
>OBKR01002098.1_pt1 | contig 15374 bp, 10 predicted proteins | sample 1518991 | NCBI WGS metagenome assembly OBKR01 (sample SAMEA2452117, study PRJEB22498) | human gut metagenome | biome: human feces; feature: human gut; material: feces | place: Australia | collected 2012
ACAAAGGTAAAGTTTACACTGCTATCCCAGGAGAATCCATTGATGTGCAAGATGTTGCCACCCAGCGAGAACTCCAGACCCTGATTCTGAGCCTTACCGAGGTTGGTGGTAATAGCGAAATCTGGAATACCGGTTGAGTAGGCCTGACTGGAGTTTAGAATCAGGTTCTTTGATTTTGACCGGAAGTAAGTAACTTCAAAATTGAATCGGTTAGCTATTTGTCCGGTAATACCGATATCTGTCTTCGCTGTCTGTTCCCAACCCAGATTTGCATCTGCGATGGAAGTTGGATAATAAGCACCTACACCGTTATAGTAAGTTGAGCTGTAAGTTGACAAGGAAGCATAAGCATCTACATTGGTATTACCAACGATACCGTAGCTGGCCTTCAGACGTAAGTCGGAGATGGCACTCTGTAGAGGTTTGAAGAAGTTTTCGTCAGAAATACGCCATGACGCTGAAACTCCCCAGAAGTTACCCCATTTATTGCCTAAGGCAGAAAGACCGTCCCGACGGAAGCTTCCTTCCAGATAATAGCGATAATTCCAGTTGTAAGAGAGACGACCAAGATAAGAAATCATAGACCGTTCTTCACGTTTGTTGGTTGAGGCATCACTCGAATAAGTCAGATAAGGAGCTTCCTCGAATATCATTTCTTTATCAGCAAGAGTTGAGGCTTCGTAGTAGCGGCGTTTGTACTGCATTTCCTGTGCCTCCATACCAATTGTGGCAGCAAAGTGATGATTCTTGGCCAGATCGAACTGATAATTAGCTGTGTTGGTCCATGTCCAGGTCTTGCGGGTCGTTGCATAGGCGTAAAGGTTTCCCCCTGAGGCGTAACCATCACCACCGTTTGGTGAATACATCGTTGTTGAGTTGGTAATGAACCAGTCAACTCCGTATTGTGAACGGATATTCAATCCTTTGATCGGGTGTAAATCCAGAAAGCCACTGGCGATGATACGGTTGTTCTCCATGCGGCTGGCCTGTTCGTCTATATAAGACATCGGGTTGTAGTAAGTACAACCGATTTTGTTGTTTCCGTAGCCAAGGTAGTTTCCATTATCCATATAAGGAGTACCGTCTTCGTTGTATGCCGGAATGTTTGGAGGCAAGATAGCTGCCATACGTGAGAAACCGTTGATAGAGTAGGCTCCTGTACCATAACCGGAGTCGACGTTCTTTTGCTGGGTATTTGAGTAACTGCCGTTGAATCCTCCACTCAGCCAGTCGGTCGGATTGAAGTTGGTGTTGGCTTTGAATGAATAACGTTTGAATTCATCGCCTACTGTAATACCGTCTTGGTTCATAATGCCCGTACTAATATAGTAGTTTGCGGTATCATTACCTCCCGATACATTTAAATCATGGTTCATGATACTTCCTGTCTGGAAAAGCAAGTCACTCCAATCGGTGCTGACTACATCTCCGTTGCTGTCGTACATTAATCCATAGGCATATTTGTCGTAGAATCCTTTGTCGCTTTGACGAGAAGCCGTATTGGAAACTGCGAGATTCTTTAATTCGACGTATTGTTCTGCGTTCATTGCCTCGATCATGTTGGTCGGTGACTGTATAGCTACCGTTGTAGGAGATTTTTGCTTTTCCTTTTTGACCGGAGTTGGTCGTAATCATGATGACACCGTTGGCTGCTCGTGAACCGTAAAGGGCTGTTGCAGCCGCATCTTTTAAAATCTCAATCGATTTAATGTCGGCAGAGTTGATATCGGCCAGAGGGTTCTGACGGGTGCTTGATGTCCCATCCATCGATATAATCATACCATCGACTACATACAATGGGGTTGTACTGTTTGAAATGGAGGAAACACCACGGATATTGATGACAGGAGATACACCAACAGATCCGGAAGGTGAGGAAATCATTACACCTGAGGCACGTCCTTGTAGCATTTCGTCGACCGAAGGGCCAGGCAAATTCTTGATAGCTTCTCCTCTTACCGATGAAACAGCGCCTGTCAAGTTTTTGGAAGAGGTAGTACCATAGGCAATGACTACAACTTCGTCCAGATTTTGGCTGTCCGATTTCAACGTGATTTTTAAATTAGGTTTGATTCCTACTGTTTGGGAAACCATACCAACGTATGACACTTTGATTTGTCCGGAACCTTCTGGGGCTGTTAAAGTAAAGCTACCATCGACATCTGTAATGGTTCCTCTGTTGGTTCCAACCACGAGGATCGAGGCACCAATTACTGGTTCACCATTCTCATCCAAAACTTTTCCTTTAAAAGGAGTCTGTGCCATGGCTAAAGTTGAGCATAAAGCTAAACCAATACCTAAGGGAATTACCTTTCTCATAATGAAAACTGTTTTATGCGTTTTATATTACGCGTGTTTGTTAATTTAAAATAAAATACTATTGCAACAATCTTTGCTGCAAAGATATGTATTTTTGATTTATAAAACCAAATAAAACAAGAAATTTGTTTTTAAAAGATCTTTTATTATATCTATATGTTTCTTATTTTGTGGTATAGCTGACATAATGAGATTGGGCTTCTGGCTATATATTATATCTTTATTATAAAATATAGTTAATAAAAGGTGTCATTTATCTGCTTTCGTTTAAGGAATTTCTATGTTTATTATGAAAATATCTGTATTTATTGTGAAAAAGTTAATATTGGGTTCTGGTTGCCTATGAATAATTTTATTATATCACCAGAACGGAGTCGTAGGACCTCGCAAAGAGGAAAAAGTGAATGAAATAGATGGAGAGAATTGTAGAATAGATGTTGTTTGTAGGTTGTATTTAATCTACCCAAAGCATGTCACTCATGATGCCGTCGGAAATAAATACTCCTTTTTCTGTAAGTTTCAATACGCCGTTGCTAAGTTCCAGTGTGCCTTGCGACAAATGTGGCTGTGCCATGCGGAGGCAGTAGTTGTACAGTTTGGTACCGAACTGCTCTTTCAGTACATCGAGCTGCATCCCCCACATGGTACGGATGGTTGTAATGACAAAATCGTTGTAGCGGGTATATAAATCAAGCTCTTCTACCTCAAAATACGTTTCTCCGTTGTTTACTTGTTCAATGTAGCGATCCAGTGAAGAAACATTCCATTGCCGGGAGATTCCGTTGTACGAATGAGCCGAAGGTCCGCATCCCAGATATTTCTTCCCGGTCCAGTAACTCGAATTATGGCGGGAGTACATTCCCGGCAGGCAGAAGTTGGAAATCTCGTAATGCTGGTACCCGTAGTCCTTCAACTTATGGATAAGCTGAGTAAAGAGCGAAACACTCAAGTCCTCATCTGCTTCTTCCACCCGGTGCTGCTCACGCAGTTTCCAGAGAACGGTACCTTCTTCGTAAATCAGGTGATAGGCCGATATGTGTTCCGGTTTCATGCTGACAGCCTGCCGTAAGTCTGCCTCCCATGTTTGCAGCGTTTCTCCCGGCAGTCCATACATCAGGTCGATACTGATATTGGTGAATCCGGCTTTCCGGCAGCGTTCGAAGGCCTCGACAGCCTGCTGTGCCGTGTGCCGTCTGTGAAGCAGACGCAGAATATTTTCCTGAAATGTCTGGATACCCATGCTCAGGCGGTTGAACGGAAAGGTGCGCAGCATGTTCACGTATTCGTCTGTCAGGTCATCGGGATTGGCTTCGATGGTGATTTCTGCCTCCGGGGAAATATCGTATAAACGGTGGAGTGTCTGGAAAATCTGTTCAAAGTCTTTGAATTCGAGTTGCGACGGCGTACCTCCTCCCAGGTAGATTGTTTCAATCCTTTCTCCTTGCAAATAATCCTTTCTCTGATCCAGTTCACGGCAAAGTGCGGCGACATAAGCGGTCTTTTTCTCGCTTTGTGTCGTTGAGTAGAAGTCGCAGTAGATACAGCGACGTTTGCAAAAAGGAATATGAATATAAATGCCTGCCATGGGGTTCTGTAGTTTTTTCGAGTGCAAAAATAATGAGAACTTACCAATTTCGGGGCGTTCGGTCTAAATTTAAAGCTGAAAAATGAAGAGAAGTTCTAAGTTGTTTATCTTGTCACGTTTGTGTCAAGTTCTAATCACGTATGTGATAATATCTCGTCACGAACGTGATGAGTTCTTTGTACATACGTGGCGAGGTTACTTTCCGCTCTTGTTTCAGGTTTCTGAAAACGAGGTGTGGGGAATATCTTTTTGTTACGAATTATAAGATTGCAAAGTGTCAGCAAAATGAATTATTTTATATCTATGTGAAAAATATACAGGAAAAAGGTTGTTAATGCGTTAAATATATTTTATATTTGCAAATCACACAAAAAATAAACTTGTACCTGAAAGTCTAAAATGTAAAAAATATGAATTGTTGTAAGTTAGTAAATCTTTTGGCCGTGCTGGGTGCGGGAGCTTTGCACGCGGAGTCTGCTTTTGCTGCGGAGGCTCCTGGCTGGGAAAAGGAAGTCGTGCAGCAGGCAAATCAACAGAAAAATGTCGTTACCGGAACGGTTCTTGATGAGAACGGGTTTTCTGTACCAGGAGCTTCGGTTATAGTAGTAGGAACTACAGATGGTACAGTAACCGATATGGATGGAGTCTATTCACTTTCGCTATCGCGGAAGAAGGCTGTCTTGCGTTTTTCTTTTATCGGCTTGAAGTCGGTCGATGTGGAGTATACGGGACAGAAGACACTGAACGTTGTTCTGAAATCGGATAATCAGGTATTGGATGATGTCGTTGTCATCGGATATGGTAGCAAGAACCGCAAGAGTCTTACCAGTTCTATTTCGTCTGTCAAGAAAGAAGACCTGAATAAACTGTCGAAGACTTCTTCTACTGTTCAGGATATGTTGGGCGGAACGATAAAGGGTGTATTGGTAACTCAGAACAGTGGTGAGCCGGGAGCTACGATGACGGTCAACGTACGTGGTATTACCTCGCCGTATCCTATCGCTACTTCGCTGACGGCAAACAATGCTCCGCTTTATGTAATAGACGGAGTTCCGATGTTTGTGGACAGTAATGCGCTGAATCCGCTGATGAATATTGCACCGAACGATATCGAGAGTATCGACGTACTGAAGGATGCTTCTGCTACGGCTATCTACGGTTCTCGTGGTGCGAATGGTGTAATTATCGTTACGACTAAAAACGGACGGAAAGGAGAAAAGGCAACGGTAGAAGCCGGATATACGCTGAGCATTGCCAATCCGGTAAAGATGTTCAAGCCGCTGAACAATCAGGAGTTCCGTTCGTTGCAGGAAGAGATTCTGCGGAATACGATGGATGCGTACAATTATGACATGGCGAATTTTACCATGACTACGCAATACAGTATGATGTACGACCCGACGATGCTGATGGCTTACGGAAACTTTGACGTTGACTGGAACACGTTGATGTATACAAAGTTTTTGGGGTTGAACGAAAGTGCGTTTGGCAAGGAGAACATTAACTGGGAGGACGAGACAAGAAATAAAAATGCCATAACCAACCAGTATAATGTGTCTGTACGAGGCGGCTCCGAAAAGACGGACTATTCGTTTGCGTTCAATGCCATCGATCAGGAAGGACTGTATAAGAACGATAATTTGGGAACATATAGCGGACGTCTGTCGGTCAATACGGAGATAACCAAGCGTATACGCATGGGAGCATTGCTGAGCTATTCATACTCCAAGCGTACCAGCCCCAGTCAGGAAAGCATCATGATGCCCGATACGCATCCCTGGTTGGTTCGCCCGGACCTGCCGATTTACGATGAAAACGGTGACTATACTCGTCTGGATAAAAGTGCAGCTTATTTCACGCCTGCCGGCAGTGTAAGCGGACCTAATCCGGTTGCCTTGCTGAACCGTAAGGCTGAATATGAGAGCGACCAGTTTATGGGTAATGTTTATGTGGATGTCGAGCTGCTGCGTAACCTGAAGTTTCATTCCGATTTTACCTTAGCTTCTTATAATTACGACAACAGTTATTTCTCGCCGAGCTATTTGCAGGAAATCTGGGTGGGCAGTCCTTACTATGCACAGCTCACGACTGCGCGGTCGAAGTATGTAAGTACATCCATCAATTTCCGTCTGGATTATAATTACCATACGGGTAAGCATTTGTTTGGTGCCATGGCGGGTTATGGAGCCGACCGTACACGCAGTACCGGCGGTACGAATATGTATCAAGGTTTCCCGAACGATGATAACCTGGATAATGTAGGTTCGGCACAGTCTGTCCTGATGTATTCGGATTATGTCGTGAAAAGCGGATTGAACTCTATTTATGGCCGATTGTCGTACGATTATGACTCTCGTTACTTGCTGGAAGTAAGTATGCGTGCCGATGCTTCTTCGAAGTTCGGACCGGGCAATCAGTGGGGTGTTTTTCCGGCAGTTTCTACCGGATGGGTTATCAGTCGTGAAGCATTCATGGAAAAGGCTCCGTGGGTAAACAATCTGAAAATGCGTTTAAGCTGGGGACAGACCGGTTCTACCAACGTATCCGATTTCTCGTTCCGTCAGTTCTATACATCCAGCCAGTATGGCGAAAACTCTTCGGTCAAGTTGCAGGACTTGCTGCCTAACCGGGGTATTCACTGGGAAAAGACAAACGAAGTGAATTTCGGTCTGGACTTTTCTTTCTTCGACGATCGCCTGTACGGAAGCTTGGATGCCTATTACCGTTATACCAACGGTGCACTGGCACCTGCTCCTCATGTACTGGAGTCGGGTATGACAAGTTATTATGACAATATCATCGATGTATCAAACCGTGGTGTAGAAGTTGCCATAGGAGGTTATCCGGTACGTGGAAAGAATTTCTCATGGAGTTCGGATTTGAATATTTCGGTCAACCGGAACCGCATCGAGTCATTGAACAATGCTCAGATCAATTCATACATGCAGGATGCCTTTATTGTAGGTCGTCCGGCTGGTACGGTAAAAGGATATGTAGTCGACCATATCGTACAGAATATGGATGAGGTGAATCAGTTGAACGCCAAGGCAATGGAGAACGGACACGCTGAATATCAGTCGGGTACCGGAGTCGGAGATTTCCTGATGAAGGATATAGATGGTAATGGCGTCATCACATCCGACGACCGAGACGTGATTGCTACTCCCGAAGCGAAATTCTTCGGCGGATGGACCAATACGTTTACGTACAAGAATTTCTCGCTGTCGTTCCTGATGCAGTTCTCTTATGGAGGTCAGGCAGTATACAGCAATTTAGGTGAGGAAATGAGTGGCGTGCTGGGACAGAGTGTAGACCGCGAGGTTTATGGAAACACCTGGACACCGGAGCGTACGGATGCAAAGTATGCGCGTCTTGTTGCCGGTTCGATGAGCTATAATTATCAGGTAAACGACCGTTTCGTGTTCGATACATCTTATCTGAGAATGAAAAATGTAACATTTTCGTATTCACTCCCGAAAGCGTGGATCAATAAATGCTATTTGAGCAATGCTTCTGTATTTGTGACGGCTACCAACTTGTTTACGGTGACCAAATGGCCGGGACTCGATCCGGAAACGGTTTCTACCGGTATCACGAGTATGGGAACGAACAGTGACCCGTATCCGTTGAGCCGTTCATTCTCACTGGGTGTTAAACTGCAATTCTAAAAAGGACTGATTATGAAAAAATATATAAAATACTGTTTGATGGCAGGTATGTTTTCGTTTACATTCGCTTCGTGCAGCCTGCTGGGACCGATAGACGATATTCATCCCGAAAACGTTCTGGATGATGAAACTGTAATTACCGATGCACGGTCGGCAGCCATTGCCGTGAATGGTATCTATGATGGATGGCGGTCGAAGAGCTCTATTTATAACGCAATGTTCCTGCGTACCGGAGTCATGCAGAGTTCTACCGTAAGCGGAGCAAGAAGCTTTATGAACGGTGATATACAAGATAATAACGTGATTGTAGAAGAAACATATATTTACCTGTATTATATTATCAATCAGGCAAACTCTGTATTGAAGGCTTTGGATAAGGACATAAAGGGGCTTTCTGCCGAAGATAACCTGAATTATCAGAAGGAAGCGAAATTCAACCGTGCCATGGCCAACTTTATGTTGTTGCGTCTGTATGGAGAATTCTGGAGTCTGGATTCTCAGTACGGTATCGTGCTGAACGATGAACCGGTACGCGATAACGTATCCAAGAAGCGTTCTACGGTCCGTGAGTGTTATACTGCTATCCTGAGCGATCTGTCCGAAGCTGAAACGTTGCCGGTGAAACTCACCTCTTCCGGTATGCGTGCCATGTATTATGGCAACGGCTTGTCGGCCGAGGCGCTGAAAGCCAAAGTCTTGTTGTCGATGGGTGATTTCGATATGGCTTACCAGACAGCAGACGAGGTGATAACCAAATGTAAAGATCAGGGTATTGTTCTGGAACCTGTATATGGAGATATCTTTAGCAGCTTCCAAAGTACGGACTTGCTGTTCTATCCGTATACGATGAATACTCAGCAAACCGTGGCAGGATACCGGTACGACTGGAGTGCCGGAGCAGGCAGCACGCTGAAGAAAATAGCCGCTCTTTATCCGGAAGATACTCGTTACAAATGGGCATTTGATGCTGGACACATGGTATCATCTTATCGGATGAACAAGTATCAGATGGATGATAACGTCGATAAGGTACCGGGCAATTCTTTGTATATGCTTCGTTTGTCGGAAATGTATCTGGTAAAGGCTGAGGCTGCCGTCCGTAAGACGAGTCCTGATTTGGGAGCTGCCCGTGAAGCGCTTCGTCCGATAACCGATCGTGCAGGATTTGCTACCGATTTTGTGGATAAGATTGCCGACAAGGATATGCTCATGGCCGTCTTTTATCAGAAATATCTGGAATTGTTCGGCGAGAACTTCGAAGACTGGTTCGATATGGTCCGCTATAATAAACTCGATGGAGTGGACTGGGTTAAAATGGGATATGTCAGCGCATGGACGAAATTGATTCTTCCCATACCTCGTGCTGCTATTGCAGGAAATGATTTGTTAGTTCAAAACCCTTAAATGAAAATACAAAGTTATGAAGAAAATTTTTTTAGTAGGCATGGTGGCGGGCCTGTTGGCTTCCTGCCAAACAAAGACAGACGGGTATACAATAGAAGGCACGCTGACTGGAGATGCAGCTTCGGGTAAAGCTTATCTGGAACGTTCGGAGTATCAGGCAGAGCCGACTGTTGTCGACAGTGCGATGGTAGAAAATGGAAGTTTTACTTTTTCGGGAAAAGTAGAACGTCCGGGGTTGTATTATGTCGTGATTGATCTGAATAAACCGGGGGAGGAACCCGATTATCAGAATAAGATGTTCCGTACGATGCTGTATCTGGAAAACTCGGATATCACGTATAAAGGGGATGTCGCAACATTACCCGGATTTTATTATGCACCCGAACGCAAGAGTGAATCTCCGCAGATAACGGGTTCTTCCGTGCACGATCTGTTCACGAAGATGAATCAGGAAATGAAGGCATTTTCTGATACCTTAAATGTTTTGTCGGAACGTTATGCCAATGAATATCTGATTCCTGAATCGGAAGGTAAGGAGGTGAGTGCCATCGGAATGGAAATAGCGCGTGAGGAAATGAAGTGGAAGGATAAATTGCATGCTTTTCAGTTGCAGTTTATCAAAGATCATGCCGATTCTCCGGTTGCCATGGATCAGGCGATGTATTATCTCTCGGGTATGGAGTTTCTGCCGGATGTAGCCGAGATTGACCAGTTGCAGGCTTTGTTTGAGAAGTATTGGGCTGGAACTCCTGAATTGAAGCTCTTTGAACAGGCTGCATCGGCTGCACGTCCGCTGGCAGTAGGACAGAAATACAAGGATATTGATGTCATCGACCGCAATGGCAAGACGGTCAAGCTGTCTTCGATGATTCCCGAAAATGAATATGTCATGCTGGAATTCTGGGCCAGCTGGTGTGGTCCTTGCCGTGGAGAAATACCTCATTTGCGTAAAATACACGATAAGTACAAGGATTTCGCCATCGTAAGCATTTCGCTCGATGAGAAGGAAAAGGAATGGCAGAAGGCGATGAAAGAGGAAAACATGAGCTGGACGCAAGGACGAATGGATGGAGGCATTTACGGAGAAGGTGCCAAAACTTATAACATTCAGGCTATCCCGATGTGTCTGATTCTGGATAAGGAAGGCCGGTTTTATAAGACGAATATGAGAGGTGCGTACCTGGATGTCTTTTTGGACGACTTGTATAAAACTGAATGATTAAGAATAACGGATAGATAGAATGTCCCTCGACAACTAATTTTTAGTATGTGTCGAGGGACATTTTTTGTTAGTTCGCTGGAAACCGTTATCTTTGCATCCGCAAATAATAATCAAATGGATAAAGAGTTACGATATAATGACTTCGCTGGCTTTTTGACGCGGAAGTTTCCCTTTAAGGTACAGAAACTGTCGGTCAACGCAGGTTTTACTTGTCCTAACCGCGATGGTTCGAAAGGTTATGGCGGATGTACGTATTGTAACAATCAGACGTTTAATCCCGAATATTGCCGTACGGAGAAAACGGTCAGTGTCCAGCTGGAGGAAGGCAAACAATTCTTTGCCCGTAAATATCCGCAGATGAAGTATCTGGCCTATTTCCAAGCGTATACCAATACGTACGGGGAACTGGAACAACTGAAGCGGATGTACGAAGAGGCACTGGCAGTAGAAGATGTGGTTGGACTCGTTATCGGTACGCGTCCGGACTGTATGCCCGATACGTTGTTGAATTATCTGGAAGAACTGAACCGGCAGACGTTTTTGCTGGTGGAGTATGGCATAGAAAGTACCGACGATGCAACGCTGGCAAGGATTAATCGGGGACATACATTTGCTTGTACCGAAGATGCTGTGCGGCGGACAGCTGGAAGAAGTATCCTGACAGGAGGTCATGTGATATTGGGGCTTCCCGGAGAAGATTCCGAAAAACTGATTCAGCAGGCCGAAACTTTGTCGCAGTTGCCGCTGACAACCCTGAAGATGCATCAGTTGCAGTTGATAAAGGGGACGCGTATGGCACACGAATTCGCATTACATCCCGAAGCATTTCATCTGTATACGGTCGATGAGTACATTGATTTAGTCATCGATTATATCGAACATCTTCGGACAGATCTGGTTCTGGAGCGGTTCGTGTCGCAGTCGCCCAAGGAATTGCTGATTGCGCCCGACTGGGGACTGAAGAATCACGAGTTTACGGCTCGGCTGAAGCGCAGAATGGAAGAGCGGGACGCATGGCAGGGAAAACAATTGAAGTAAAAAATATATAGTATATAACTAATTCGGATAACAAAAATGGAAATTAAAGGAAAAGTACATTATGTGGGTGTGAACGACCGTTCGAAAGCGTTGTTCGAGAACCTTTGGCCGTTACCTTATGGAGTATCTTATAACTCATACCTGATTGCCGACGATGAAATGGTGGCACTGGTAGATACGGTGGATGTAGCCTTTTTCGAGGTGTATTTGAAGAAGATTCGTGCCGTTATCGGCGATCGTAAGATCAATTATTTGATTATTAATCATATGGAACCCGATCATTCTGGTTCTATCGCACTCATTAAGCAGTATTATCCTGACATTGTATTGGTAGGAAACAAGAAGACTTTCGATATGGTAGAAGGTTATTACGGTGTAGGAGGTGACCGCTACGTAGTAGGTGAGGGCGATTTCCTGAAGCTGGGACATCATAACCTGCGTTTCTATTTGGTTCCGATGGTACACTGGCCTGAAACAATGGTTACTTTCGACGAAACAGAAGGTATCTTGTTCTCGGGTGACGCTTTCGGATGCTTTGGTGCACTGAACGGTGGCTGTATCGATAAAAATATCAATACCGATATTTACTGGGATGAAATGCGTCGTTATTATTCTAATATCGTAGGTAAGTTCGGCAATCCGGTACAGAAGGCATTGCAGAAATGTGGTGGTCTGCCTATCAAGGTGATTTGTCCTACTCACGGACCGGTATGGGAAGAGAAGATTCCTCAGGTGATTGATATGTACGATAAGATGAGCCGCTATGAAGGTGAGGAAGGTGTGGTGATCGCTTATGGTACCATGTATGGCAATACAGAAGAACTGGCCGAAACCATTGCTGAAGAATTGAGTGCTCAGGGTATCAAGAATATTGTGATGCACAATGTTTCGAAGACTCATCATTCATTTATTCTGTCGGATATCTTCAAGTACAAGGGTCTGATTGTGGGATGTACTACTTATAACATGCACTTGTATCCTGAAATGGAGGCATTGCTGAGCAAGGTAGCTGCCCGCGAAATGAAGAATCGTGTGATGGGATATTTCGGTTCATTTACATGGGCAAGTGCAGCTGTCAAGAAATTGGGCGAATATGCTGAAAAGCTGAAATTCGAAGTCATCGGCAATCCGGTGGAAATGAAGCAAAGCATGAAGGAAGATACTTTCCGTCAGGCTAAGGAACTGGCTAAGGCTATGGCCGACCGTTTGAAAGCTGACCGTTGATTGCTTTTCAGAAGGTTCTGACAAACTAGAGTTGTCAAAACCAATATATATACAGATTGTAGTATAAACATAAAGGAGCCGCATCGAACTCTGCTTTTTGGAGTTACGATGCGATTCTTTTTATAGCGCTATTGTTTTCCTGATTTCACCGTGTGATGATAAGTTTCCGAAAAAAGAACTTGCGGTGAATAATCGTAACTAAAAAATGTCATTGTGTTTTAAAAAACATTATATTTGCGATTATGATACAGAAATTATATTCCAAAAATAATGATCCCGAAGTGCTGCAACACATTGTGGACATTTTGAATGACGGAGGAATAATCATTTATCCCACCGATACCATGTATGCTATGGGTTGCCATGCCCTGAAAGAGCGTCCTATTGAGCGGATTTGTAAGTTCAAGAATATCGATCCGCGTAAAAACAACCTCTCTATTATTTGCTACGACTTGAGCAATATCAGCGAATATGCCCGTGTAAGCAATGCTACCTTTAAGCTGATGAAGCGGAATCTGCCGGGACCGTTTACATTTGTGCTGAATGCAGACAGCCGGTTGCCTAAAATATTCCGTAACCGAAAGGAAGTTGGAATTCGTGTGCCCGACAATAACATTATCCGTGAGATTTGCCATTTACTCGATGCACCGATCCTGACAACTACTTTGCCGTTACGTCCCAATGAAGATATAGAATATGTTACCGATCCGGAGCTGATAGACGAAAAATTTGGTGAGGAAGTTGATTTGGTGATAGACGGAGGTATAGGAGGGATTGAACCTTCTACCGTTATAAATTGTTGTGAAGATGTACCTGAAATTATCCGACAGGGTAAAGGTATACTGGAAGAATAAATAATTTATCATTAAAAAACAAAAACAAGTATGTTGTTATCATCTTTATTGAACGCAACTTTCCTTAGTGCCGGCTCTCAGCATATAGATGTGGAACAGTTGCTGACTAAATTGCTTGATTGGGGAATCGAGGTTGGAAAAGACCTGTTGGGAGCAATCATCATTTACATTGTCGGACGCTTTATCATTAAGCAAATCGGACGTTTACTTTCTCGTATTCTGGAAAAGAGAAAGCTGGAGATCAGTGTTCAGACTTTCTTGAAGAGTCTGGTTAGCATATTGCTGAACCTGATACTGGCCTTTGCTATTGTAAGCCGGTTGGGTGTGGAAACAACCAGTTTTGCTGCTTTGCTGGCTTCTGCCGGTGTTGCCATCGGTATGGCGTTGTCTGGAAATCTTTCTAACTTTGCAGGGGGACTGATTATTTTGGTATTCAAGCCTTTCAAGGTAGGCGATTACATAGAGAGTCCGAATGCAAACGGAACAGTACGTGAAATTCAGATTTTCCATACGATTCTGGTTACAGTTGACAATAAGGTTATTTATGTACCCAACGGTTCGTTGAGCAGCAATGCCATTACGAATTACAGCAAGCAGGAAACCCGTCGTGCAGAATGGGTATTCGGGGTAGAATACGGAGAAGATTTTGAAAAGGTAAGAGAGGTTTTGCAGCGTATCATCGATGCAGATGACCGTATCTTGAAAGACCCGGCTCCGATGATTGCCTTGGGAGCTCTTTCGGCAAGCAGTGTAGACATCAAGGTGCGTGTATGGACGAAGTCGGCCGATTACTGGAATGTTTATTTCGACATGAACAAGATAGTATACGATACATTCAATAAGGAGGGTATCGGATTCCCGTTCCCACAACTCACTGTTCATCAGGCAAAAGACTGATTTAAGTTGAATTCTTAAATAGAAAAGCATTTTCCGTTCCCCTGTATAGAGAGTTGGAAAATGCTTTTTTTGTTGGAAGAAAGTTATTTGCAATATCGTTGTATCAGTTGTCGTACTTCGTCTTTCTCCGAGGGAAAATCCATTGCATCAATAATGATTTGCTGGTTATGGCAGTCGTATATATGAGGAACCATGACTTGCAGGAATTTCATTCGTTCGCTGTCGAAATTACAGATCGAAAGCAGTTTGACACATTGCTTGCAGGTAATGTTTCGGCTGTTCAATCCTGTTTCCAAAGTTTTCAACTGCTCGGACGATGGAAAAGCGTTTTTAACTCTGTCGTACAGCGTATTGATTTCGGCATCGGCATACAGACGGCTGTTATAGTGTTTTCTGTTTAGAATGTTTCGTGCCTTCTCTTCTCCCGAGATGAAAGTCATGGAATTGATAATGCGGTCTACATTCTGCCGGTCAATAATCGTCGGTTCTAGAATCGCTAATGCTTCCAGTCGATCATCATCTGAATTGAATATTTTCATCAGTTGTACAATCTCATCGCAGGTAAAGTCAGACTGGCGAGCAGCATTTCTGAGTACGTCCAGACGTCCGTCCTTGAAAGGCTTGTTCTTTACTTTTTGGCATAATTCACGGAACCATGCCTGATCGTCTGTAGGGTAGGAAAGCGAAGGACTACTTCCTGAAGGAGCAGGCGGGCAGACTGCTATAGGCGGGTATCCAGGCGAAGGATAGTTGCCATCGTACGTATCGAATGAAACAACTTTGTCATTCCGAAAATCGAGCAGAATGACTGTTTGCGCTCCACTGAAATGCGTCTTGCGAAATTCCCATTGTTCTATTCCATTGCTGGAACGTCTGAATTCTGGATTCCCCAATATAGCTACGACTTCACGTTTCGTCATACCTTCGTGCAAGTTTTCCATCAGCTGAGCACGTTGTCCGGCGGTATCGTAAAGTCCGCAACTGGTCATTGCTACCAGTATGGCTACCATAGTGATTATTTTCATTAAGTTCTTCATATTCCTTATTCTTTTTTGGTTGATGTTACAAAAATAGGTAATAAAATAGGGATGGACGAATAGAAAATCCTATAAATATGCAGGAAAATTCCTATATCGAATAGGGATTTTCCTATAGCAAATATG
>OBKR01002109.1_pt1 | contig 15303 bp, 9 predicted proteins | sample 1518991 | NCBI WGS metagenome assembly OBKR01 (sample SAMEA2452117, study PRJEB22498) | human gut metagenome | biome: human feces; feature: human gut; material: feces | place: Australia | collected 2012
ATTACATTGGCAATCAATTCGTTATAAAGTTTTATTCTTTTTACGACAGTCCCTATTATAAGGATGAGAATGTTTTTCCTTTTAAGATAGAAGAGTATTATGGTAATGAAAACAGTCTTAATGCAAAGACTATTATAGAAAGAGATAAAAATAATTATAAGACTAAAACAATTAAAGTAGAATATAAAAAAGATCCTTTTTCTGGCAAAGCAATAAATGATACGACAATAATGTTATTCAAAAATAATGGTAATAATAAATACACAGAGATTGAAATAAGACAAGGGAAAAGGATTTTATTAGAAAAATATGAAATTAATGAGAATGGTCAGATTACATCTAAACACATCAAAGATCTAAATGTAATAACCGATACTATACCTACATACATCTTGGAAGATATAAAAACATGGAAACAAAAAAAATCTTATAACTATGTAAAATACGACAACAACCTTTTGACAACATATGAAAGGAATGATAACGGAGACCTAGTACATATATTAGATGTAGATAGTACTGAAAATAACCAGCATGAAACTTACGCCCAATATACTTATGATGAAAGAGGAAATTGGACAAAGAGAGAAATATTCAATAGTCTACATGAACTCATTGCTATAGCTACAAGAAAAATAGAATATTATCCTCAGAAAGAAAACGGAGAAATAGATTTAAGTTTTGAGCACGAAACAACACCATTAGAGAAAGAATTTGAAAGAGAACAAAGAATCAAGCAAAAAGAAGAACTTTATTTAAATGACAACTTTATAATACAACAATTTCATGAAAAGATGAAAGAATATCCTGACTATAGAGTTATTGGAGAACCCAAAATAACTTACCATGATGGATATACATATAATATAAACTTTAATGCCACTCATTATTTTGGAGGATACCCCAATGGATATCCTTCAAAAGAAAATATAACAGTCCAAATAATTTTGGACTTAGAAACAGAAACATATACATTTACAACCATAAAAGGAGATTTATATTAAGGGAAAAACATCAATCAGAATGCTTACCTTCTGTTTTTTAGATGCAGAAGGTAAGCACCTACCAAGCGGTAAGTTATCTAAAATTACATACCCATTCCAAAACCCCGGCTTTTCTTCCTGGGCTGGTCGAGTTCTTCCTCCTGTTGCTTCTTCCGCTGTGGTGCCTGGTTGATATCCAGAACTTGGGAAATACTGTTTCCCTGTTGTTGGATTTCTTCCCGGCCTTGTTCCTGGTGTGGTTCCTGAAGATCCCGGCTCCATTCGGCTTTCATTTTCTCAAGCCGTTCATGGTTCACACGTTCTGCCCACTCCTTTTTCTGGAATATTTCTTTCGGGCTTCCGTTCTTCATGGTATTGAGATAGTCGAAGGTCTGTTCCGGGGCCCGGTCATACCCTGTGCGCTTGTCAAATGAAGATTCACACTTTCGGAAAAAATCTGTCCTGTCAAAACCTCCCTTCACGTTTCCGCAGTTCTTCTTCCCGGTGTGGTTGGTCTTTGGGCTTAGCTTCCTGGTGTTGCTCCTGTCCTTCCGGCTGACGATGATATGTGCGTGCATGTCGTACCGGTCGGCTCCCTTCCTCTCAAAATGGATCTTTCCGTAATACTCGATGTCCTCTTTGTTCAAGCCTTTTCCAAACCCTTCCGCATAGTGCTGCATCACATCATCACGGACATACTTTCTCATGGCTTCAGCCTGTTCCTTCTCTGTCTTGCCCATTTTCTCCAGCTCCCGGCTGGAAGGGCTTACCGTTATCACATAGAACTTCGCATCGTTCCGGCTTAATTTTGCCTTGTTGTTGTCTATTTTGAAGGTAACTTCCTGTGCGCTTATGTAGTCACGTGAGTTATTGAAAAACGGCTGCACTTCCTGGCCGTTCTTCATGCGCTCCAGATCCTCATGCTGGAGGTAGGTCGTTACTCCTGTGCAGCTCCCTGTATTGGCATAGGTTCCGGAACCGCCACCCTGAATTTTTATATTCATAGTCCCCTCCTTTCCTTTTCCCTCTCATAGACTTTGTTTATATCATCGAGCAGCCCGGTCTTTCCTTTTGCATCGAGGAAGGAAACGATATGTTGCATGGCTTTAAGTTGTGCTGTTTCGTTGGCTTCTATCCGCTTGAAAATGGCCTGCTGGTTCTTCCTGATAACTGCATCAGAATCCCGTACCGCTCTTTCAGCTCTGTCAATAGCTTTTCCCTTTTCGCTGGATTGGTTCATTACCTCGATGAAAAGTTCACTGTTCTCCTTCAGGAACCGCCTGAACTTTTCTTCCGAAAGTAAGGATGAAAGGCTTATGGTTATCTGTGTGCTGGCTCCGGCCAGAGCTTCACAAGCCGGACGCACAAGATCCGTTTCCTGTTTCTTCAGGAATGCGAATACCTGATCCATGCGCTTGATAAGTTTCTGCATTTCCTGTGCTGGGCTTTCATGCTCGACCGGGTTTATACCGTACTTCTCAAAATAGTTTATAGCATGTGTAAGGAACTCCATTTTTGACACATTGTTTGCCTTGGCCAGACGGTCAAGTTTAGTAAAAGTAGTACGTTCTACTGCTACCGTTGTTTTGCTGTCTTTTTCCATGATATTATAAGGCTTATTATAATGAATTAATATACTAACTTATTGGTTTACAAGATAGTATATTTATTCATTATAACCAAATTATATTAGTATAATTTTCTAAATAGCTGATTTACAGCTAAAAACCCCGTAGGGCAAGAGGAAAAAACAGGGCTTGCCCGGTTTCCTCTTGCTGTTCTATCGAACACCCTCCCCAGCGCGAAATTAGCAAAGGGGACGGGGAGAGATAGAACCTATCCCACACACGTGAACACACACGAAAACTGCACACCCGGTACACAATAGAATTACCCAACAAAACCGCACAACAGAACGTGTCCGGAACACCACAAAAAACTCATCGGTCGGGGAGCGCCGCACGGCAAGGGGCGGGACCACCCGTCCCGACGAGTGCAGCCATTTGCAGTGCATATCCAAAATAAAAGTCAGCAGAACTTACTTTGTTATTGAATATCTACTGACTTTCTAAAATAGTTATGTTATTTTTTCTTCTTTCCAAACAATTCCGAATGACTGCCAAGCCTAACCAGCTTTACGACTTCATCATCGATCCATATCAAAAGAAAATCATTTTCTACATGACATTCCATGTGACCTGCATAATCACCTGAAAGCATATGAGGTTTAAACTCTTTTGGAACGTCCTCACAACGTTCCAAGTATCCTACAATATCATAAAGCTTTTCAAGTTTGGTTTTATCATTCCTGTATCGTTTCAGGTCTTTCCGGAACTGACCACCAGTCTTAACTTCTCTCATTCACTACAGGATTTTATAAAGTTCTCGAAGCTGCTTGTATCAACTTTCTTCAGGTTTTTCCCAGCACGAGCTTCTTCTATAGCCGCTTTGGTCTCTTCGTTTGGCTCTGTGTACATGGCATCCATAAGAAGACATTCCACAAAGTTGTTTAAGCTCCGATGTTCACGTTTGGCAGCACTCTTCAGCATGTCCAGAAGGTTGCTGTCAAGTCTGAATGCAGTTAGTTTTTTTATTGTCACTTCCATATTGTTATACTTTTTATCGCAAATGTATAACAATGTATATCAAAAGCAAAGAAAATAAACATAAAATTACTAATTTATACATTTTTTAACGCGCCAGAAAATTTGCCTACCTAAACCCACCTAACTCCCTAAAGGGAGGGTTCTCTTTTTCTCCCTCTTTGTGCGGTTTTCCACATGGACAAGCAAGGCCACTTTCATCCTAAAATCCGCTTTCTTGTTAGAATGTCTTTGCAGAATATCTTGTACAAACGTGTTTTTAGCATTGTAAAAGGCTGATTTTAGGTGTTTTATAAATGGTAAAAAGGGATAAAAGATACTCAAATTACTAAATAAAAGGGATAAAAGATACTCAAATTACTAAAATTACCCCCTATAAAAGATACTCAAATTACTAAACATACCGATAAAAAATACCTTTTCTTTTTGCATGTTACTTTTTATTGTCTATATTTGCAAAGTACCCCCTAAAAATCAAGAATATGGTAAAAGGAAAAGACTTGGTGCCGTTCATACCTCCTACAGAAGAAGAAATAATGCTCATTCAGCCTAATAATGTAACTTTTGGGCAGTACAATATTTCTGAATGGCAAGAAAACTTGCTTACTCTTATCAGTGACAAGATACAAAAGCACATGACAAGAGAAGAAGAACTGCCACGTGACTTATTTAATCAGCCTTATGTTACTATCAGATGCGATGAAGCTGGAGGAAGAAACAATAAAACAAAGGTCTTAAAAGAAGCTCTGGACTTGACAAAAAAGAATTTTTCCTTCCGCTGGGTTCATCCCAAAATACACAAGACAATAGAAACCGTTGGCGCAATCATCACAACGATACACAACATAAAGGGGACTAACCAGGTAATGCTTAATATAAACCCTTGGGCTATTCCGTTCTTGATTTATTATGGCGTTGGTGTCGGAGGAACAAGATATTCCAAAGGGCTTGCGCTTGGGCTTCGTGGTAACTACACAAAAAGGCTGTATAAAATAATTTGCAGCCAAAGAGATAGAAAACAGTATTACTACCCGATCCTTCAGCTAAGAAAAGATCTGGAGATACCTGAAGTCTATTCTAATGCCCAGATAGACCAAAAGATTCTGCGTCCAGCGAAGGAACGCATCAAGGAAAGCGGTTCTGATGTATGGTTTGACTATCAACTGATTTGCAAATATCCAATTAAGGGAAGAAAGCCCAAAGCTGATACAGTTGTATTCAATATAAACACTCTGCATCCACGAGAGGAAGGAGGGGAACAGTACGAACAATATTCATTTGTTTACAGGTGGATCAGTAATGCAATGGATAACCCTACAAATAATAAAGCAGTAAAGGCTGTAGATAAAATAGCAGAACTCGGGAGGCTTAAGAATGTGTATGAAAGGTGCTGTTATTACGATGACAGAGTATGTACAGGAGAAATGACAAGAAAGCACGCTGAAAATGCACTGCTTAAAATGTTAAGAGAAGAGTTCGGTATAAAATAATTTGATTCTGTCACACAATCAAAAAAATTAAGATATGAAGGAAGGAGATTTGATTTTGGTATCTGCTGAAGCCACAGGCTTAGGGAAGCCAATGGAAGCCGTTATAGACAAGATTGAAACATTCATGGGACAAACCCTTGTAACGGTCACTTACACGCAACCAGACGACTTATCCGGCTTCGGTGGTTGTTTTGTAGATATACATATAACAAAGCTATAATATATTTTTTGTAGAATATGTATATTACTAAATATATTCTTTATATTTTTGCACATAAATCATTGATATGCAAGAAAAAACAAATATACAAACATCAACTTTAAGAGTGCCGAAAAGCATACTTGAGGAAATAAAAATATATTGCCGAAAAGCCGGAAAGCCTGTCGGTGAATGGGTTGAAACAGCCTGGAAATTCATAGAGAAGAATGACTTCGACATCTATGATAAGGAAACAACACCATTTCTCCCTGTACCTCCAGACATCGAGAAGGAAAGAAACCAGGTAGAAGCCCTTTGTATGCTTATGAGCGAGTTTATAACAGCACAGAAACAGATACAGCTTCCGGCTCCAGAGCTTATCGCAAAGGCAGCTGAAGAAAAAGTACGTGCTGAAATGAAAGCTGAAGAACAGGCAAAAGAACTCCAGGTTCTTCAGGTAGAAAACAACCGATTGCGTAACGAAATCAAAGTTCTTCAGGAGTATAAGGAAAAAGCACACCGGGAACTTTGCCGGGTACGTGATGAACAGAAAACAATAGGGAAAATAAAAGTAAATACAGAGTTATAAAATACCATTAAGGTAGCCTCCAGGGCACTACAGACAAATCGTGGCACCTCAAATGCGAACACATCAGCAAGCAGTACACCACCAATCTTGATGATGTCATCCTTGTGAAGTGAACTATTAAAATATTCGGGATGTTCGATAATATATTGATATATTTCTGTATTTTTTCAGCTTTTTCAGTCTATTTTTAATATTATAATCTATATTTGTAGCAATTTAGTAGATATTTTAAGACCAAAGAAGTTTATATTTCTCTGTTTCAACTATTTGTAACATAACTGATATGAATTTATCTTATGATTATTACTAATATCATAAGATATTTTTTTGTGCTACAAACAGGAAAGACAGGAATATATAAGTGAATATAATTATAGAACTATTACAATGAATTTGATTAAGAAATGTTTAGTGCTGACAGTAATCATACTACCTGTAAGTTTGTCCGCACAGACAGTTAGCGGAAAATTGATTGACGAGAACAGCCAACCGTTGCCATACGCCAATGTGGTGCTGCTCTCGCTGCCGGATTCGGCGTTTGTGAGCGGAGCTACTTCAGATGACAAAGGAAACTTTGTCCTGAAGGATTTGTCAGCACACAGTTATCTTTTGCAAGTATCTTATATAGGCTATCAGCCCCAGTCTATATTACTGGAAAATCTGGACCGGAAAATAAACTTAGGGGATATCCGTTTGGTTCAGGATGCCGTTTCTTTACAAGGTGTAACCGTAACCGGCAGTAATGTGATGGAGAAAATAGACCGTCAGATTGTGATTCCTTCTTCCAGACAAATCAAAGCAGCTACATCAGGATATGAATTGCTGAGCCACATGCAGCTCCCTGGGCTGAAGGTAAACAGCATTGAGAGAAGTATTTCTACGGTAAGCGGTGGGAGTGTACAGCTGAGGATTAACGATATTGAAGCATCTACCGCACAGGTTCAGGCATTACGTCCTGACGAAGTGCTGAGGGTGGAATACATAGATAACCCGGATATGCGATATGCCAATACAGATGTGGAAGCCGTCATCAATTATGTCGTGAAGCGCAGGGAATCGGGTGTAGCGGGAGGATTCAATCTGACCAATGCCGTAACAACCGGTTTCGGTAATGACAATGTGTATATAAAAGCTAATCATAAGTTGTCAGAATTTGGTTTCAACTACTATGTGAGCTATCGCGACTATAATGACCGTTTTGTGAATGAGGATCAGACTTTCAGCCTTCCGGATGGAAACCGTGACCGTTATCTGAAAGGTATAACTACTCCTTTCAACTATGCCGACCATTACCTGGAACTGAATTATAATCTGACCAAGCCGGAGAAATATGTTTTCAATGCTTCTTTCACAGACAATCTTTTCCGCTCGCCGCATAATGATTATGGCCAGATTATCCAGGAAGAAGGTAAAAACGACATCTATAGTTTTACAAAGAAAATCAACAATTCCAATTCACCTTCTTTGGACTTGTACGGAAAAGTTCTGCTGCCTAAAGATCAGGAACTGGTTTTGAATATGGTAGGTACTTATATCAGTTCCGATTATGAACGTAATTACAATGAATCGCTTACTGAAGGTGGTACTCCGTATTCTGAATATATCTACAGTACGGATGGTAAAAGATACTCCCTGATTGGAGAAGGTATTTATAAGAAGAACTTCAAAAACGTGGCTTTAAGCGGAGGATTGAAATATACGCTGGCTTATACGAACAATAAGTATATGGGTGATGTAAACCAGACAGATGAAATGCACAGCTCCGACTTGTACGGTTATGTGCAGGTAAACGGTAAATGGAAGAAATTAAGCTACCTGTTGGGTGTTGGTCTTTCAAGACAAAGCTATGATGAATCTGGAAAAGGTTATTCATTTTATATGTTCCGTCCTTCTGCTTCATTGTCCTACAAACCATTTGAGGGAGCTACCCTTAAATACGTATTTTCCAGCACTCCTAATGTGCCGTCTTTGTCATCACTCAGCGACATCCGGCAGCAGCTTACGGATATAGAGGTAAACCGTGGTAACCCCAATCTGAAGCCGTATCGTTCTTACAGTAACACACTTCAGCTTTCATGGGGTAATAAATGGGTTGACTTACAACTGAAAGGTGGCTATTATTTCAGCAAGAATCCGATCATGGAAGAGGTAAATATGGTGTTGCAGCCGGACGGCAGCTATATTTTTGAATATGGCGTAGATAACCAGAACCGCTTTTCAAGACTGAACGGACAACTCTATGCCAATGTGAACATTATACCTGATATGCTTTCACTCAGTCTCTATGGTGGTGTGAACAGATACGAATCAAAGGGAAACTCCTATACGCATAACTTCAACGCATGGTATGGTGGCGGTAATCTTTCATTCACATACAAGAAATTCTCTGCTAATGCGGTAGTCAGCAGCCGATACAATACTTTGTATGGTGAAACAATCAGTTACGGAGAAAAGAACTGTATGTTTCAGTGTTTGTACAAAATCAAAAACTTCAATGTGGGTGCCGGTATGCTTTTCCCTTTCCAGCCGAAGGGATGGAGCGGTGGAACCAAGTTGCTGAGCAAAGAGGTACGCAAAGAAACCTGGTCTTTCATAAAAGATAACGGAAATATGTTCCTTCTCTCTCTATCATGGGATTTCAGTGTGGGTAAGAAACACAATGCAGAGGGCAAGATCACAAATAATGTGGACCGCGAAACAGGTATTGCAATGTAAAATATATACACAAAGGTACTCAAACTGGCGACAGCCAGAAGAACCGTATGTAAGAACAACATCAATTTCATTTATAGATACTCTTTGAGCATATAGGGGTGATAGGTTTGTCACCTTTATATGCTTTTTCTTTGGGTGTTATTTTGATTTTGTCACAGAATCATCCTTTGTACTCTCTTATTAATCGGGAGGCCTAACACAAGCTATCAGGACAAGTATTACCATTTTATGAAACTATGATCAATCTTTTTCTCTCTCTTTGGCTGAAGTTCTTCCTCCTACTGCTTCTTCAACTTTATAAAAAACAGCCAAGATTGTCTTGGCTGTTTTCTTATCAATCAACGGAAAAGCCTTTGAACTTAATATCTGAAGGGATATCCGGTTCCTGATGTTCTTCCGGTTCATCAGGCTTCAGTGCGTAAAGTATAGACTTTATATCCTCCCTTACCTTCAGAGTGTATTCCTGTATGCTTTCTGCGTGGCTCGGCTTCTCCAGCTGTGCCGGGATTGGCCGTTCTGTCTGTCTGAACTTCTTCCGGAAAAACGGCACATTGCTTTCCACCGCTATACCGTAAAACTCCCCAGGCTCCAGAGAAAGGAAGCTGGAAGGTTTGGCTGCGTCCCTTTCTTGTACTGATTCGCTGGTTCCTGAAGTCCGGTGAAAGCCCGTCCTCGATTGTGATGCGGTTGTATAGACTTTATCTTCCTTCCCGAATTGGCGAGAAAGTCTTTCTGCCGTTATGCTCGAAGATACCCTACCATAAAAGTGAGTATTACAGGACGCAAACAGCACATCGGCCTTTTCCTTGCCGTAACCGTCAGAAAGCTGTGCAAGATCCTGGCACATCAGAACTGTAGATATTTTATTGCTTCGTCCCGTGTTCGGCAATATGTCAAGACCAGGTATATATACAGTCGGAGCTTCATCGATCATTACAAAAGAAGGAACTTTGCCGGGTTGGTTCATCAGCTTTGTGGCCACTGTTATAATAAGACTGCATAACGGTGCAAAGGTCTGTACAAGGGTAGGATATGTCCCTACGGTTACAATAGCCGGAGAAGAAGGATTGTTCAGATCCAGAGAAAAATCATTTCCACCAAAAATATACATCAGTTCCGGAGTGTTTATCTGTGCTATTGCAGACTGCAAAGTTCCTACAACTCCGCTGACTTGTCCGTCTGCTCCCCTCTCCATTGCACTGAAAATACTCATTGTCATTTGTGCGGTTTGCGGATTCTTCTGCAAAAGCCGGAGAAGATCCTCGTCCTTACTCGATACCAAAGCGCACACATGAGGTATATCGCACATGGCCGGGTATTCTTCTTTCAGGTACCAGATACAGGCAGTTAGAAGGTCTGTTGCCGACCTGTTCCAGAAATCAGGTTTCTTTATACTCTCTTTTATCAGGTTGGCCACAATAGCCTGTGCAAACTCTCTGGCATAGCTTGTATTCAACAAATAATCTGGCTGTATAGGATTTACTCTCGGTGACTGTTCCGGGTTATTCAAGTCTATATAATGGTGCTTTATCTCATTCCCGTTTGCACTGATAAAAAACTGTACATCTTGCCCCAAAGTAGGGAACTTAAAATCATACACAAGACCGGAAAAACCGTTTCTGATAAACTCCGATAATAACGGCACAGCTATACTTTCAGACTTTCCAGATCCGGCAGCACCCAAAACAAAAATACCCCTGAAAGGGTTTCCGATAACAATCGGCTGTCCTGAAGATGTATATAACCGTATAGCTTCTTCAGGTATTACTTCAGCTGGTTTCTCCTTCGGTTTAGGTTTCTTGAAATACTTATAACCATACCAGGCAATACCACCGAAAACAGCCCACTGAAGTACAAAGACTATAATACGGCCAATAATATCAATGACAAAGGAAAGGATATATCCGGCTATGGCCAGAAATATACTACCTACAATAAACAGAATTAAGATTCTGATAATACCTGTCATTATGTCCTTTCTTTGTTCCATACGCTTTTGATTTTGTTACAGATTCAAATTTACATACCCATTCCAAAACCCCGGCTTCTTTTCCTGGGCTGGTCGAGTTCTTCCTCCTGTTGCTTCTTTCGCTGCGGTGCCTGGTTGATTTCCGGAACTTGGGAAATACTGTTTCCCTGTTGTTGGTTCTCTTCACGGCCTTGTTCCTGGTGCGGTTCCTGAAGATCCCGGCTCCATTCGGCTTTCATCTTCTCAAGCCGTTCATGGTTCACACGTTCCGCCCACTCCTTTTTCTGGAAGATTTCTTTCGGGCTTCCGTTCTTCATGGTATTGAGATAGTCGAATGTCTGTTCCGGAGCCCGGTCATACCCTGTGCGCTTATCAAACGAAGATTCACACTTTCGGAAAAAATCTGTCCTGTCAAAACCTCCCTTCACGTTTCCGCAGTTCTTCTTCCCGGTGTGGTTGGTCTTTGGGCTTAGCTTCCTGGTGTTGCTCCTGTCCTTCCGGCTGACGATGATATGTGCGTGCATGTCGTACCGGTCGGCTCCCTTCCTCTCAAAATGGATCTTTCCGTAATACTCGATGTCCTCTTTGTTCAAGCCTTTTCCAAACCCTTCCGCATAGTGCTGCATCACATCATCACGGACATACTTTCTCATGGCTTCAGCCTGTTCCTTCTCTGTCTTGCCCATTTTCTCCAGCTCCCGGCTGGAAGGGCTTACCGTTATCACATAGAACTTCGCATCGTTCCGGCTTAATTTTGCCTTGTTGTTGTCTATTTTGAAGGTAACTTCCTGTGCGCTTATGTAGTCACGTGAGTTATTGAAAAACGGCTGCACTTCCTGGCCGTTCTTCATGCGCTCCAGATCCTCATGCTGGAGGTAGGTCGTTACTCCTGTGCAGCTCCCTGTATTGGCATAGGTTCCGGAACCGCCACCCTGAATTTTTATATTCATAGTCCCCTCCTTTCCTTTTCCCTCTCATAGACTTTGTTTATATCATCGAGCAGCCCGGTCTTTCCTTTTGCATCGAGGAAGGAAACGATATGTTGCATGGCTTTAAGTTGTGCTGTTTCGTTGGCTTCTATCCGCTTGAAAATGGCCTGCTGGTTCTTCCTGATAACTGCATCAGAATCCCGTACCGCTCTTTCAGCTCTGTCAATAGCTTTTCCCTTTTCGCTGGATTGGTTCATTACCTCGATGAAAAGTTCACTGTTCTCCTTCAGGAACCGCCTGAACTTTTCTTCCGAAAGTAAGGATGAAAGGCTTATGGTTATCTGTGTGCTGGCTCCGGCCAGAGCTTCACAAGCCGGACGCACAAGATCCGTTTCCTGTTTCTTCAGGAATGCGAATACCTGATCCATGCGCTTGATAAGTTTCTGCATTTCCTGTGCTGGGCTTTCATGCTCGACCGGGTTTATACCGTACTTCTCAAAATAGTTTATAGCATGTGTAAGGAACTCCATTTTTGACACATTGTTTGCCTTGGCCAGACGGTCAAGTTTAGTAAAAGTAGTACGTTCTACTGCTACCGTTGTTTTGCTGTCTTTTTCCATGATATTATAAGGCTTATTATAATGAATTAATATACTAACTTATTGGTTTACAAGATAGTATATTTATTCATTATAACCAAATTATATTAGTATAATTTTCTAAATAGCTGATTTACAGCTAAAAACCCCGTAGGGCAAGAGGAAAAAACAGGGCTTGCCCGGTTTCCTCTTGCTGTTCTATCGAACACCCTCCCCAGCGCGAAATTAGCAAAGGGGACGGGGAGAGATAGAACCTATCCCACACACGTGAACACACACGAAAACTGCACACCCGGTACACAATAGAATTACCCAACAAAACCGCACAACAGAACGTGTCCGGAACACCACAAAAAACTCATCGGTCGGGGAGCGCCGCACGGCAAGGGGCGGGACCACCCGTCCCGACGAGTGCAGCCATTTGCAGTGCATATCCAAAATAAAAGTCAGCAGAACTTACTTTGTTATTGAATATCTACTGACTTTCTAAAATAGTTATGTTATTTTTTCTTCTTTCCAAACAATTCCGAATGACTGCCAAGCCTAACCAGCTTTACGACTTCATCATCGATCCATATCAAAAGAAAATCATTTTCTACATGACATTCCATGTGACCTGCATAATCACCTGAAAGCATATGAGGTTTAAACTCTTTTGGAACGTCCTCACAACGTTCCAAGTATCCTACAATATCATAAAGCTTTTCAAGTTTGGTTTTATCATTCCTGTATCGTTTCAGGTCTTTCCGGAACTGACCACCAGTCTTAACTTCTCTCATTCACTACAGGATTTTATAAAGTTCTCGAAGCTGCTTGTATCAACTTTCTTCAGGTTTTTCCCAGCACGAGCTTCTTCTATAGCCGCTTTGGTCTCTTCGTTTGGCTCTGTGTACATGGCATCCATAAGAAGACATTCCACAAAGTTGTTTAAGCTCCGATGTTCACGTTTGGCAGCACTCTTCAGCATGTCCAGAAGGTTGCTGTCAAGTCTGAATGCAGTTAGTTTTTTTATTGTCACTTCCATATTGTTATACTTTTTATCGCAAATGTATAACAATGTATATCAAAAGCAAAGAAAATAAACATAAAATTACTAATTTATACATTTTTTAACGCGCCAGAAAATTTGCCTACCTAAACCCACCTAACTCCCTAAAGGGAGGGTTCTCTTTTTCTCCCTCTTTGTGCGGTTTTCCACATGGACAAGCAAGGCCACTTTCATCCTAAAATCCGCTTTCTTGTTAGAATGTCTTTGCAGAATATCTTGTACAAACGTGTTTTTAGCATTGTAAAAGGCTGATTTTAGGTGTTTTATAAATGGTAAAAAGGGATAAAAGATACTCAAATTACTAAATAAAAGGGATAAAAGATACTCAAATTACTAAAATTACCCCCTATAAAAGATACTCAAATTACTAAACATACCGATAAAAAATACCTTTTCTTTTTGCATGTTACTTTTTATTGTCTATATTTGCAAAGTACCCCCTAAAAATCAAGAATATGGTAAAAGGAAAAGACTTGGTGCCGTTCATACCTCCTACAGAAGAAGAAATAATGCTCATTCAGCCTAATAATGTAACTTTTGGGCAGTACAATATTTCTGAATGGCAAGAAAACTTGCTTACTCTTATCAGTGACAAGATACAAAAGCACATGACAAGAGAAGAAGAACTGCCACGTGACTTATTTAATCAGCCTTATGTTACTATCAGATGCGATGAAGCTGGAGGAAGAAACAATAAAACAAAGGTCTTAAAAGAAGCTCTGGACTTGACAAAAAAGAATTTTTCCTTCCGCTGGGTTCATCCCAAAATACACAAGACAATAGAAACCGTTGGCGCAATCATCACAACGATACACAACATAAAGGGGACTAACCAGGTAATGCTTAATATAAACCCTTGGGCTATTCCGTTCTTGATTTATTATGGCGTTGGTGTCGGAGGAACAAGATATTCCAAAGGGCTTGCGCTTGGGCTTCGTGGTAACTACACAAAAAGGCTGTATAAAATAATTTGCAGCCAAAGAGATAGAAAACAGTATTACTACCCGATCCTTCAGCTAAGAAAAGATCTGGAGATACCTGAAGTCTATTCTAATGCCCAGATAGACCAAAAGATTCTGCGTCCAGCGAAGGAACGCATCAAGGAAAGCGGTTCTGATGTATGGTTTGACTATCAACTGATTTGCAAATATCCAATTAAGGGAAGAAAGCCCAAAGCTGATACAGTTGTATTCAATATAAACACTCTGCATCCACGAGAGGAAGGAGGGGAACAGTACGAACAATATTCATTTGTTTACAGGTGGATCAGTAATGCAATGGATAACCCTACAAATAATAAAGCAGTAAAGGCTGTAGATAAAATAGCAGAACTCGGGAGGCTTAAGAATGTGTATGAAAGGTGCTGTTATTACGATGACAGAGTATGTACAGGAGAAATGACAAGAAAGCACGCTGAAAATGCACTGCTTAAAATGTTAAGAGAAGAGTTCGGTATAAAATAATTTGATTCTGTCACACAATCAAAAAAATTAAGATATGAAGGAAGGAGATTTGATTTTGGTATCTGCTGAAGCCACAGGCTTAGGGAAGCCAATGGAAGCCGTTATAGACAAGATTGAAACATTCATGGGACAAACCCTTGTAACGGTCACTTACACGCAACCAGACGACTTATCCGGCTTCGGTGGTTGTTTTGTAGATATACATATAACAAAGCTATAATATATTTTTTGTAGAATATGTATATTACTAAATATATTCTTTATATTTTTGCACATAAATCATTGATATGCAAGAAAAAACAAATATACAAACATCAACTTTAAGAGTGCCGAAAAGCATACTTGAGGAAATAAAAATATATTGCCGAAAAGCCGGAAAGCCTGTCGGTGAATGGGTTGAAACAGCCTGGAAATTCATAGAGAAGAATGACTTCGACATCTATGATAAGGAAACAACACCATTTCTCCCTGTACCTCCAGACATCGAGAAGGAAAGAAACCAGGTAGAAGCCCTTTGTATGCTTATGAGCGAGTTTATAACAGCACAGAAACAGATACAGCTTCCGGCTCCAGAGCTTATCGCAAAGGCAGCTGAAGAAAAAGTACGTGCTGAAATGAAAGCTGAAGAACAGGCAAAAGAACTCCAGGTTCTTCAGGTAGAAAACAACCGATTGCGTAACGAAATCAAAGTTCTTCAGGAGTATAAGGAAAAAGCA
>OBKR01002114.1_pt1 | contig 15290 bp, 10 predicted proteins | sample 1518991 | NCBI WGS metagenome assembly OBKR01 (sample SAMEA2452117, study PRJEB22498) | human gut metagenome | biome: human feces; feature: human gut; material: feces | place: Australia | collected 2012
TGGCGTTTACACGCTTTCCAGGCGTGCCTCTTCAACCACTCGAGCATCTCTCCTTTTCGGGCGACACAATACTATCTTTTTTAAAATCGGGTGCAAATTACAAAGAAAATCGGGAACTGCAAGCGATTTCAGCTACAAATGTATTCTTTTTTTTCGTCTTACGTAGAATTAGCCCTGCCAATATTTAAATTACCTATCAAAATTAATAAACTTTAAAAACTTATTCAGCCATTTTGAACACTTTTAAAGCATTATTGGCAGTAATTCTATCCACATCTTTAAAATCCAGACCATAGATTTCGGCAAGTTTCATCGCTACATTCTTTATATAAGAAGACTCGTTCCGTTTTCCCCTGAAAGGCACAGGAGCCAAATAAGGAGAATCCGTTTCAAGAACGATTCTGTCTAAGGGGATATGAGGTAAGACCTCAGCCAGACTACTCTTCTTGAATGTAACGACTCCATTGATCCCAAAGAAAAAACGAGCATACTCTAAAACCTGCCCTGCTTCCTCCAGAGTACCCGTAAAACTATGAAAGATACCGCTTAACTCAGTTTTTTTATAAGGTTCCATCACTTCAAACAACTCCGGAAAAGCTTCACGGCAATGCAACACCAAAGGCAGATGATATTCCAATGCCCATTGAATCTGTATATCCAACGCCTTCTGTTGTTCTTTCAAATATGTCTTATCCCAATACAAATCCATTCCCACCTCACCTACAGCCACAAAAGGATGTTCACCGGAAAGCAGCTTTTTCATCTCATAAATACGGAATAACGAATCAGCCCCAACAGAAGTCGGATGAAATCCAATCATAGGAAAACAATACCCCTTATATGCCGTACAGACATTCAACATCGCTTCCACCGTGGTGTCATCAATATTGGGCATAAAGACTTTAGATACTCCGGAATCCCGAGCACGTTCTATCACAGCCGGCAAATCCTCATCAAACTCCTCAACAAACAAATGAGAATGCGTGTCAATCATATTATACTTTTCTATTCATTAAATGACAAACAAAAGACTTCAGCTCTTCTTTTCTTTCAGAAGGCACAGCCATACTTTCCAACAACGAAAGCCCCTCGACATAATAAGCGTTAATCTTTTCTTCACAAATTCCGCCGATGCCTATCTTATCATAAAGAGCTGTTACAGCTTTTATCTTTTCTTCCGGACAAAAAGCAGTAGAAGCTATCCATTTTTCCAACTCCTTCCGTTGTATCCCATCTGCCAAAGCCAACGCATTGATCAGCATAAAAGTCTTCTTATTGCATAAAATATCTCCACCTATATTTTTTCCAAACACTTTCGAATCCCCATACACATCCAGATAATCATCCTGTAACTGGAATGCCAATCCCATTTTGATACCGAAATCGTATAATTTGCGGGCATCATCTTCCGAAGCCCCCCCTAATACAGCACCAATTTTTAACGCAGCAGACAAAAGTACCGATGTCTTTAAACGAATCATCTCCATATATTCGGGAACAGTAACATCATTCCGGGTTTCAAATTCCATATCCCACTGCTGTCCTTCACAAATTTCCAAAGCAGTCTGACTGAAAATATCCATCACTTGCTTCAAATAACGCTCCGGACAATTGTTCATCAGCCGATAAGCCAACACCAGCATGGCATCCCCCGAAAGAATAGCCGTATTCTCATCCCAAACCTTATGCACGGTAGGCTTGTTTCTGCGCATATCCGCACAATCCATCAAATCATCATGCAACAATGTATAATTATGATAAGTCTCTATACCTGCCGCTTGTGGTAAAATATCATCCACATTCTCTTTGTAAAGCTGATAGGAAAGCAACATCAAAACAGGACGGATACGTTTACCGCCTAATGACAAGACATACTCTATAGGAGCATACAATCCTTTTGGTTCGCGCACATAAGGCATCGTAGCAAGATAAGTATTTACCTTTTCCAATAACTGGTCTGCAGAAAAAGCCATAAATTATTTTGATTAAGGGGTTCTAGAAAAAGAGGCTGCTTTTTAAAGGCAGCCTCTTAATTAAGATATTAAAGTATTTTATTACTGTAATTTGAAAGTTACAGGCACTGTATATTTCACACGTACAGCTTTACCACGCTGTTTGCCAGGTTTCCATTTCGGCATGGTCTTGATTACACGGAGTGCTTCCTTATCCAAGTAGGGGTCTACACTACGCACAACCACCGGGTCAACGATAGAACCGTCCTTATTAACGACAAACTGAACGATAACCTTACCTTGCACACCGTTTTCCTGAGAAATAGTGGGGTATTTAATATTCTTACCCAAGAACTTCAAACATTCAGCCATACCTCCGGGGAATTCAGGCATTTCCTCTACAACTTGGAATATCTGCTGTTCTTCAGGTTCTTCTTCTTCCACTTCTACCGGAACATATTTAACTTCCACAGCCTGACCTGTTTCTTCAGAAGCCTGAATGGCAGTTTCTTCTACTTTAGCATCGTTTTCAACGATCTGAAGCACTTCTTCTACCTTAGGAGCTTCGGGAGGAGGAGGAGCTTGTTTTTGTTCCTGTTCCGTAATAGGGATAATTTCTTCTTCAAATACGACATCGGTTATACCTGTTTCCGTAGTCACTTGCTTGTCGCGATCAGTCCATTCGAAAGCTACAAACATGAGAGCAAGGATAAACACATAACCGATAAGCAGCCAGGTACTCTTTTTACCTTCGAGATCTGCTTTAGGCGATTTTTTAACTTCCATAAATTGTGTTTTAAAATTAAGTGTTTCTCACTGAGGGCAAATGTAACACAAATCTTTTAAATAAAAAGTATTTTCACATGAAAAATATGCTAATTCATTTTATTTTCATCCGATTTCATAGACATACACCCAACTTTTATCTATCTTTGAAGCGTTTTTAGTAGTCACCTATACATTAATTATATATGAAAAAAATAACTATTGCCATTGACGGTTTTTCATCATGTGGAAAAAGCACGATGGCCAAAGACTTGGCACGTGAAATAGGATACATTTATATTGATAGCGGTGCCATGTATCGTGCTGTTACATTATATAGCCTGCAGAAAGGGTTCTTTACGGAAAGAGGCATCGACACCGAAGCGTTAAAAACAGCGATGCCCGATATACATATTTCATTCCGGTTAAATCCGGAAACACAACGCCCCATGACTTTCCTGAACGATACAAATGTAGAGGATGCCATCCGCAGCATGGAAGTTTCCTCTCATGTAAGTCCTATCGCCGCCTTGGGTTTTGTACGTGAGGCTTTGGTGAAACAACAACAGGAAATGGGAAAGGCCAAAGGAATTGTCATGGACGGAAGGGACATTGGAACCGTTGTTTTCCCCGATGCCGAACTGAAAATATTTGTAACCGCCTCGGCTGCCATACGTGCACAGCGCCGTTATGATGAATTAAGAAGTAAAGGGCAAGAAGCCTCTTATGAAAAAATTCTGGAAAATGTGGAAGAGCGTGACCGTATAGACCAAACCCGTGAAGTCAGCCCGTTACGGCAAGCGGATGACGCTATCTTGTTGGACAACAGCCACATGAGCATTGCCGAACAGAAAAAGTGGCTGACCGAAAAATTTCAAGCAGCGATAAATGGTTAACATAGAGATAGACGAAGGATCTGGGTTCTGCTTCGGAGTCACCACAGCTATCCGTAAAGCAGAAGAAGAACTGGCAAAAGGAAACACTCTTTATTGTCTGGGAGACATTGTACACAACGGACAGGAATGTGAACGCCTAAAAAAAATGGGGCTTATCACAATAAACCACGAAGAGTTTGCCCAATTACACGATGCCAAAGTACTGTTGCGCGCACATGGAGAACCTCCTGAAACATACGCTATAGCCCGTACCAACAACATCGAGATCATTGACGCCACCTGTCCGGTAGTATTACGCCTCCAAAAGCGCATCAAACAGGAGTATGACAATGTTTCGGCAAGTCAAGACACACAAATCGTGATTTATGGCAAGAACGGTCATGCCGAAGTACTGGGGCTGGTAGGTCAAACTCATGGAAAAGCAATTGTCATAGAAACACCTGCTGAAGCTGCTCATCTGGACTTCACCAAAGACATACGCTTGTACTCCCAGACAACCAAGTCTTTGGAAGAATTCTGGCAAATCATAGAATATATCAAGGAGCATATCTCACCCGATGCCACTTTTGAATATTACGACACAATCTGCCGGCAAGTGGCCAACCGGATGCCTAACATCCGCAAATTTGCAGCAGCGCATGATCTGATCTTTTTTGTCTGCGGACGAAAAAGCTCAAACGGAAAGATCTTATATCAAGAATGCAAAAAGATCAATCCGAATTCATACCTCATTGACCAGCCGGAAGAAATAGACCGGAACTTGCTCGAGGACGTCCGTTCCATCGGCATTTGTGGAGCGACTTCCACCCCCAAATGGTTGATGGAAGAATGTAAAAAAGCAATCTTAAACGAAAAATAGACCAATAAAAAATAGAAAATTATCGTTGTCCAACTGATAATTTGTTAACTTTGCGACATAAAAATATTAAAATGGGTATTTATGGGAACGATTAAAAGTATTGGTATTTTAACCTCTGGAGGAGATGCTCCGGGAATGAATGCTGCCATTCGTGCAGTCACACGTTCTGCCATCTATAACGGCTTGAAAGTATATGGCATTTATAGAGGTTACAAAGGATTGGTAACAGATGAAATTCAGGAATTCAAAAGCCAAAATGTTAGCAACATCATACAAATGGGAGGTACCATTCTGAAAACCGCCCGTTGCAAAGAATTCACGACACCCGAAGGACGGGCACAAGCTTACGAAAATATGAAAAAGCACGAGATTGATGCTTTGGTCATTATCGGCGGTGACGGTTCGTTGACCGGTGCACGTATCTTTGCTCAGGAATTTGATGTGCCTTGTATCGGTCTGCCCGGAACGATTGACAACGACCTGTATGGAACCGACACCACCATCGGCTATGATACAGCTTTGAACACAATTTTGGATGCAGTAGATAAAATCCGTGATACGGCAACTTCTCACGAACGCTTATTTTTTGTTGAAGTGATGGGACGTGATGCAGGTTTCCTGGCATTGAACGGCGCTATTGCCGCAGGTGCAGAAGCAGCTATCATTCCGGAATTCAGCACAGAAGTTGACCAATTGGAAGAATTCATCGAACATGGTTTCCGCAAATCCAAGAGCAGTAGCATCGTATTAGTAGCCGAAAGCGAACTGACCGGGGGTGCAATGCACTATGCCGAACGTGTGAAGAACGAATATCCGCAATACGATGTGCGTGTAACGATATTAGGACATTTACAACGTGGCGGACGCCCCACAGCGCATGACCGAATCATTGCCAGCCGTATGGGAGTGGCCAGCATCCAAGCACTATTGGAAGGACAACGTAATGTAATGATTGGTATTGATGATGATAAGATTGTTTATGTACCTTTCGCTAAAGCTATAAAGAACGACAAGCCTATAGACAGAGAATTGGTGAATGTACTTCACGAACTTTCTATCTAATTTCATCCACCACAGACAATAAAAAAAACGCAGATTTAATGAATAATCATAATCTGCGTTTTTTGTTTTGCCTGTTGGTAGCAAAACCTTATTTCAAGGTTGAGAAATAAGCATCCAATAACTTTTTGGCAGCAACAAACGAAGTCAGTTTGCCATTCAGCACCTCTTCCTCTTTTGCAGCCAACATAGAAATTATCTTTTCATTATTATAGAAACTATCACGCAAATGCTCGTTGATAGACTCATACATCCAATACTTGGCCTGTTCATTTCTGCGATATTCAAAATAACCATTCGCTTTCACAAAAGCGAAGTATTCATAGATCATATCCCAGATTTCTTTAATTCCAATACCATAAAAGCCGGAATACGTCATTACTTTAGGACTCCAGCCCGAATCAGGAGCAGGAAACAAATGTAAAGCATTGCGGAAATGACTGGCAGCCAGTTTTGCTTTCTCAATATTGCTGCCGTCTGCTTTATTGATAACAATTCCATCCGCCATTTCCATGATACCTCTCTTAATCCCCTGCAATTCATCACCAGTACCGGCCAGTTGGATCAGCAAAAAGAAATCCACCATAGAATGCACTGCCGTTTCGCTCTGCCCTACTCCAACCGTTTCAACAAAAATCTTATCAAAGCCCGCCGCCTCACAAAGTATGATCGTTTCACGAGTCTTACGAGCTACCCCTCCCAACGAACCTGCCGACGGACTAGGCCGTATAAAAGACTTCGGATGGACGGATAGTTTCTCCATGCGGGTCTTATCTCCCAAAATACTGCCTTTAGAACGCTCACTACTGGGATCAATAGCTAAAACAGCTAATTTTCCTCCCTTCTCAAGCACATGCAATCCAAATACATCAATAGATGTACTCTTGCCGGCACCGGGCACACCACTGATACCGATTCGCATAGAATTTCCGGAATAAGGCAAACACTTCTCTATCACTTCCTGGGCAATAGCCTGATGTTCCGGTTTTACACTCTCCACCAAAGTAACCGCCTGACTCAATACGGTCACATCACCTTTTACGATGCCTTCTACATATTCACCTACGGAAAACTCACGACGACGAGGTTTTTTACGTAGTTTCAAATAAGGATTCACAATAGATGGTTGCTCAATACCTTTGTTCACTGTCAATCCCTTATATTCTTCACTATTTTCAGGATGTTCCATAGCTATTTTTTTGAGGTTACTTTTACTTTTATAATTATCTTCGGATTGTTAGGATCATTGGTTATCATCAAGACACGCGGAGTACCCTTTACTTTCTTCAAATTTTGACCGAAAGCAGTAATCTTCAACTTGGTAGACGCACCCGGTTTCAAGACACGTTTCTTCAACTGGACCCCCAAAGCAGAATTAAACACCTGCAAATCAAGAATTTCCAGATTAGATTTTCCTACATTCTTAACAATAATCGTATGTGCTTTCTTTTCATCGCTTTTCAGTTCTCCCATCTGCAACTCTTTGGCAGAAAGATGAATGGCAGGCGGATTCAAGCGTTCCTGCTGGCTGATATGCGAGAAATCCGGCAATAATATGGCAGAAACCGGAATTTCATTTTCCTCTCCTACCTTATCTCCCGGAAAACGGGATAGATAAACAGAAGCTGTTGTCAAGCCCAATTTAGGCAGCTTATCCGTATCAAGAGTGATCTTGATTTTACCCGTACGTCCCCTTCCTAATTTTTCCGGAGTTGCAACAGCACTGAGGTAAGGAGGCAAATGCATCAGCACAGGGGTATATAGTTTATCTGACGTATTGGCAACCAACAATTCCATAGTCGGTTTATCACCTTTATTGGCATCCTCAAACTCTATTTCTTCCTTATCCAGACGAATAGCGCCAATTTGAAAAGGATGTGTGAAAGTGTAATTCTTAGGATCGGCTGTTACCTCTCCCCGGATAGCCAGATAGATAGGTTTATTCGAGGCATTGCAATAAATGCCTACGCTCTTCTGAAAACGTCCGATGGCTTTGGCGTCAAAAGTAGAACTGACAATCCCGGTCTTTCCCGGTGCAATCGGTTCTTTGGTCCAATCAGCAACCGTGCAGCCACAAGACGTTGTCACATTAGATATCACTAAAGGTTTATCTCCTTTATTAGTGATTTTAAAGGTTGCCGTCACCGGATTTTTCCATAAAATAGTTCCAAATTCATGCGTTGTCTTATCAAATAATGCTTTGGGTTGTGCCTGTACTCCCAAAGTCACTCCCATTAACAAACTTACTATCAGTATAATATGTTTCATACAATTATTTTATGCTTTTTAGATAGCAAAGATAGACAAAAAACATCCTTTACCCATTTTTTCAGCCTATAATTTATTTTATCTTATGAATAACCTTTATCTTTGTCCCGCATTAAAAATCAGATAAATTATGAAAATAGTAAAACATTACTGGTTCGTTGCCATTGCATTGATTACAATGATAAGTTTTTCTTCATGTGAAAGCGATGAGGAAAGAGGATTTGACATTTCAGGATTATACGGTAAGACTTGGTGGGGCGATATGGGATTTGAAGACCGATATGGAGAACCTCTTTACAGTTACATCACATTCACCTCAGGTGCTTTCACAGATCATGGTGTAGGTACGGAAGAGCGCTGTTACCATAATGATGAACTTTATAGGGTATATAAGTTTGACTGGGAAATTCAAAACGGTTGGTTGTATCTATATTATTCAGATAGTTATACATTTATAATTGAATATCCATCCGTTTCAGGCCGCTATTTTTATGGCACGGCTGAAGATGGTTTTGAAATAAGACTAGAATGGGTGGACGGCAGAAGCATAAGAAAAAAGTAAGTTAGCAAGCTAACTTACTTTTTATGAAATCACACAATTAATTCCAGACATCCCGTGTCTTTATTCCACCATCACCCGATATCCTCTCGTATGCCCTCCGAATTCCGGAGCATAAGCAGACTGAACAGTTGCAATTCCAGCCTGATATTCTCCTGTCCGGTTCACATACACCTGATACTCTATCACATAAGTTCCTTTTCTCATCTGATCGATAAAGAACTGGGTCGAAGCATCTTTGGTAGCCTGATAATATCCCAGCCCGTTACCCCAACGGAATCCCGAAACTGCCTGTAACGGTTCCATACAAGCTGCACGGTCATCCTTGATCTGAACAAAATCCATATCACGGTCAGCCTTTACAGTCAGGCGAACGGTAATCTTATCGCCAACCTTTAACGGAGCTGATTCATTCAAAGCCTCATCCCCTTTATATAATTGACGGCTGACAGACAATCCGTTTCCCTGCCCGCTAATTTGATCCATACTTTCCAGATATTGGGCATAAACGGCTCCCCAACCCATTCCGGCTCCTTCTTTATCCACCCTTATTTTCTTGATATTCATCACATCACCGGACATCGTCTTCTTGATATAACCGATGGCATCATCTGCCGGAGTCCGGATCACTTCTTTACCTAAAGTAATCTCTACTCCTCCTGTATTTGCCAATAAATCCGAAGTTCCTGTAGCCATCAATACATACACCGCATCAGCCGTAGCTATCGGCGTTTCCCAAGTCTGTGTCTGTTTCTGCTTCAACAGCCAGCGTTTCATTTCATCAATAGCTTTCGTATCTTTTGTTATACGCTGTATAGCTTCCATAGCAGCCACTTCAGTCGGAATTTTATAACTGAACCATGAATATCGGGCTTTAGGAGTATCAAAGTAACGCCCCATTTCATCCGTCACAACAGAATACTCCATCAATGACTGCATAAACAACTTGGCCTCTGCCACCTTACCGGCTTGCTGCAAGATGATAGCTCCCAACGCCTTTCCATAAATCGTCAGTTCTTTTCCCTCACCGGACAACTTGTCTATGAAATACCGGTTCACCTTTTCATCAACCGGAGCCTTGCCATCCAAAGCGCAGATATACAAATACCTGAGAACCTGTTCTGACGGACGGATACCGACAGCCCCTTTCTTTTCAGCTTCTTTCATAGACTTATACTCTTCGGCAGCCTGCTTGCCTAAATACTCGAACCCTTTTTGAATCATAGGCTGCATCCGGCTGTCAGCATCCTGAGGAGTCAATGCATTCAGCCGGACAAGCATTTCCATTACCTGAGTGGTTACATAGCGGCTGCCTTGCATACCTTTATACCAACTCCATGCGCCATCTCCATTTTGCAATTCTCTCAGTTTCTCTACAGAAACTGCCAGTCCGCTGTTCATTGTATTCAGGTCAAACAAAGTGGCGATACGCTGTTTTTGTTCGGCTTCATTGGTAGCTTCTGTCAGCCAGGGAGTTTCAGCCAGCAGGATATTTTTCAGTTCCTGATTCTTATGCAGATTGCTCATAAAAGTCTCCTTTGTACCACCTTGAGCCTTCCAGCTATCAAAGACTTGCTTGATACGGGGATTTTCTTTGACTATACATGCAGCCAATGAATGGGCATAATAAGCGGTAGCCCAGGAAAGAGCATCTTCATTCTGAGGATTAGCCACTACAGGCAAAGCCTGCACGGCATACCAAGCCGGATGGGCAGTAAATTCTACGGTCAACCGTTGTTCGGAAGCCGTTTTGCTATGCTTGTTAAACAGATTTTCCAAAGAGAAAGTATGCACACCTTCCCCATTCACGTTCAGAGGAACGGTTTCCGTCACCCACTGTTTGTCTGTCAGAACGGGAATGTAACGCTGTTCTCCATCACTGAAGGTATCTCCATCCGCTACCATCCGGCATGCCATTACCGCATATTTGTCACTCACTTCAAAAGCAAAGTTCACATGCCCGGTTTCTCCTCCCTTCATATCGAACTTCTGTTTTTGTGAATAGAATACCTTTTCTGTTTCCGGATTAAACAATTCCATGCGGACAGTCCCTTTCACCCCCTTGTCCGACAGGTTCATCAGTGAAGCGGCAATATTCGCTTTATCTCCCACGCGGACAAAACGGGGCATATTAGGTTGAAGCATAAATTCCTTGCTGGCAGTAGCGGTAGCTTCTATTTTTCCATAATCCACATTCTGGGTATGTGCCAAGCCCATAAACTTCCATCGGGTAAGGCTCTCGGGCAATACAAAGGAAATACTGACTTCACCTGTTTCATTGGTGCGGAGCTGTGGATAAAAGAATGCCGTTTCCGCAAAGTTTTCACGTATCTGTATATCACCTGTTTCTGCCAGTTCTTCAGAACTACCCATTTCTGCCTTTTCCTGTGCAGACGTCTCTACCATTTCTTCCTGGAGCACCATATCAGTAACAGCCTCCTGGTTCATCACAGCATTTGCGGCACTCCTGCCTCTAATCTTCAAAGCTCCTGTAAGAGTGGCACGAGGACTGCCTCCGTAACCTACCACCACAGCCTCCATTCTTCCTGTAGATGGAATGATCAATTCACTATATTCCAAAGGAACCGCACGGAACCTCTTCAACGGGAAATCAACATACAAATAAGCATTCCGCATATAGGATGTATTCCAATAAGTCAAAGGAACCACATAATGAAAGTCCACTCCAAAGTCCAGCTTATGTGCACTATAGATTTTATCCAGAGAAGCATCATACATGGTAGCCAGCATTTCAGCCTCAGCCGGACGTCCATCCGGATAAAGTACCGTCAGTTTCCATTCCTCTTGCTGTCCCGGACGGAGTTTGTCACGGAACGTAGTCCATTTCAGCTGCAACTTCTTCTCAGGGGCCGGTTTCATAATCCGTGCATTATGACTGTAAAGTCTGCCGTCTTTCACAAATGCCATACTTACCAGAATGCCGTCACCATATTCCTTCTTATAAGGGAAGCGAAAACTGATCACCGAGTCCGAAAGCTGTATACGTTTGCTTTCCAAGCGCTTATTGCCTGCAAACACATCATAAAGCAGATAGACATTCTTTTCGCTGCTACCTATATATATAGTAGCCGGAGATGCTGCATCAAATTCCAGACCATCCTGATAGAACCAATCCGTTATCACGAAAGGCGGACGCTTGTCGTTCAATGAAAACAGAAGGAAATTCTTAGATGCCGTACACTCTCTGCCCTGCGTATCCTTAGCCGAGAGCTTCAAACGATAATTGCCGGAAGGCAGGGCATAAATAGCCTCTGGAACAAAACTCTTGTTGGCTTCCACCGTACCGGTCAATACCTTTCTGCCTTCTTTTTCCTGACCGTCTTTCTGCTCCTCCATTTCGACTACCTGATAAGTAACCGGAGTATCTACCGGCTCACCCGAAAGATTCATGGCTGTCAGTTTTATTTCCAGCTTCTTTTCTTTCACCAAATTATCGGGCAGATTATCCATATTCAGCACCATTGAAGTGCTTCCTAAAGGCAATGACAAATTAGCTTGCTGTGTCTCACCTGCACCATCCGTCACATCCGCCTGTATGTTGTACGTATAATACCACAACGGAGATTCTCTCCTGTCCGAGTCTATTTCAAAATGCACCGGAACGCTGAACTTACCATCCGCATCGGTCATTGCCTCTCCCTCCCAACGGGCTGAACCTCTGCCCATAAACCGCCAGAACCAGGCATAGGAACGAGATATATTATAGTGTACCCTGGCATTCTGCACAGGCGCACCGGCAAAAGTCTTTGCCATACCCACCACTTCTATAGAGTCACCCACTTGATACTCCACTTTCACGGGCTCAAACGTGACATCAAAGGTGGGACGTTTATATTCTTCTACCTTAAAACTGACAGAAGTATCGGCCGCACGCAAGCTAAAATAACCGGTCAGGCAAGGAGAGGGCAAAACAAACTGTCCGCTGAACGAGCCAAAACCATTCGTCCGTACTTCCACTTTTCCTGTTTCATTATTATTCGCATCATATAGGGATACCGTATATTTTTTATCCGCAAGCACACGCGTAGAATCCTTTTCCATTTCATAAGCCAAGCCGGATACATATACGGTTTGACCGGGACGGTAAATGGAGCGGTCGGTAAATAATTGCAAAACTTCTTTCCTCTTGCTCTCTTTATAGTAATAATCGTTTTTCCAAAGATTCAAGATGGGCATCGCATTATCAGCCGCCGTATGTGCATTATACCAGTATTTGTTACTATTCAGGAAATCCAGTTTCAAAGTACCCTGTTTATCCGCCTGGTAGGTCTGTTGGGGAGAATAACCTCCCCCCTTCTCCGTATAAATGGTTACTTCCGCCTCAGAAACAGGCTGTCCGCTCACTGCATCTACCACCACCAGTTCCAACGTACCATCCGGCAGAGGACGATAAATGGTCTTTAAAGCGGTGACATTCATTAATGTTCCGTCCGAAACGCCCTTCTTCCCATCGGGCACTGCCTTTAAGAAATAAATTCCCGCTTGAGGAGCCTGTATGGTCAGGGTGGTATCGACATTCAAATAATCTGTAGTAGGTTTCAAAGAAAAATGCTCCTCGCGTTGCAAACGGGCATATTTACTTTCAAAATGGGTGGTTCTGTTCTGCAATACGGCAGAGGTAACGGGTAAATTCACCTTATATAACTGCAAGGTGATGCCGGTAAGGTTTTTATAATTTACTTTCACCGACTGCTGTTCACCCGGATAGGCCGTAGCTATTTCCAGTGAAAGGCTTGCATTCAGAATTTCCTTTTCTATATTCTTCAGTTGGTTGATACCTTCGTAACGGGGGTATCCGGCTATTCCTTCACGAACTATCCGCAAGCGCTCTACCTGATTATTTTGATACTGTAGGAATTGTGCCAAAGCCAGATAAGCTTCAGGGACTGTTTTCACAGCCGGATAAGTATGAATCCACTTCCGGAGTTCCTGTTGGCATACGTCATTCGAGAAGTTTCCGGAAAAATTGCGGTACAGGTAATTCAATGCGTCTATCCCGGTCAGCAACCAACCCTCACGCTCCGTTTCCGTATCGTATGCTTTCAGCAAGGACTGATAAGTCTGCATGACAGCTGCCGTCAGGTCACAATCAGAGACGGGAACAAACTGATAAGTAACAAACTGATCCATATCCGTCATATCCGCAGGCAGACTGTTTGTCTGATTTGCTTTAGCAGCCGCCTGCCACCTGTACTGCTGCATGATTTGTATGGCACGACGTGCCAGCAGGTTGTACAGATTATCACGAAAATACCGTTTACTAGCCTCTCCCACTCTCACCATAGGTCTCAATTTCTCGACCGGGATAAGTAATAACCGGTCTTTATCCTTGAGAGAGGCCTGCAAATAACCCAATCCTTTTTTTACGTCGGCAGGCATGGTCATTTCACCCAGAATGGAATACAATATAGCTTTGTCTTCCATACTGCCGGTTTGGGAAGCCCATTGTTCCAAACCATTCATATCTACCTTCAAGCTATCGGGAGTTAAAAGGGAACGGTACTGCATGGCAGTGAGATAGGCTTTCATCATTTGCGGTACATTCTGTTCCGCTTTTGCTTTATCGTAGATTTTCATTGCTTCGGAAATAACCGACTTGGGCAGATCCTTTCGTTCCAATACTTCCAGTTCTTTCCACAAATTGTCATAGGTTTGTGCCTGCATAGGAGCAAATACGCTCATTACCAGTAACACTATCAAAGATAAATAACGAATTTTCATATCTACAATCTTTTAGTTCGTACTAAGTCTTCTTTAACAAAGAAACGAAATAGATGTTTAAAGACTGCATACGTTTTAATTAAAATAACTAAAACAGAAAAGGAAAGATCTTTCAGCGCAGCCAAAGCAAACGTTGCAGCACCAGTCTTTTATAGGGTTTCTTCATGTCTTCGGGCAGGAAGGAAACATCTATCAGTTCCATCCATTTAATGATGGAACATCGGAATTTCCAAGCGATGTTCTCTATTACCTTGCCACTGCCCCCCGGCGAGCTCCTCCGTATCCTCGGGCATGACAATAACCGTGGACAGCAAATGGTATGCAGGCGTCAGACTATAGCCCATCCCCGTATCATACAATGAAAAGTTCTTCAGGTGCCAGCCGGATAACGCAAGAATCCGGCATCATAGACAAAGGTAAAACCATTTTCGTCTTCCGTCAGCGTCCCCGCGTAGATATATATCATTCAGGTATATTTTTCCCCTTCTCATACGCTATGCTCCTTTCCTGCAGGCACTGCTCCCACTTCATACCCGAAGAGGGCAAGCACCTGGTTTACCTTGTCTATTCGCAAAGTTTGCTTTCCTTGTTCCAACTCGCGCACAAAGCGAAGCCCCACTCCCGCCTTAGCTGCCAAATCTACTTGCGTAAGTCCGAACCGCTTGCGCATTTCCTTAACAAACAATGACAATGAATTATTCATAATTACACCCTTTAGGGTACCAATATAGCAAAACCAGCGATAATTACACCCTAATGGGTATAATTTATTAGCTTCTTTTGCATAATATACCCGAAAGGGTGCAAAGTATTAGCCCAAACCAGCGCATTACGGAAAACCAGGAGTATTCAGCAAATTCGTGATACAAAGAAAAAGGACAGGAAAATTCCTTCAAAAGCTTCAGCCTCTCCGCAAACCCTTTGCCGGTGGGCATTCTGGCTGAAGGATTACACCTGAAAATGCTTCAGCCCGAAGAAAAATCCTTCAGCCGCACCCTCTTGGGGTATGCATACTCCGCACAGATTGGTTCCCCAATGCTTCAAAAGTCCTATATCCAGGCACTTGTCACCGTATCGCACCCCTAAATGAGCAAACTGACACAACCGGAAACATATTCTTTTTCATCAGGATAAGGTAAGCATTCGGCCTCGTGCGTGTTTTTTTCCCCTCTTTTCCTTCCTACCTTTGT
>OBKR01002115.1_pt1 | contig 15275 bp, 15 predicted proteins | sample 1518991 | NCBI WGS metagenome assembly OBKR01 (sample SAMEA2452117, study PRJEB22498) | human gut metagenome | biome: human feces; feature: human gut; material: feces | place: Australia | collected 2012
GAGCATAAAAGTGGGGCGTAAGCACCACGATATGCGAATGTTGGGTAGGATTGTGAGAGCACGTAGTGCGTAACAATCCGTAGGTATCATAGTCGAGGGCTTTTGACCCCGACATCATTTGTATATTTTATCAACAGTACCCTATTATACTATTTTTTTGTTCAAAAATCATCCATATCCGTTGACATTTTTCTAAATATCCTGTAAAATATTGATTCGTGCAGCCGGGGTGGTAGCGGTACCTTGAACCTGCAATCCGCTATAGCAGGGGTGATATTGTGCAGAGGGCGAAAGCTGGCAGAGCTGCCCCCGATAAGTGACGTTGATGTCCGGGTCTTACGCGACGGGAATCTGTGAACCGTGTCAGGTCGGGAACGGAGCAGCACTAAGCAGAACCTTCCGGGTGCCGTAAGGGTGCCTGGGCTGAGTCAACTGTCGGGGTAACGTCTGTTGGTCCAGTTCGAAGCACAATGCACTTTTAGTAACAATGAATGGAATAGAATATTGGTTATATTGGAAACGATACATTCCCCCGGAATGATGAACGAACAACACGATTCTGTTACGCTTATTATCTCAGGAGGTTTTTTTATGCCCAAAAATAAGTTTCAAGATGTAATTTTTACGATTATCATGGTATTTGTCATGGTTTATGTGATGATCTGCTACAATATCGCACTGAACATCGGCGGTATGAAGAATGAAGTATTTTTAAGTGCTTTCCACGAACTTGTCATCATGGGACCACTTGCATTTATCCTTGATTTCTTTCTTGTAGGACCATTTGCCAAAAAGAAAGCTTTTTCGATCATAAATCCAGAAAGAGACAACCCGTTTATGATCGTGCTTGCAATTTCTGTCGTATCGATCATCGGTATGTGTCCGCTGATGAGCCTGGCTGCGACCCTGCTTTTCAAAAATGCAGGAAGTCAGTTTATTGCCGTATGGCTTGAGACGACCGCATTGAATTTCCCAATGGCATTCTTCTGGCAGCTTTGCTTTGCCGGTCCATTTGTCAGAAAGGTATTCGGACTCTTATTCAGAGAAAAGTGATTTCTTTTTCATTTTCTGCTTCGCACGAAGCTCTCTGAAAAATTGCTTCATCATCAGGCTGCATTCTTCTTCTAAGACTTTGGTCTTTACTTCAGCCTGGTGATTGAATGCCTGCACATCCAAAAGATTCAGCACCGATCCGGCACAGCCTGCCTTTGGATTCATGCAGCCCACCACCACTCTTGGAATCCGGGACTGGATGATCGCACCGGCACACATCTGACATGGCTCCAGTGTCACATAAAGAGTACATTCTTCCAGCCGCCAGTCACCCAGCTTTTTGCTGGCTTTTTTTATTGCGGAAATTTCTGCATGAGCAAGCGGACTTTTATCTGTATTGCGGCGGTTGTATCCACGGGCAATGATTTTTCCCTCATGGACGATCACGCATCCGATGGGGGTTTCTTCTAAGGCATATGCTTTTTTGGCCTGCTTCAACGCTTCTTTCATATATTTTTCATCCCGCATTTCAGCTTCTGATTGATTCTGCATTTCAATTTCTGATTGATTTTGTAATTCAGTTTCTGATTCATTCTTTAATTGTTCCATAACGGCTTCTCCTCTCACTCCATTCTTTCATAACATTCCCGGCTTTTATTTCTTTGTTCTTTTTTCTGCTCCTTTTGAATACATTATACGAAAAAGACAAGATGAAAGGTATTTTATGAACCAGGGTATTTATTATCTCTATGAATATGAAACCGGGCAGCGAAAAAGGAATCTTGGATTTTTACAGATTTCCCATCAGTACCGCTCCTGTATGATGACACTTCATCTGAAAAGTCTGCCACTCTCTCCCGGAACGGCACTGGAACTCCATGGATTTTATAACAAAGACAGGGATCTCATCCATGCTCCCTGTGCAATCCTGAACTATTCCGGTGGAAGTATTGCAACCCGGTTATCTATATCTGAGTCATTATTTCCCTGCGGGAAATCTTTTTCCGGACTTGAAGGCTTTCTTCTTTTGCCGGAAGGGAAAGCAGAACCACTCTTCTGGGCTGCCTCAGTTAATGCACTTCCTGTTGGTTTTTCACTGATTTCTGCCGAAGAACTGTCCCGGTCACCTGAAGAAGTTTCTCCTGTGGAATCGTCTCCGTCACCTGAAGAAGTTTCTCCTGTGGAATCGTCTCCGTCACCTGAAGAAGTTTCTCCTGTGGAATCGTCTCCGTCACCTGAAGAAGTCTCCGTTCATGCCGCAGAAATCAAACCGGAGGAAAGCGAGACAGTCGAAACTACTGGATCTGAAACTGCGGAGACCAGTTCTGAAACTGTCACTTCCGCTCCTACGACTGAGTCTGTGAAATCTGACATTGATTCTGCGGAGTCTGCCGGGACTCAGCCTGTTACTTCCACAAAGGCAGTCAGATCTGTTGATCCCGGTGATTCTGTCCATCTTGCTACTACAGCTACAGCCGGGACCAAGAATGCCGCCCCAGTTTCTGATTCCGATGACACGAAACATACCACATCCTCTGTTACAGCACGCAAGATCACGCGGGCAGAGTTATCCACACTCCCGAGGAAATTCTGGTCACTTGCCAACAATAGTTTTCTTTTACATGGTTATTATAATTATAACCACCTCCTTCTGGTCGAAGAAGATGGTCATATATGGCTTGGCGTTCCCGGCATTTATGATGCCCGTGAGGCTCGTGCTGCGGATCTGTTCGGTTTTCCTCAATTTACCAGTTCTTATGTATCCGTTCTTGAACTGGGAGATGATGAGCGGAACAACGATGCACTTTTCGGACACTGGTGCCGGTATCTCGCCACTAAATAATCCCGTTCATTTCCTGATACAGACGCTTTGCATAGCTGTCTGTCATTCCGCAGACATAATCTGTCACCAGAAGCAGGCGGAGATATAATTTCTCTGTCCTGCTTTTTCCCTGTGACTGCAGCCTGTAGGCGGTCTTATAATTATCAGAAATAAAGGATACCATACGGCTGTCCAGTGAATCCTGTTCGCTGTCCGTATTGTAATACAACACAGAACTTACAAGACGGTTCATCAGGAAATCCAGGATCGTATATTCTGCAAGCTCCATTTTATAAATCTGTCTAGATGAAAAAACTTTCCGGTAAGCAAGATCTCCGAGCAGATTCATCAGCTTTTCTGCAAATGTCCCATAAAAAAGATCCTGTCCGAATGTTCCGGCCATAATAGCTTCATAATTAGAAGTAAATCCATAGGTCACACAATTTAGTACAAATCCCTGCACACTGATGATCCAGTTCTTCACTGCGTATGCTTCAGGACTGCTGACCTGCTTCTCCACACCCCTCTGATATAACTGCCGGAGTTTTGTCGCCGGTTTGAACGGAGAATCTTCCGTTTCCTTTTCCAGCACTACAAGCTCACTCTCAAGCTGATGATACGAAATAAATCCTTTCACAAAAGCATCCTCAATATCTGCCGTCTTATAAGCGATATCGTCTGCCGCCTCCAAAATATATGTCAGCGGATGACGGTTATTTCCCGCTCCTGTCGCTTTCGTGATCCTGTGGAACAATTCTTCATCTGCAAGATAATATCCCATCTTTTTGTCCTTGATATTTCCACTCTCTTTATCGATCCCGGTGGATGGAACAGGATATTTGATCATGGTATTCAGTAACGCATAGGTCAGATTCATTCCATGTTCGTCAACCAGATAGTGCAGCTTTGATACAAGCCTCAGTGCCTGTGCATTTCCTTCAAAATGATAGAAATCCTGCTTCATCTGTTCTGTCAGAAGATCTTCTACTCTTTCACCTTCAAACTTCAGTTCCGGCAGATTTCGTATAAACCACTCCCGGATGGCAGATTCTCCAAAATGGCCGAACGGTGGATTCCCTATATCATGGATCAGTCCCGCACACTGAAGGATATGCGAGATATCTTCCTTCATCTGCGGGGTAAATCCACTGTCTTTTTTATATTTTAAAATACTCTCTCCAATATTCTGTCCCAATGACTTTCCAAGAGAAGATACTTCCAGCGAATGTGTCAGTCTTGTCCTTATAAAATCACTTTTATCCAGTGGAAATACCTGCGTCTTATCCTGAAGTCTGCGAAAAGACGCACTCCCTATGATCCGGTGGTAATCTTTTTCAAATTCACTCCGCAGATCACTGGACCTGTATTTTTCACTGCTTTCCCGCTCTCTTCGCGGTGATAATAATGTACTCCATTCCATATCCTGTATCTCCCCGGCCTGATTTTAGTCTAAATAAATCGGTGGCTCGTATGCCTTTCCAAGCAGCACTTTCTTCCGCTCCTGGTATCCGAGGAATGCCCATTCCGTCATATCTGTCCATTTATGAATCGTTCTGTCGTAAACCTGAACATATCCGATCCTTGTCGGATGCATACGCACACTGTTGGACTGATATTCTTTTCCGGTATATGGATTCACATCTCCAAGCTCACGGTCTTCCTCTTCATCAGCATGCGGGATCACCGGCTGGAACTCAGCCTCTCCCTGCTGATATTCGGCATCGCCCTGTTCATATTCCGGCTCATATCCGGCATCATTCTGCTCATATCCGGTATTTTCATATGCTGCCTCCTGATATCCTTCAGATGCATATTCCGGCTGTCCGTATTCTTCCTGCTCTTCATAGGAACTGTATCCTTCATCTGCAGCATTATTTTCCTCTGCACGATACGGTTCTTTTTCCTCTTCTGCATAAGTCTGAGTTGCTTCTACCGGTGCAGGCTCTTCTTCCACTGCCTTTTTCTTTCTTGAAAAGAAATTCAATCCTCTGAATTTTTCTTTCTTAGGCTTCTCCAGTTCTTTCTTGATTTCTTCGACCGGCTCTCCTGCCCTTACATTTTCTTCCAGATCTGAAAGTTCCTTATGGATATCATACAACTCGCCGATTGTCATATCACGCTCATCCTCACCCATTGTTTCAGGATGCAGCGGCTCCACCTGGATTGCAGGTGTTCTGTCTGCATAAATCTGTTCTGTTTCATAGTCTGAATCAGACTCCGCATCTGTTGAATAAGCTGAAACCTGCTCTGCGTCTGTTGAATAAGCTGACTCTTCTGCCGCTGAATATACCGGAGCTTCTTCCTCTGGAGAATATGCCGTCTCTTCCTCATAAACCGGGGCTTCCTCTGTATCTGCTGTCTCTTCCTCTACAGGTTCTGCTGCAATCTCCTGAGCCATAACTGCCTCTTCTGATTCTTCCGGCTCTGACGCAACTTCCTGAACCATAACTGCCTCTTCTGATTCTTCCGGCTCTGACGCAACTTCCTGAACCATAACTGCCTCTTCTGATTCTTCCGGCTCTGACGCAACTTCCTGTGCCACAGTTGTCTCTTCTGCCTCTGTTGGTTCCGTCGGCTCTGCTTCATCCGGATCTTTATCAAAGAACAGATCCAGTTCTAACTGTTCCGGCACTCCCTCATCGGAAATGTGCTTCTTATGAGCCTTTGGTTTCTGCTCATATCTTACAACAGTTTCGCCCTGCGTCTCTTCGCTCTCTCCTTCAGCTACCATAATACTTAAATGAAACTGACATCCCAGAATCTGTGCGATCATTCTCATATCCTGCTCCTGGAAATTATCTCTTCCAAGCCGCTGCGTCAGATTCTGACGGGACATCTTCTTTCCTGTCTCTTTTTCGATCGTCTCTGCCAGTTCTTTGATCGTCATTCCTTTTCTTCCAAGAATAATCTTGACCTGTTCACCAAATGTTAAGTCTTCCATTTTGCTCCTCCTTATGTACTCCTCTTATACTCCTCAGTCTTTTATTTCCCATTGGTATCGACAGTCTTATTTTCGCCTGCCCCCTGTTTATCCATCAATCAGCCTGAAGATATTCTTCCAAGGTGATCCCCTGCTCAGTTATCTTTTTGGCCGCTTCTTTTCCTACATATCGATAATGCCACGGTTCATAAACAATCCCCGTTACATTGGATTTATCTTTTGGAAACCGCAGAATAAATCCATATTCCTGACAATGTGCCATCAGCCATTCCTGCTCGGCTGTATCTCCCTGCTTATCATCCAATCCGGTATACTGTCCGGAAATAATGTCCACCGCAAGTCCTGTCGCATGTTCACTGGTACCCGGAACTGCCACAGATTTCTTCGTCTCATCATAAGCATCCAGTGGACTGTATCCTTTACTGATCCAGTCTTTCATTGTCGTATCAAACACTTCCCGCTGGCGATCATAAGACCGGTATGCTGATGTCACATATAAATTCAGCCCCGCCTGTCTCGCATCTGCGATCATCTGCTCCAGCTCTCCGTAAATTCTTGTATCCACTGAGCACTTCTCATCCAGCTTTGTCAGAGATGCCGGTGTATAGTCTTTCGCCAGCGGATACTCTTCATTTACAAGTGCAAGCATCCAGTTCTCTGAATCTTCCTTCAGCCGGACTGCGGGTGCTTCTTTTATTTCTTTTGCAATCTTCCAGTTATTTAAATCTTTTTCAAGTCTTTCGTTCTCTTCTGTCAGCTTCTGATTTTCAGAAAGGAGTTTCTGATTCTGCTGTTCCGTGCTTTCCATCTGCCCTGCCACTGCAATTCCCATCAGGACTATCAATCCCACTGCCGCACACAACATCGAAAAAGATCGTCTGAAACTCTCATTTTTCATTTCTCTACTCTTTTAAATATCTTACTTCAAATGTCTCGATCGTAATCGCCTTATTAAAGAATGATCCCTGTGCATAATCACATCCCAGTTCTTCCAGTACATTCACCTGATCCTGCGTCTCCACACCGGATGCCATGACCACGGCACCAAGCTGACGGCAGATATCGATCACCGCTTTTGCAACAAGCCTGCTTCTCCGGTTTCCGACTAAATTTGAAATCACACTTTTATCCAGCTTCAATCCATCAAATTCCATCAGTGAAAGAATGGAAAAGCTGGAATTTTTTGACCCGAAATGATCCAGGATCACCCGGACATTCGCCTTCCGGATCTTACTGCTGGTCTCTGCCAGCATCTCCTGATTCATGTCGGCATAAGATTCGGATACCTCTACTTCGAGATATTCACAACGGACACGATACCGATCTATAAGCTTCTCCATCTCTTCGATTAGATTGTCCTGTCTTAATGTCGTGCCTGCAAAATTGACAGAAACCGGAATCATCGGGAGATTGTCCAGCTCCCATCTGTGCAGGGTCTTGCAGACCTCCTCAAAAACATACAGATCCAGATAATGGGACAGTCTTGTCTCTTCCAGAAGATTAATATATCTTCCCGGTTCCATGATTCCAAGATCCTTGTGGTGGTAGCGTACGACTGCCTCTGCTCCTGCCACATTGCCGGTCGCCACATCAATCTTCGGAACAAGACATACGATAAATCTGCCTTCCTCAATATCCTCCAGAAGATCCTGCTTGATGATCGGTTCATGATGACCCTTCCGCAGATTCTTATAATACTTTTTCTTCTCTTCACGCATCATGTTCTCGGCACTTAAAACCAGTGCATCCACATCAATGTCGATCTTCTCCCATGCACAGCCAAGAGAAGCAAGTCCGAGACTGATATTATCCAGCTTCGTATACGTGCCGTGTACCTGCTTCATAAACTCTTCGTATGTGATATTTTCCACCAGAACCAGGTACTCATCCCCGGTCATACGATATACATTTGCAGTATGGAAATACTCTTCCAGCACTTCCCCGACACGGATCACTACTTCATCTCCGTAATCTCTTCCAAATTCCTTATTAAAATTCTTAAGACCGTTAATATCTACCGATACTGCACCTAATGAATTTAACTCATCGGGATTTATATCCGTTGTATAAGAAACAAAACTGTTTCTATTGTATAGTCCCGTAAGCTTGTCATGATAACTCAGATACTCCTGCTGCTTCTGAAGCTTCTGTAAAGTAATGGCCTCCGGAAGATACGCCAGAACGCTCCGCAGCAGATCCACTTCGCATCCTCCACGGTGAACCCCTACTGCTGCAAGAATTGCCACAGTATTCTCATCCAGTCTCCTGAAGACACTGTAGCTGTCCTCCGTGGTGTCCGTAATCTCCTGTTCCATCCAGCGTGGCCGTTGATCCTTCGGCAGCATCTTGATCTTATCCCTCTGCCATGGCACATGCTTGGCACACCACTCATAAATCACATCAATATCTTCATATTCTTTTTCAATATAATATACATACTCGGAGTCATAATGTTCACGTACCGTACTCAGTACATCATTCATAATCTCTACGAGAGAACGCGGATTATCTCTATCACTCATACAAATATCTCCCCTTGTCTCTATTACTATGGTTCTTCTGCCCATACTCAGACATAATTAATTGTAGTATAATCCATACGAAAACGCAATAAAAAAGATTCCTTTATCACAAAAAAGGGATCCCAGGCAGGCTGACACCTGCCTGGGTTTGTACGACAAAAGAGATGTACATTGCAGACCTTTGTCCTTCCATGCACATCTCTTCCATTAAGAAATATAATCTTATATTTTCACTTTGCTTACAAGTTCCATTTTTTATCCTGCGACAGACGCAGTCGGTTCATTGCTCTTGCCAGCGAAGCCTGCGTATGATAATACTGCTGAATACTCTGCTTCTGACGAAGCTGTTCTTCTGCCCGCTCTTTCTGCTCTCTTGCACGACGTACATCAATATCTTCCGGCTTCTCCGCTGTATCTACGATCAGAGTTACACGGTTATTTACAATCTCCGCAAATCCTGTTCCTACAGCAATCTCTTTCCATTCCGTCCCGTCAACGTTCATCCGGGCAATCCCGACTGTCACCGCGATCACCATATTCTCATGATGGGCAAGGATTCCTTTCTCACCATCCGGTGCCGGAATAGTCAGTTTCTGACATCTTCCTGCATAGAACACTCCGTCACTCGCTATGATTTTAAGACCAAATGTATCCATATGCACTCACCCCGTTATTATGCCTGTGCCTCTTCTGCTTCAGCTTTTGCCTTTGCAATGACATCGTCGATCGTTCCAACATTAAAGAATGCACTTTCCGGATATTCATCCATCTCTCCGTCAATGATCATCTTGAATCCACGGATCGTTTCTTTCAGCGGTACATATTTTCCCGGGATTCCCGTAAATGTCTCCGCTACAAAGAACGGCTGAGAAAGGAATCTCTGAATCTTTCTTGCACGCATAACAGTTGCCTTATCCTCATCTGATAACTCTTCCATACCAAGGATGGCAATGATATCCTGCAATTCTTTATATTTCTGAAGAATTGCGATTACTTTATTTGCAACCTCATAATGTTCTTCTCCAACTACATCTGCTTCCAGAATACGGGAACTGGACTCCAGCGGATCTACTGCCGGATAAATTCCCTGCTCAACGATCTTTCTTGAAAGTACAGTTGTCGCATCCAGATGGGCAAATGTTGTTGCCGGGGCCGGGTCAGTCAGGTCATCGGCAGGTACATAGACCGCCTGAACGGATGTAACTGAACCGTTCTTTGTTGATGCGATACGCTCCTGAAGCTCACCCATCTCGGTAGCCAGTGTCGGCTGATAACCAACGGCTGAAGGCATACGGCCAAGAAGTGCGGATACCTCAGATCCTGCCTGTGTAAAACGGAAAATATTGTCAATGAAGAGAAGCACGTTCTGATGCTGCTCATCACGGAAATATTCTGCCATCGTCAGTCCTGTCTCAGCGACACGCATACGTGCTCCAGGTGGCTCATTCATCTGTCCGAATACCAGTGCTGTCTTATCCAGTACTCCTGATGCCTTCATTTCTGTCCAGAGGTCATTTCCCTCACGGGAACGCTCTCCGACTCCTGTAAAGATGGAATATCCGCCATGCTCCGTGGCAATGTTACGGATCAGCTCCTGAATCAATACAGTCTTACCTACACCGGCTCCACCGAACAGACCGATCTTACCACCTTTTGCATAAGGTGCAAGAAGGTCGATAACCTTGATTCCTGTCTCAAGAATCTCTACAACCGGACTTTGCTCTTCAAATGTTGGTGGCTCTCTGTGGATGACCCATTTTTTTGAATCAGTGATCGGCTCGCCATTGTCGATTGTCTCACCGAGTACATTGAACAGTCTGCCCAGTGTCTGCTCACCGACAGGTACCTGAATACCCGCTCCGGTCGCTGTGACTTCCATATCCTTGCAAAGTCCTTCGCTAGCGGCAAGCATCAGGCAGCGTACCTCATTATTTCCGAGGTGCTGTGCAACCTCCATGATGCATTTCTTTCCGTTATTTTCAACTTCAAGAGCATCTTTGATAAAAGGAAGGTCGCCGTTCTCAAATACTACGTCAACGACAGGTCCCATAACCTGTACAATTCGTCCTTTATTCATGTCTCTATCTCGCTTTCTGTATCTGTCCTAAACAGTTACCTTAACTCTTCTTCTGCTGTGCTCTCGCACCACTGCAGACTTCCGTGATCTCCTGCGTAATGGCTGCCTGCCTTGCTCTGTTATAGAGGATCGACAGTTCCTTGATCAGCTCCTGGGCACTGTCCGTTGCCGATTTCATCGCCATCATACGTGCATTGTGTTCACTTGCATATGCCTCTACCAGACAACCATAGATCATACCGTTGATATAGCTTGGTACAATACTGTTCATGACCGCCATCGGTGATGGATTCAGTTCGATTTCCTCACGGTACATATTCAGTGGCATCTTCATCTCACCGAAATCACTTCTCTCCAAAGGAAGCAGTTTCATGACTTCCGCTTCAGCCTGCACCGAATTTTCCATTCTCGTGTAAACCACGTAAACCTCATCCAGCTCCCTGTTGCGGAACTGCTCCAGGATCACTCCCGAAATGTCCCTCGCACGATGCATGGTCGGTCTCTGAACTGTATATTTAAAGTTTGTATCAATCTCTACATCACGTTTGGCAAAATAATGTCTTCCGAGTTCTCCGACAATGAACAGCTTATGCTGTCCCGGCTTCGCCAGGATTTCTTCTTCCAACTTTACAATGTTATGGTTGTAAGCTCCGGCGAGACCCTTATCCGCCGTGATCACGATCGATCCGATCTTTCGTTCTTCTGCCGGGATCTCTTCTCTCTGATTGAAATAACTGTGATGCAGTTCCGGCATATGACGGAGAATACGGCTGATCTCACCCTGAAGTGCATAGAAATACGGCTCTGTATCTGCCAGCTTTTTCCTTGCCTGCGTCAGCTTTGAAGAAGAGATCATATACATTGCATTGGTAATCTTCATCGTGTCCTTGACACTGTTGATCCTGCTCTGTATCTCTCTGATATTTGCCATATTAACACCTGCTCTTCTTAAATTCCTTTGCCGTCTCTACGATCTTTGTGATCAATTCCTCTGACAATACTTTCTTGTCCTCGATCTCCTGACCGATCTCCGGATGCTCTGTATCAAAATAACGAAGCATATCTGCCTGGAATGATTTGATCTTTGTCTTTTCTACTCCAAGAAGTACTTTATGCGTTGCTGCACAGAGTGTGATTACCTTCTCATGCAGTGAAAGCGGATGATATAATGGCTGCTTCAGAAGTTCCATCAGACCACTTCCATATTCCAGTTGTTCCTTGGTTGCCGCATCCAGATCAGAACTGAACTGCGTAAACACTTCCATTTCACGATACTGTGCAAGATCGATACGGATACTTCCTGATGCCTTTTTCATTGCTTTCGTCTGTGCCGCACCACCTACACGGGATACAGAAAGTCCGACATTAACCGCCGGTCTCATTCCTGATGCGAAAAGTCCGCTCTCCAGGAAGATCTGTCCGTCTGTAATGGAAATTACGTTGGTCGGGATGTATGCAGATACATCTCCTGCCTGCGTTTCAATAATTGGAAGTGCCGTAATAGAACCTCCTCCAAGTTCCTCACTCAGGCGGCTGGATCTCTCCAGAAGTCTTGAATGAAGATAAAAGACATCTCCCGGATATGCCTCACGTCCCGGAGAACGTCCAAGCAACAGGGATAAAGCACGATAAGCAACTGCGTGCTTGGAAAGATCATCATAAATGATCAGGGCATCTTTTCCCTTGTGCATGAAATATTCAGCCATTGCTGTTCCTGCATATGGTGCAATGTACTGAAGTGGGGCACAGTCGCTTGCTGTGGAAGATACGATAATCGTATAATCCATCGCTCCATGCGTCTGCAATGTATTTACAACTTTGGCAACTGTCGATGCTTTCTGTCCGATTGCAACATAGACACAGATTACATCTTTGCCTTTCTGATTCAGAATTGTGTCCAAAGCAATGGATGTCTTTCCCGTCTGACGGTCTCCAATGATCAGCTCACGCTGTCCACGACCGATCGGAAACATTGCATCGATGGAAAGAATACCGGTTTCCATCGGGACACTGACTGATTTACGATCTACGATTCCCGGTGCTTCATTCTCGATCGGGCGGTAATCGTCTGATGCAATCTCACCTTTTCCGTCGATCGGTTCACCGAGTGCATTTACAACTCTTCCTACATAAGCATCGCCAACCGGAACGCCTGCCTTCTTTCCTGTACGGGCTACCTTCGTGCCTTCGCGGATGCCTGTATCGCTTCCGAAAAGAATACATCCGATTTCATTCTTACGGATATCCTGTACCATTCCTTTCAGGCCTGTCTCGAAGGTAACGATCTCCCCGTACATGGCGTGATCAATCCCATAAATCGTGGCGATTCCGTCACCTACAGCAACAACAGTACCAACTTCACTGTCCTTGCTCAGTGTATCAAAATTTTCTATCTCCTCTTTCAGGATAGAAATAATCTCATCTGAATTGATTGAACTCACCTTGTTCACCTCCAGGTCAATCTTTGTTCTAATCTGTTCAGGCGTCCTTTCATACTCCAGTCATACTCATCACTGCCAACGCGGAGAATAAAACCGCCAAGCAGTGCCTGATCCTGGCATACTTCAATCTTTGCTTTTTTAGCTCCATACTTTTTGCAAAGGAACGCCTCCATTCCTTTTTTCTGTTCCTCACTCGGAGGTACAGTACATGTCAGGACAGCATTCAGAACCTGGTTCTGTTCATCGCAGTACCTGTCATATGCGGCGAAAATATCCTCGATCAGATCCATTCGCTGATATTTGCAAACCACTTTAAGGAAATTTCTGATCTCCTCCGGAAATACCTTATCTATCACTGTCATTTTTTTCTTAAGATCAATGGTAGGGTTCACGAAAATATCGTGAAGCTGCGGTACTTCGCTGAAGATCTCTCGTGTCTTCTGCACAGCTTCTGCCGGGACATTGACTTCATACAGCACCCGTGCATATCTGACTGCTGCCACAGGGCAGTAAATCTGACTTTTACTTGTCTGTATCTTCATCTGTCCCACCTACTTCTCCCAAAAACTGGTCATAAATGTTCTGCTCTTTGTCACCCACGATCTTCTCTGCGGAAGCGATCGCAAGTCCTGCGATCTGGGACTGAAGCTCTTTCATTGTCTGTTCACGCTCGATACGCACATTTTCTTTTGCATTCTCAATGATATTGCCCGCCTTCGCTCCGGCTTCACCAACAATGCGGTCATACTCTGCCCTGGCATCGATCCGTGCTTTGTCAACAATCTCTGCGGATTCTTTCTTTGCTCCGCTCAGTGCTTCCTCATATTCCGCTTTTAACCGGTTCGCTTCGTCCTGCGTATCCTGTGCGTTCTGAAGACCATCTGCGATCAGCTTTCTACGCTGCTCCATGATATTACTTACCGGATTGATCAGGAAATGTCTCAACAGAAGAAAGAGAACAATAAGGTTGATAATGGTCCAAACAAGTCCCATATTTATTGAAAGCACCTTTTACACCTGCCTTTCCTGTTATCTGCCTCCATCTCTTTTCTGCTCTTATTTCAGGAAGAAGATGATCAGGATACCGATGATGAAACCGTAAATAGCTGTTGCCTCTGCAAGTGCACATCCAAGGATCAGGTTCTTACTGATCTTTCCTTCTGCTTCCGGCTGTCTTGCGATCGCTTCTACAGCCTTTCCTGTAGCATGTCCGATACCAATACCTGCTCCAATACCTGTAAATACTGCAATAGCTGCTCCAATAGCAATAAGTGTTGACATAATCTTAATCTCCTTTTCTTAATTAAAAATTGTTCACGTGATCCGGATTTTCCCCGTCTGATACTCCAGGCGGATCACATTTACTCCATCTCTTCCATCATGAATAAAGATGTCAGGAATACAAATACGTACGCCTGAAGAAGGCCATCGAAAATATCGAAATAAAAACTGACCGGAATCGGTACAATCAGTGGAACTACAGCTTTCAGAAGCTCCATTACCACAAATCCTGCCAGCATATTTCCAAATAATCGCATACAAAGCGACAATGGCCGGATGACGATCTCCAAAATCATAATCGGTGCTACGATCGGAATAGGCTCAGCAAAATGTTTTACCCAGTGCTTCATTCCATTCTTCTTAATGCCCGAAAACTCGATCAGGCACATACTCATGATCGCAAGTGCTGCCGTTACGTTCAGATCTTTCGTCGGCGGCTTAAAGCCAAATAACGGTGCAAGCGTATTAGAACAAGCCAGATAAAGAAGTACCGTGATCAGATACGGTATATATCCCTTGTTCTCTTTTCCTAAAATTCCCTCAAAGAAATCCTCTGCCCAGCCGATACCGGCCTCCAGAGCAAGCTGCACCTTTCCGGGATTTTCTACTTTCAGGTTTCTTACCAGGATGATCGATGCAAGAACAAGCACCGCCATAATAATCCAGGTAACAACAACTGATTCTGAAATCCCACCTACTATCGGAAGAGTGAACACCGTTTCACAGTTCAGTTCTTCCATCAAAGTGTCTGCCAGATTTCCCGTATTGCTCCCTCCTTTTCTTCTTATTTAATGGAATAGTACTCCCGAAAAATTCTTTTGTCAACATTTTACAAACCTCGCAGAAAAATACCGAGACCACTCTATTTTTACTTCAATTTGCTCTTTTTTTATTCTACGTTCTGTCCATTTTTTATCGCTTTTTCAGGTGGTTTTCGTTAAATAAATAACGATTGTATTTTTTCACAAACAATTTATACAATTTTCCGCACTTTAATTTCTCTACTTTTGTAGTTCTTCCTATAGGAACAATTTTGCTTATTTGTATCCTTTGTATAGAAACAATAAATTTTTCTCATTTTTCATCTCTGTCTTTTGAGTTATAATAAATGCAGACCTAATCATTACAGACCGGAGGTACAATAAGTTTGAAACAAAGAAGTAGAGGTTACCCGAGAAAATAGAGCATAACAAAGAAA
>OBKR01002133.1_pt1 | contig 15120 bp, 12 predicted proteins | sample 1518991 | NCBI WGS metagenome assembly OBKR01 (sample SAMEA2452117, study PRJEB22498) | human gut metagenome | biome: human feces; feature: human gut; material: feces | place: Australia | collected 2012
CAGTGAAAAAAGGAACGAATATCCGTATGATGGCAACCGAAGCAGAGGCAGAGGTTGTACAGGTCGGAATTTTCGGAGCTGGACAGTTTATCCCATGCGATGAACTTTCAGCCGGTATGGTTGGATACATTACTGCCAGTCTGAAGAATGTAAAGGATACGACGGTTGGTGATACCGTCACGGATGCGGACAACCCATGTGCAGAGGCGTTGCCAGGTTATAAGAAAGTAAATCCGATGGTTTACTGTGGATTGTATCCGGCGGATGGTGCGAAATATCCGGATTTGAGAGATGCTTTGGAGAAGTTGCAGTTAAACGATGCATCGTTAAGCTATGAGCCGGAGACTTCCATTGCACTCGGCTTTGGTTTCCGTTGTGGATTCCTTGGTTTGCTTCATTTGGAGATCATTCAGGAGCGTTTAGAGCGCGAATACAATCTGGATCTGGTGACAACAGCACCGGGCGTTATCTACCGTGTGCATAAGACAGACGGTGAGGTAATGGAGCTGACGAATCCATCAAACCTGCCGGACCCTTCGACGATCGAATATATGGAGGAGCCATTTGTCAGTGCGGAGATCATGGTGACAACAGAATATGTCGGTGCGATCATGCAGCTTTGTCAGGAACGCCGTGGTGTCTACAAGAGTATGGAATATATGGAGACGACACGTGCGCTCTTAAAATACGATCTGCCACTGAATGAGATCATCTACGATTTCTTTGATGCGTTAAAGTCCAGATCGCGCGGATATGCATCATTTGACTATGAGATGAAGGGCTATGTCCGTTCCGATCTTGTCAAGCTGGATATCCTGATCAATAAAGAAGAAGTCGATGCACTTTCCTTTATCCTGCACAAGGATACTGCTTATGAGCGTGGCAGAAAGATGTGTGAGAAGTTAAAAGAGGAGATTCCAAGACAGCTCTTTGAGATCCCAATTCAGGCAGCCATTGGTTCCAAGGTTATTGCCAGAGAGACGGTCAAGGCGATGCGTAAGGATGTGCTTGCAAAATGCTACGGTGGAGATATCTCGCGTAAGAGAAAGCTCCTGGAGAAGCAGAAGGAAGGAAAGAAGCGTATGCGTCAGGTCGGAAACGTAGAGATTCCACAGAAGGCGTTTATGAGTGTACTGAAGTTAGATGAGGAGTAGGAAAAACGAATGAAAAAATATGTGAGCTTATATGTTCATATACCGTTTTGCGTCGTAAAATGCAAATACTGTGATTTCCTGTCGTTTGATGGGGAAAGCTATGGAACGATGCTTCGCTATGTTGATTGCCTGTGTCAGGAGATCAAGATGTATGCGCCAATCGTTGCAGACTACGGGGTGCGCAGTATCTTTATCGGGGGTGGAACACCATCCCTGTTAGATGAATCCCTGATCACAAATATCATGGCATTTATCCGCCGGTATTTCCATGTGGAGAAGAATGCTGAGGTGACGATCGAGGCGAACCCGGGGACGTTGCGCCATCAGAAGTTAAATGGCTATAAGGCGGCAGGTATTAACCGGATCAGCATCGGGTTACAGTCTTGCGATGATGATATGTTAAAGAAACTGGGAAGAATTCATAATTTTGATCAGTTTGTGGCAAGCTACAATGCAGCGAGACGCGCGGGATTCCAGAATATTAACATTGATATTATGTCCGGGCTTCCGGGGCAGACGATTCATACCTATGTCGATACGTTGTCCCGTGTAATTGAGTTTGGACCAGAGCATATATCTGCATATTCCTTGAGTATCGAGGAGGGTACGCCGTTTGCAAAAGATCCGCAGATCTTAAGTGAACTGCCACCGGAGATGGTGGATCGCCGGATGTATGAGATTACGAAACAGCTTCTGGCGGCACACGGTTATGACCGTTACGAATTTTCCAATTATGCAAAGCCGGGATATGAGTGCAAGCATAACATGGTTTACTGGACGGGCGGCGAGTATATCGGCTTTGGTATTGGCGCATCCTCGTATTTCCAGGGGAAACGGTTCAACAACATGCGCGATATCTTCAAATATATTGAGCTGATGGAAAACCTGTCTGACAAGTTTGTAGAGACAGATAATATGGAGCTTCTGTATAACGATACGACGCGGACATTGCGTGAGAATGTGACGAATATCTACATAGATGCGCGGATGGAGGAATTCATGTTCCTTGGTCTGCGGATGACCTGTGGCGTGAGCCGGGAGGACTTCAAGGAACGGTTCAATAAAGATATCTATGAGGTATATGGAAGCGTCCTGAATAAATATATCGGAGAAGGCTTCATGGCAAGCGAAGGTGACCGGATCTATCTGACAGATGCCGGGATAGATGTCAGCAATGTGATTCTGGCAGATTTCCTGCTGGATTCTTAATTGAATCGGGAAGAGGAGAGAATCATTTTTCCTTTGGAAGTTTCATTTGCATAGCAATAAAAAAGAAACGATTTTCAATTTGAAAACCGTTTCTTTTTTGTTGCTTTATTTGTTATCGTTTTCTTCCATGTTCTTTCTTGCCGTTGCAAGCATCAGCTTGATACGGTTTACCTGATTGACTTCAGAAGCACCCGGATCATAGTCGATTGCGACGATGTTGGCATCCGGATATGCATGACGCAGGGATTTGATAACACCCTTACCGACAATGTGGTTTGGAAGACAGGCAAATGGCTGGCAGCATACGATGTTGCTGGCACCACTCTTTATAAGCTCAATCATCTCACCGGTCAGAAACCAGCCTTCACCGGTCTGGTTACCGATGGATACAATCGGGCGGGCATATTCTGCCAAGGTCTTAATATGTACAGGTGGATGGAACCGCTTACTCTTCTTTAAGGCACTGACTACCGGGTGGCGCAGAGCTTCGAGTGCAGCGATACCGAGGTTACCGTTTCTTGCAGATTTCTTCGTCTTGCCAAGATATTCGTATTTGTAATTGTTGTTGTAGAAGCAGTACTGGAAGAAGTCCAGCAGATCCGGCATAACCGCTTCGGCTCCTTCTGCCTCCAGAAGCTCTACCAAGTGGTTGTTGGCAGATGGGAGGAACTTAACAAGAATCTCGCCAACGATACCAACACGGGGCTTCTTTATATTTTCATTCAAAGGCACGTTGTCGAAGTCTTTGACGATATCATGTACCAGTTTACTGAATCCGCGACCGCCATTTTCCATGCAACGGATGGCTGCATGTTCCCATTTGCGGTGCAGCTTATTGACAGATCCCTTTACCTTCTCGTATGGACGAGTCTGGTAGACAACGCGCATGAACAGATCTCCGATTGCGAGCGCCTGCATCGCGCATTTGACCGTCTTCATATTCCATACGAAACCGGAGTTATTCTCAAAGCCCTGTACGGAGAGGGCAATCACCGGAATCTGTGGGTAGCCGGCCTTTGCAAGTGCACGACGGATAAAGCCAACGTAGTTTGTTGCACGGCAGCCACCGCCGGTCTGTGTCATAATAAGTGCCAGTTTATTGATGTCATATTTGCCGGATGTGATGGCATGCATCATCTGACCTACAACGATCAAAGAAGGATAGCAGGCATCGTTGTTTACATATTTTAAGCCGGTATCAATGACTTCTTTTGTTGCATCCGGAAGAATCTCAATATTTAATCCCATATGGCGCATCGCTGGAGCCAATACATTGAAATGAATTGGGGAGAGCTGTGGTACCAATACAGTATAATCCTTCATATCTGTTGTGAATTCTACACGGTTATAATTACTTGGCATCGGGCATGGTGTAAAATTATGCTTTCTTCTGACATTGACTGCACTGATCAGCGAACGGATACGGATACGTGCCGCACCTAAGTTGCTGACTTCATCAATCTTTAATACGGTATAGATCTTACCGGAGTTTGTCAGGATATCGTTGACACAGTCGGTCGTAACGGCATCCAGACCACAGCCGAAGGAATTTAACTGGATCAGCTCTAGATTCCTGCTTGATTTGACGTAGTTTGCAGCCTTGTACAGACGGGAGTGGTACATCCACTGATCGGATACGATCAAAGGACGCTCTACTTTGCCAAGATGTGCAACAGAGTCTTCTGTTAAAACAGCGATATCATACGAGTTAATAAGCTCCGGAAGTCCGTGGTTGATCTCCGGATCCAGATGGTATGGACGACCGGCAAGCACGATACCGAGTTTATCGGTCTTCTCCAGATAAGCGATCGTCTCTTCACCCTTTTTCTGAATGTCCGCTTTGACTGCATCTGCCTCTGCATAAGCAGCCTCAACCGCTTCGTTTATTTCTTCCTTTGTGACGTTTGTATATTTCGAGAATTCACGCAGCAGACGATCCTTTAGTGCATCTTTATTATCAAGTGCAAGGAACGGACGGATGTAGGTGACATCCGGTGCGGAAACCTCTTCCATGTTGTTCTTGATATTCTCTGCGTAGCTTGTGACAATCGGGCAGTTGTAGTGGTTGTTTGCATCCGGTGTCTCGTTACGCTCGTAAGGAATACAAGGATAGAAAATTGTCTTGATTCCCTGCTTCAACAGCCACATAACATGACCATGCGAGATCTTTGCCGGATAACATTCCGACTCACTTGGGATAGACTCGATACCAAGGGTATAGATGTCTCTCGATGATTTCGGAGAGAGCAGTACCCGGTAGCCGAGCTTGGTCAGAAATGTAAACCAGAACGGATAGTTCTCATACATATTCAGGACACGTGGAATACCGATGATGCCACGGTACGCTTCGCTTTCGGTCAGTGGCTCGTAGGAGAACAAACGATTAAATTTGTATTCAAATAAGTTCGGCATGTTGTGCTGGTTTTTCTTTAAACCAAGACCGCGTTCACAACGGTTACCCGTGATGAACTGTCTTCCGCCTGTGAAACGGTTGATTGTAAGGAGACAGTTGTTCGTACATCCCTTACAACGCGCCATCTTCGTCTCGTAGGTGAGTGCTTCCATCGCCTCCTTGGAGAGCATGGTCGTCTGGTCGCCTTCCTCATAACGGTCTCTCGCAATCAGGGCTGCACCGAAGGCTCCCATGATACCGGCGATGTCCGGACGGATTGCTTCCCTGCCGGAGATAAGCTCGAAGCTTCGAAGAACCGCATCGTTATAGAAGGTTCCGCCCTGTACGACGATATTCTTGCCAAGTGACTTCGGATCGGTCAGCTTGATTACCTTCAAAAGGGCGTTCTTAATAACGGAATAAGCAAGACCTGCAGAGATATCTGCGACGCTTGCGCCTTCCTTCTGTGCCTGTTTTACTTTGGAATTCATAAATACAGTACAACGGCTTCCGAGATCAATCGGGCTTTCTGCGAAAAGTGCGATCTTCGCGAAATCCTTCACATCATAATTTAACGATTTGGCAAATGTCTCGATGAAAGAGCCACAGCCGGAGGAACATGCTTCGTTCAGCATGACATTGTCGACGACTTCATTCTTGATCTTGATACATTTCATATCCTGACCACCGATATCTAAGATACAGTCCACGTCCGGATCAAAGAATGCAGCGGCAGTGTAGTGGGCGATTGTTTCTACCTCACCATAGTCGAGCATGAGAGCAGACTTAATTAAGGCTTCTCCATATCCGGTAGAGCAGCCGGCTACAATCTCCACGCCATCCGGGAGTTTTGTATAGATATCTTTCATGGCACGCAGGGTTGTCCGAAGAGGACTACCATCGTTGCTGCTGTAAAAATCATAGAGCAGACTGCCATCCTCGGCAACCAGTGCGACTTTTGTTGTTGTGGAACCGGCGTCGACACCGAGGAAACATTTCCCCTTGTAGGTGGCAAGGTCGGAACGTAATACTTTATTTTTCTCCTGCTTTTTGATGAAAGCGTCGTAGTCTTCCTGCGATGCAAACAGCGGTGGAAGACGGTCTACATCCACAGCAATCTTAAGGTCGGCTGTGAGCTTTCCGCTGATCTCATCCAATGTATAGTGTGTCTCTTCCTTTGCCTGAAGTGCTGCACCGACAGCCGCGAACAGATGCGAATGTCCCGGTGCGATAATATGCTCCGGCGTCAGGTTCAGTGTCCGCACAAACGCTTCCTTGAGCTGGTCGAGGAAGTGGAGAGGACCACCTAAAAATGCAACATTTCCCTTGATTGGCTTACCACAGGCAAGACCACTGATCGTCTGGTTGACAACCGCCTGGAAGATAGATGCTGCAAGGTTTGGCTTCGTTGCACCTTCGTTGATGAGTGGCTGGATATCAGTCTTTGCGAATACACCACAACGTGCTGCAATCGGGTAGATTGTGTCATAGTCCTTCGCGTATGTATTCAGTCCGGAAGCGTCTGTCTGGAGCAGGGATGCCATCTGGTCGATAAAGGAACCGGTACCGCCGGCACATACACCGTTCATACGCTGTTCCACACCGTTTGTAAAATAGATGATCTTGGCATCCTCGCCGCCAAGCTCGATCGCAACATCCGTCTGTGGAGCATAGTCAGTCAGAGCTTCTGATACACAGACAACCTCCTGCTCAAACGGAATCCCGATGACCTGTGCCAATGCAAGTCCACCGGAACCGGTGATCGTAGGAGCAACTTCAACATTTCCAAGCTCCTTGCTGGCATGTTCTACAAGCTCCTTTAATGTCTCTTTGATATTTGCAAAGTGACGCTTGTATTCCGAAAATAATATGTTATGTTCTTCGTCAATCACAGCAACCTTGACTGTGGTCGAACCAATATCGATTCCTAATCTCTTCATTTAATAATTACCTCTTTTACTATTTCCCATTTCATATTTCTGTATTTTTCGACATCTGACATTATATAGGAAAGAATCATGAATTTCAACAGAAAAATTGTGAACATTTTCTTCCTATTAAGAATAAAATAATCAGAAATGAGTATGGAGATATGCGCTATGGAGCATGAATGCAAGGGAACCGTACACAAAGTCGTTGCCGGAGATACGCTGTACAAATTATCAAAAATGTATGGTGTCCGCCTGATTGATATCCTGAAAGAGAATCCATATGTCAATGTCTATAATCTGCAGCCAGGAGATGAAATCTGTATTCCGACAGAGGTGTATGAGGAAGAAGAGAGGCGTTATTATACGGCGAAGGTTGGAGAGACACTAGGAAGCTTAGTCGGGGAATTTGATACGGATATTGCGGATCTGATGCAGTATAACCGGGAGCTTTACGATCTGCGGGTGCCACTTGGAACAATCATCCGGATTCCGCCGGAGAAAGAAAAACAGTCATAGAAACAGATTGGTGAAAATGGGATAGAAGTGTATGAGAAAAGTGATTGCCACAGACGGAGAATCCGCGCGTGGCGATTGCTTTTTTTATGTATATAGGGTATAATATCGAATTGATATGCAAAGTGAAAGTGAGGAAAATTTAATTTGAGTTTTTTTGTGAAGTTAGAGAAAAAATTTGGTAAATTTGCAATTCGAAATCTCCCGATCAAGATCGCAGTTGTGATGGCAATCTCATATATATTATGGGCGTTTGTACCGACGTTTGCCGTCAAGCTTGTTTTTTCCCCGTATGCGATTATGGAACAGCACCAGTTCTGGCGGCTATTCACATGGGTATTTTCACCACCGGGAGATCTGAATTTAGTTGGAATACTGATGATATTTATATTGATTTTGTTTGGACAACAGATCGAACAGGCCATGGGAACATTTATGTTTAACCTTTATATATTTGGTGCATGGTTCTGGAATACGGTCATCATGTTAGGCATCAGTATTTACTATTATGCAAATGGTTCCATTCTTGGCATGATGGATGTTGGAATATGGGCAATGTATTACTTTGATTATGGATTGTTCTTAGCGTTTGCACTGATGTATTCGGATGCACGTGTGTTGTTTATGTTTTTCATTCCAATCCGTGCTTTCTGGGTCGCAGTTATAGATATGGGATTGATGGCATATGAATTTATGCGGCCAACCACAAGTACGTTGAACCGTGGTTCCATCATTGCGTATCTGGTGAATTTCTTCATCTTTTACCTGATCATGGGACGGGGTGTTGGCATGCGGAGCTCGAACAGCAAGGCGGCAGCGAAACGAAGGAAACGGGATTACGACCGTCGTGTGGAGAATCTGTCCCGCCAGGTAAATGGGGAGGCAGACCGGCGTCACAAGGCACAGCAGATGGGATATCCATCGAACATCACGAAGCACAAATGTGCAATCTGTGGAAGAACGGAGCGGGATGGCGATGATCTGGAGTTTCGGTTCTGCTCAAAATGTAACGGAAATTATGAGTATTGTAACGAACATTTATTTACGCATGAGCATGTGAAATAGGAGACTGATATAATGATAGCAACATGTAAGAAATTAGTGACAGATATACAGAGAGACAAAGACTTAGACAAGAAACTTCCAGAATATGCAGAACTGCTTGGAAGACAGTATAACTGCTATGCGACTGTAAAAGGAAGCATGAATTATTACACGATGAAGGAAGTCTGTGATGAGCAGGATGACAAGAACACGGATGTCTGCAAATATTTTGCACTTCTGACAGGCTTGTTAGACCGTCATCTGGTTAAGCGCGAGGCAGTGGACGAAGATTCTATGGAAGCAATCGCACAGCTTCGTAGCAATGTAGAATATAAGATGCATATTCTGACCGCTTACACGGATGCATATGAGATTTATGAGTATGTGTTAAACCGTGTGGAGGCTGCCGTGCGTGATGAAGTGGCACCGGTTGATGCAAAAGGGCTTTCTGAGAAGATGTTTGCCTATGTATTTGCAGAGAATGATACGGTTGTTATAAACAGTAAATTACAGCTTCTGATGGCGCAGCTTCCGGTTCGTATGACGAAGAATAAGTTTTATGATATTGTCAATTCAACACTCAATATCTATGAGGAGGGCGAGACAACCTCTGTGGATGAGTTTGTTGATATGCTGCGCAGTGCAGTGCTTTTGAAGAAGCCAAAGGGATTTGAGACGGAGTATCCATTTTTATATCATGTTTATACCGATCTTGCAGAGGCTGATTATGCGGCACTCACGCTGCCGGAGTTTGAAGATTTGACGAAGCGTCTGAATCAGGCTGCGACGATCATCAACAACGAAGTGTCAGCGTTTATGCTGTTACAGGAAGTCATAAATGATGTGTATACGATCCTACTTACGATTGATGCAGCATATGAGAAGAACGAAGAAGATGTACCGGGGTATGCAGCAGCACTTCGCATTATCAAGGCGTGTGTAAAGGCAGAGACGATCGATCAGTTACCGGATGAGGTGATGGATGAGTTTTTCACAATCGAAGGTGTGCAGGAGCGCGTGTATGAATCTATCGTGATATTGGAAGCAGTGCTGGATGAGATTCGCGTTGGAAAAGCCGAGCAGATTGAAAGCCTTGCACTGACAGAGACATTTGACCGTCTGGATAAGGTAAGCAAGCTGCTTTCTACAAGCTTGTTTATTGATCTTGACAAGGTTTCTAGAAAGACAGAAACCGCAGATCATGCGTATATCACAGCAAAGAAGGAAGCACTTGTAAAGGAACTTGGCGATTTGTTTTCGAGTGTGAAGAGACCGGTTTACCGTAGTATGATGTGTAAGCTTCTTGCTGCAATGCCGATCTTCATGAATACACAACAGGAGATCCGGGATTATTTTGATTATGTAATTGAGAATTGTAAGGATGACAGCGAACTTATGGCATGTAATAAGCTGATTTCAGAGATGATAGAGGAGTAATCGTGATTTTTGCTGATAAATGTTATACATACAATCTTACAGAGCGAAAACAGGCACGGATCAGGAAAAGGATCAGGCGGCATAAGCCTGTCCGGAATCTGTATGTGATCGTGTTGCCGTTATTGCAGGGTGGATTGCTGGAGATTTATCCATATAATCAGTTGTTACAAAAACCATATAGGAAGCTGGATTCCCGGATACGGGTTGTCGGCTTTGCAAGAGGCAAAGAAGTGGCAGAACAGCTCGTATTGCAGATCATACAGGATATGTATGATGAAACCGGGGAAGAATGGAAGGTAGAGGATTTTTTCTTTTGATTGAAGTGAAAGAACCACAGGTAGGAGTAAGGTAAGGAATGCTGCATGTATTGTTACTTATTTTAAAAATAATCGGATGGATCCTCCTTGGTATCATAGGATTGCTTCTCTTGCTTGTGATGCTGATTTTATTTTGCCCGATCCGGTATCAGGCAGATATCTCGTATCAGGGTGGGAAGACATTACAGGCAAAAGCAAAGGTACGGTATCTGATCTTAAGTGTCCGGGTGTTGTATGACCAGAGCCGGGAGAAGGATAAACTGAAACAGGAGATACGGCTGTTATGGTTTAGGCTTGGAAAGAAGAAGGCAGAAGAAGCAGAGCGTGAGGTGGAACATCTCGCTGATGAGGGATTCGACGACGCGTGGGATGATATCGACGTGGATGAGGACGATGATGCAATCTGTGAGAAGCCGGTAAAGCGAAAGGATAGTATAGAAAATAGTTCACAGAAGATAATAAGTGAATCGGAGAAAACGGATGAGTCAGATGGGACTATTACAGAGATTCCGACGATACCACTTCCAGAGACAGACATAAATGAGGATGATATAGAAACAAAGACAGAGGAAGCACCAGAGCATGAAATCTTTGATCTGGACGAACCGGACGATCTGTCGGAAGAAGAAAAGAAGCAATCGGGCAGATTGAAGATATTGTGCCGGAAGGTGTGGGAGAAGATTAAGAAAGTCTGGACATTTGTGATAAATCACACACCAGGAAAGGTCGCAGAGCGTGTGACTGACAAGATCGAGAAAAAGACAGCGACTGCGAAGAAAAAGCTCCGGCGATTGCAGAAGTTCTGGAATCTGTCGTGTACGGTAAAGACACGTGAATATCTGAAAAAATATATTCCGCGGACATTGAAACATATTTTGCCACGCAAGGTAAAGGGCTATGTGCATTACGGCATGGATGAGCCATACAAGACCGGGCAGGTGACCGGATATTTGAGCTTACTGCCGTTTGTATATCAAAAAGGGCTGTCAATGCAGCCGGATTTTGAACAGAAGGTGTTGGAACTGGATGTGAAGCTGAAAGGCCGAATCCGGCTTGGATATCTGCTCCGGATTGTCTTGAATATCAATATCTGGAGGACACTAAAAGTTGCAAAGAAAGTAATGAATCAGTAAGATAATATAGAAATTGGAGGTAATGAGTGATGGCAAATGATTTTAATCAGACAGTTGGTTCTTTATTTCAGGGGATGGATTCCCTGCTTACAACGAAGACAGTTGTTGGCGAGCCAACGAAGGTAGGCGATACAATTATTTTACCATTGGTGGATGTGAATTTTGGTGTAGCTGCCGGTGCATTTGGCAAAAACGGCGGTTCCAACTCTGCTGGAGGCGGAATGGGCGGTAAGATGTCTCCAACTGCGGTACTTGTGATCCAGAACGGACATGCGAAGATGATTCCAGTCAAGCAGGGTGACACGGTAAGCAAGGTGATCGACATGATTCCAGAGGTTGTCGATAAGATTGCAACAGCCATGGGTAAGAAAGCAGATGTGGATATTGACAGCCCAGAAATCAAAGAAGCGATTGATCATGTAAGTGAGAATAACTAGGATTTGAACGAAATTACGTCTTTTCACTCCGTTTGTTTCATAGTATGTAGTAGAACAAATATGATGAAGAGGCGGCATTGAAGGCATTATTTGGATATTCGATTTTATTTATGGCGATTGGCATGATACTTTCGTATTTTGTCAGTGGGTTTTGCGAGTTTGTTTTAGTGACGGCAATGCTTATCTTAGCGTATGTATTGCTGTGCTTTGATTGTTAACAGGAGGCGCAAGTGGCAGAAGAAAAACAGAAGGCGTTGATTGAACTTCTGAGAGGACATAAGGTATATTTACAGACACATAATTTCCCGGACCCGGATGCGATATCGAGTGCATTTGGCTTGAAGCGATATCTGGAATATTATGGAATTACATCGACCATCTGTTATGTCGGCAGTATTGACCGGTTTAATACAAGAAAGATGATGGATACGTTTGGCATCGAGATTTATTCGTATGATGACATCCCGGACATGCAGGCGGAGGACTATATCGTGCATGTCGATTGTCAGAAACCGAATGCAAATACGACAGATCTTCTGGGCAATGAGGTGGCATGTGTCGATCATCATCTGGTGTTTGTGAAGACAGAGGATTACAAGTTCGAGGATATCCGTATTGTTGGTGCCTGTGCCAGCATTGTTGCGTCGTATTTTCAGACAAGCGGTGTGCCGATGGATGAGGATGTTGCGACCGCACTTGCTTATGGAATCAAGATGGATACGGCAGATTTTGTGCGTGGAACAACCGCGTTTGATATGGATATGATGGCATATCTGTTCGATTATATCAGTACGGAAAAACTGAACAGTATGTATAATTCCACGATAGAATTTCAGGATCTGAAGGCGTATGGTGCGGCAATCGAGCATATCGAAGTGTTTGATTATGTTGGATTCACCTACATTCCATTTGAGTGCCCGAATTCCCTTGTTGCGATCATATCGGATTTTATTTTGTCCTTGGATGTGGTCGATGTAGCCGTTGTCTACTCTATCAATTCGGATGGCATTAAATTCTCTGTGCGCAGTGAGCGGGCAGATGTGGATGCAGGAAAACTAATCTATCAGGCGTTGGATGGAATTGGTTCCGGTGGTGGACATGCTGCGATGGCAGGTGGATTTGTCAGCCATGAAGCACTGAATAAGATCGGCAGAGATTATGACCGGAAATTAAAGGAATTATTTATGAAAACGATTCGTAAGAATAGAGGTGTGTAACATGAACGGGAGTACAGATATGAGTATGGAGCTTCTGATGAACTCCGACAACCCGGAAAAGGTGCTGCAGACGATGCAGCCATTTATAGAATCTATGATGCACTATGAGTGTGCGTTGATGGAGATTGAGACAAAGCTGAAGGTGTTGAATACTGAGTTTGCATCACAGTATAATCGAAATCCGTTTGAGTCAATCCGGTGCAGATTGAAAAAACCACTCAGCATCGTGGAGAAGATGAAACGAAAAGGTCTGGAAATCTCGATAGAAAATATCGAGGAGAACCTGACGGATATCGCAGGTGTACGTGTGATCTGTTCGTTCCCGGAGGATATCTATACGGTATCAGAGCTTTTGACAAAACAGGACGATATCCGGGTTGTATGTGTGAAGGATTACATACGGAATCCAAAGCCAAACGGATACCGAAGTCTGCATCTGATTGTGGAGATTCCGATTTTCTTGTCAAATGAGAAAAAATATATGAAAGTCGAAGTGCAGTTTCGGACAATCGCGATGGATTTCTGGGCGAGTCTTGATCATAAGCTCAAGTATAAGAAGGACAATCTGAAGCATCCGGAGATTATTGCGAAGGAGTTAAAAAAGTGCGCGGATACGATTACGGCGATGGACTACAAGATGCAGGAGATCCGGAGTCTGCTGGAATAACGGAATGATTGTATTTTGATTTACCTGAATAGATAAAAAAACAGGAGGCAGAAAATGGCAAAACAGGTTTGGAAACCGGGAAATATGTTGTATCCGGTACCGGCGGTTATGGTGACAACCGGTGATGGAAATGGAATCGATGACATTATCACGATCGCATGGACGGGAACCATCAATTCCGATCCACCGATGGTATCGATCTCTGTACGAAAGTCAAGATATTCACATGAATTACTTACGAAAAACGGAGAGTTCGTCATCAACTTAGTGACGAAGGATCTGTGCTATGCGATGGATTATTGTGGTGTGAAATCAGGCAGAGATGTAGATAAATTCGCGGAGATGAAGATGACGAAGGGCAAGGCACAGACAGTGTCGGTACCTGTCATTGAAGAAAGCCCGGTCAATATTGAGTGTAAGGTCACACAGGTAATTGAGCTTGGCTCCCATGATATGTTCTTAGCTGAGGTAACAGCCGTACTTGCGGATGAGAAATATATGGATGAGACAGGAAAGTTTGACCTGAATAAGACAGATTTGATTGCATATTCCCACGGACAGTATTTTACGCTTGGTGATTATGTTGGCAAATTCGGATACAGTGTACAGAAAAAGAAATAAGTATTGATAAATAGTGGTACCTATCATAGAAAAGAACATTTGCAACGTTCACAAAAGTTTCAGACTTTGTTCGTTGACAGATGTTCTTTTCTTTTATACTATAAACTTGGTCAGCGCCCTTGGAGAAGAAGGGAGCGAATATGTTTAGTAAAGTAAAAAGCTGTGCGGTTCACGGTGTGGACGGACGGATGATCGATGTGGAGGCAGATGTGAATGATGGTCTGCCTGTATTTACCATGGTTGGATATCTGTCATCGTCTGTCAGGGAGTCATCGGAACGCGTGAGGACTGCGCTTAAGAATTCAGGCTTTCATTTGCCACCGAAGCGCATCACAATCAATTTATCCCCGGCAGATATGAGAAAAGATGGTTCCGGATATGACCTTGCGATTGCAACAGCCGTGCTTCTGTCACTTGGCGTAACAGCGGAATTACCGATGGAACAGACGTTGGTGCTCGGAGAACTGAGCCTGGACGGATCGATAAAAGCGATTCCGGGCGTTCTTCCGATGGTCATCTGTGCCAGAGAAGAAGGTATGACAAGCTGCATTGTTCCAAAAGAAAATGTGCAGGAAGCTGCTTTGGTGCAGGGAATATCGGTTATAGGTGTTTCAAGCCTGAAGGAGACCATGGAATATATTCAGGGAATAAAAGAATATGAGAATACGAATATCGAGCAACCGGCTGTGGATACATCGGAATATCTGTATGATATTGATTTTTCTGATGTAGTAGGACAGGAAAGCATCAAGCGGGGGATGGAGATTGCTGCGGCTGGATTTCATAATGTGTTGTTAACCGGTGCAGCCGGCGCAGGGAAATCCATGCTCGCGAAGCGTCTGCGACGATCCTGCCGCAGATGAGCTTCGAAGAAAGTCTGGAAGTGACAAAGATATACAGCGTCGGAGGGATGTTACCGCCGGAAGGGGGATTGATCCACAGGCGTCCGTTCCGGGCACCACATCACACAATCTCGGAATATGCACTGATCGGTGGCGGCAGGGTTCCGACACCGGGGGAGGTGAGCTTTGCGCATTACGGTGTTCTC
>OBKR01002137.1_pt1 | contig 15088 bp, 9 predicted proteins | sample 1518991 | NCBI WGS metagenome assembly OBKR01 (sample SAMEA2452117, study PRJEB22498) | human gut metagenome | biome: human feces; feature: human gut; material: feces | place: Australia | collected 2012
TACTGCACGTCGGGACGCGGGAAAAAACGGGCGGGAACGATGGTCTGAAGATGCGCTCCGGGCAACCAGCGGGGAGCCTTGTAGTCGGATTGAAGCAGCGGCATCGCGCAAATAAACGCAAAAAAAATGGACTCAACAACGCGACTGGCGAAATTGGTTTTCTTCCTCAGTCGCACCGAGGAGAAAACTTAACACGGGCTGACACAAAGGATGAATCCAGCATTTTGAATTTTCGTTTCGACTCAGAAAAAAATGTGAGAATCTAAGCAAAACACCTGATCTTATTGGTGTTTTTGCGTTTGCACTTCGTCACAAGATCGAGTAGAGTAAGTCCCTGAGTCGGCCTGAAATACGAATCAGGCTCTGCTTAGAAAATCTGGAACTGCCTTTTTCAAATGCTTTACACGGCACGATTTTATTTCTTCTCCTTTTATTTCGCCCCCTCGGCGGAAGGAGTACGTGCACACGCGTAACGCAAGCATTTGAAAGGTACTGCCAGCCGCCGGGAACGCAAAATCCGGCGGCTTTTTCGTACCGGGTTCTGCGTAATCAAGCCTCAGGCTCGCCGGCACAGACCGAACGACAAAATCCGATACCAAGGGAGATAGACATCATGCGCTACACAACCGACGACCTTCGCATCAAAGAGATTCGCGAACTGACGCCTCCGGCTCATCTCATTCGTGAATTCCCCTGCGAAGAGCCGTTCGCAAGAACCGTTCACGGCGCCCGAATGGCCGCTCACGAAATTCTGCACGGTCACGACGATCGACTTCTTGTAATCGTCGGCCCCTGCTCGATTCATGATCCCAAGGCTGCAATGGAATATGCGCAAAAGCTCAACGAAGAGCGTCGACGCTTGGCAGGCGACCTTGAAATCATCATGCGCGTTTATTTCGAGAAGCCCCGTACAACCGTCGGTTGGAAAGGTCTGATGAACGACCCGGATATGGACGGCAGCTGCCGCATCAATCACGGATTGCGCATCGCCCGTGAACTGCTGTGCGACATTGTGGCTCTCGGCCTTCCCACCGGCGTCGAATACCTGGATATGATCACGCCGCAGTACATTGCCGATCTGGTGAGTTGGGGAGCCATCGGCGCACGCACAACCGAATCTCAGTCGCATCGCCAGCTTGCCAGCGGTCTGTCCTGCCCTGTCGGTTTCAAAAACGGCACCGACGGCAACATCAAGGTCGCCGTTGACGCCATCGGCGCCGCCGAACACTCCCACTCATTCCTGTCGGTTACCAAGGGCGGCATCTCGGCCATTGTCACCACGACCGGAAACGAAGACTGTCACATCATTCTCAGAGGCGGAAAAGAGCCCAATTACGACGCCCAAAGCGTTGCCAAAGCCTGTGAGATGCTCAAGGCCAACGGCCACCGCGAAATCGTAATGATTGACGCTTCCCACAGCAATTCCCACAAAATCTGCCGCGAACAGATCAATGTGGTCAACAACATCTGCGAGCAAGTTTCCGGCGGCAACAGTTCGATCATCGGCGTCATGATCGAGTCGAACCTCGTCGAAGGCAACCAGAAGATCGAACCCGACAAGCCCCTCGTCTACGGCCAGAGCGTCACGGACGCCTGTCTCGGCTGGGACGACACGGTCGTTTTGCTCAATAACCTGGCTCACGCCGTCCGCGATCGCCGCAGCCGTCTCCAGTAATCGGAACGTTCGAAAAAAATTCCCCCGGCCAGCTTTCGATTCTGATCGGGGGATTTTTTCTTTCGTTAATCGGTTCCCTTGGCGCGGTCTTCGTAGAACTTCTTCTTCCAGGCGGCAAACGTGCCTTCTTCCAGAGCCTTTCGCATTTCCGCCATGATCGTGGCGTAGAAATGCAGATTGTGGATGGAATTGAGGCGTGCGCCAAGAATTTCGTTCACCTTCTGCAGATGGTGCAGGTAAGCGCGGGTGTAGCCGCGGCACGTTGCGCAAGTGCAGGAGGGATCGAGCGGACGGGTGTCGTTCTTGTGCTTGGCGTTGCGGATCTTGATGTCGCCGTAACGGGTAAAGAGCCAACCGTTGCGGGCATTGCGCGTGGGCATCACGCAGTCAAACATGTCGATGCCGCGCGAAACGCCTTCAACCAAATCCTCGGGCGTTCCCACCCCCATCAAATAACGAGGCTTGTCTTCGGGCATCTGGTGCACGATGGCATCCATGATGGCAAGCATCTTTTCTTTCGGTTCACCAACAGACAAGCCGCCCAAGGCGTAACCGTGGAAACCGATTTCCTTCAGGCCCGCAAGCGACTCTTCGCGCAGTTTCGGGAACATGCCGCCCTGCACAATGCCGAAAAGCGCGTTGGGATTTTCGAGGCGATCGAATTCCTCACGGCTGCGCTTGGCCCAACGAAGAGACAGACGCATCGAATCGGCCGCTTCCTTTTCGGTCGCGGGACGATCGCCGATCATGTAGGGCGTGCATTCGTCAAACTGCATCACGATGTCGGAATTCAGAACCTTCTGAATCTGCATCGAGACTTCAGGCGTCAAAAAGAGCTTGTCGCCGTTGATGGGCGAAGCAAAGCGCACGCCTTCCTCAGAAATCTTGCGCAATTGACCAAGGCTAAACACCTGAAAACCGCCCGAGTCGGTGAGAATCGGGCGATTCCAGTTCATGAAGCGATGCAGTCCGCCGTGCGTGGCAATGACGTCAAGCCCCGGGCGAAGCCAAAGGTGGAACGTATTGCCGAGGATGATCTGACTGCCCATGCCTTCGAGCTCGTCAGGCGTCATCGCCTTGACGGTACCGTAGGTACCCACGGGCATGAACACCGGCGTTTGCACCACACCGTGATTGAGCGTCATCACGCCGCGGCGTGCCGCCCCTTCCGTTTTCAAGACTTCAAACTGCAGCGCCATTGTTGTTCTCCGTTGCGTTGTGATGGCGGGTTCTTTCCAGGAAACAGGCGTCGCCGTAACTGAAAAACCGATATTTTTCGTCGATGGCGTGTCGATAAGCCTGCATGATGCGCTCCTTGCCGACCAATGCCGACACAAGCATCACCAGCGTCGACTTGGGCAGGTGAAAGTTCGTCACCATGGCGTCAATGACCTTGAAGCGATAGCCCGGCGCAATGAAAAGCCGCGTGTCCATCGTCCCGGCTTCAACCGTTCCGTCATCTCGAGCCGCCGATTCGATCGCACGCAGACTGGTGGTGCCCACGGCAACCACACGTCGTCCCTCGCGCTTGGCCTGATTGATCGCCTGGGCACATTCTTCGCTCATTTCAAACCACTCGGCGTGCATCTGATGCTTGGAGAGATCCTCCTCACGCACCGGCTGGAATGTGCCCGCGCCCACGTGCAGCGTCACGAAGGTTTCCTGCACGCCCATGTCGCGCAGATCTTTAAGAAGTTCCTCGGAAAAATGCAACCCAGCGGTCGGTGCCGCAACGGCTCCCGGATACTTGGCGTACACCGTCTGATAGCGGCCTTCGTCGGCAGCCTGTGCGTCGCGCTCAATATAAGGAGGCAACGGAACCTTGCCCACGGCATCGAGAACGGTCAGCGCCGGCGCATTGAATGTGAGCTCAAAAAATTCGCCTTGACGTCCGCCCACAACGGCTTCATAGGAAACTGCGTTTTCACCCGTGAAGATCAGGCGGGAACCGGGCTTGGGCTTTTTGCTTGCGCGCAGCATGCTGATGACGGTGTTTTCGCCGGTCACGCGTTCGATCATGGCTTCAATGGCGCCGCCAGTTTCCTTGACGCCGCGCAGACGAGCCTTGATTACGCGCGTGTTGTTCATCACGAGCAAATCACCGGGACGAAGCAAATGCTTGAGATCCGTGAAAACAAGATCTTCGATCACATCGTCGCTCACGTGCAGCAAGCGGGAAGCCGTGCGTTCTGCAAGCGGAAACTGAGCGATCAGTTCAAGCGGGAGATCAAAGTCGTAGTCGGACAAATGTTGTCCGTTGAGATAGGAAGGATGTAAATCGACAGTCATTTTGGCTTTACCGGCCAGAAATTAGAAATTGATAAAGAGCCCGCATTGTACAGAGCCGATCGACTTTGTGCTTGTTTTTCCTAGAAATTTTCCACACATGAACTCACACTGCCGTACACAGTCAACCAAAACAAGTGACAGTAAGCCACCTGTAGTCTCTCTTCTTGCTGTTGCAAATAGAAACATTTTCCTGTGTCAGACTTGTTGAGAATGATTCTTATTTGCGATATAGTTCCACCAACTGAGAAACACCTAGAGGCTTAAAGCCGAAGAGACAAGGGTTCGTTGGGGTCGAACCTGCTGCAAGCCTCTCACCAACGTTGTTCTCCTGGCGTTCGTGATGGTTTCTTAGGGTTATCTTCCTTGTGCGGTGACAGGTTTCAGGCTCCTGTCACCGCTTTTTTTCGTTTATTTTCAAGGCTTCTGCAATTTTTGAACGAAATCAAGAACGTACTCTTGATAAAATCAAGACCATACTCTTTATTTCATTCAATTCCACAAACATCCACGCCTATGTCTCTCAACTTTACGTACTTGCCTCGAACGATTGAAACCGTTATCAATCGGGCCAGTCAGCGCTACAAAGGTGTCATGGTGACCGGGATGCGACAGGTCGGCAAAAGCACCATGCTGCGCCGCATGCAGGGAGATCGCCGCTACGTCAATCTCGACCGCTATCAGGCTTTGGATCTGGCTCGACAAGCTCCGGATGCCTTTTTCAAGCAATATCCGATGCCTTTGCTGGTTGACGAATTTCAGAGAGCTCCCGACCTCGGTTTGGAAATCAAAGCCATTCTCGATGAAACGGACGAAAGAGGCCTGGTGTGGTTGACCGGATCTCAAAAACTCGGTCTCAGAAAAGCGGTCGCCGAAGCACTTTCCGGCCGCGTTGCATCCTTCGAGCTTTTTCCGTTCAGTCTCTACGAGCTGCAAGGCAAAGGCCCGGAGCAAAAACCTTTTATGCCGACCGGTGAGCTTACGCGCGGCTCGCTTGATCCGCTCACGGCGGAAGAACTCTGGAAAATCATCTGGCAAGGCTCCTGGCCGGAAGTGGTTCACGACGAGCCGGATCAACGAGATGCCTTTTTCGACAGTCTTTTGAGAACTTACATCGAAAAAGACATCCTTTCGACAGGAGTACGCCGTGTGGAGGATTTCGAGCGCTTCTTAAGCGTACTGGCAAGCCGCATTGGTCAGGAATTTGCCATCGGCGAAATCCAAAAAGCCGTCGGCGTTGCGGCGGAAACTGCCCGCGATTGGCTTAACGTTGCCGTCGCTACAGGCGTTATCTATCTCTTGCCTCCTTTCTACGAAAACGTCGGCAAAACACTCATCAAGAAAAGCAAGCTTTACTTCACCGACACCGGCTTGGCTGCCTGGCTGTGCCAGTCTCCAAGTCCATCGGCTCTGAAAAACGCCTATAACGCCGGAGCGTTTTTCGAGAATTTCGTCGTCATGGAAATTGTCAAAAGCTGGAAGCACAACGGCAAAAAGCCTCTTTTCTACTTCTACCGCGATACTCGGCAAAATGAGATTGATCTTCTGATTCGCGAAGGCGACATTTACTATCCGATCGAAATCAAATCGACGGCTTCGCCTCAGCGCAAGATGCTCGACAATTTCGGCGTACTCAAAGGCGACACCATTAAGCGAGGTCCCGGCGCTCTGATCTGCACTTGCGATGAGCCTCGCTACCTCACAAGCGACGTCGTCGCCCTGCCGGTCTGGGCGCTTTAGCTAACAGTTGTTGCTGGAAAACCCGCAAATCCAAGCTAGACTTGGAGCGCTTGACAACCGTTTCCTTTACTTTCGGTACGCATTTGAAGAAACACCTCGTCCTTTGTCTGACGCTTTGCCCCCTTGCGCTCTACGCCGCCGACATTTCCATCCATTTCATCGGGCTCAATGATGAACTCACCGAAAATGTCCGCTCGCACCTGATGCAGCGCAAAGATGACGACGCCTACTCCGTGAGGCGCCGTCTGGTTTCGGCCGTCAAAGACGGCATCAAACCGTTTGGATACTACCGTCCCCGCGTCAAGATTGACCTGGTTCGCGCCGACTCGGGCGACGTCACGTCCGTCAATGTCATTGTGGATCCGGGCGAGCGCATTCACCTCACCGAGCCTCACCTCAATCTGCAGGGGCCCCTAACCAAGGAAACCGAATTTGATCTCGCCGTGCAACAGATTCCGAAAGCCGGAAGTCCTCTACTGCACAGCGACTACGAGCAATTCAAAGGATCCGTGCAGGCCCTGGCGTTGGAACTCGGCTATTTCGACGGCAAGTTTTCCAAACACAGCCTCAAGGTTTCGCCCCGCGAAGGCACTGCCTACTGGGACCTCGCTTACGACAGCGGCAAGCGCTACAAATTCGGGAAGGTGAACTTTCAAAATTCGCAAATTGACGAAGCCTATCTTCGTTCGCTCGTCCCGTTTGAAGAGGGGCAACCCTACGACTACAACACCTACGGCGATCTTTCCCGCAAGCTCACTGAAACCAACTGGTTCGGATCAGTGGTCATGTCCATGCAGTTTGACAAAGCCAGGCAAGATCCCGAACGCGTGCTCGACGTTGATGTCGCACTCACGCCCCGCAGTGAAAACCTGGTGGAAACCGGCATCGGCTACGCCACCGACATCGGCCCTCACGGAAAACTGTCCTGGACTCGCCCATGGCTCAACAGCAAAGGCCACAGTTTGACGGCCGCCACTGATCTTTCACCCGAAGAGCAGGAATTCGAGTTCAATTACAAGATTCCGAGTCAGTCCAATCCTCTCTCGGACTACTGGGCCCTGCAAAGCGGCTACAAGTATTCGACCCTAAACGACACGACTTCGTCGTCGACGGCCGTGTCCGCCGCCCGTTTTCAGCTGCTTGACTCAGGCTGGACGCGCAAGATTTCCGTCGACTGGCTCTACGACAACTTCACGCAGGGCAGTGATTCGTCAAATACGCAAATCATTTATCCCACCCTTTCGTTTTCGCGCACGCGGCAAAAAGGGGGCGTTCTGCCGACCTGGGGCGACACGCAGCGCTATGCGATTTCGGTTTCCAACACCGCCTGGGGCTCCGACATCGACTTCGTACTGCTCACCGCGCAACAAAGCTGGGTTCGCTCGCTCGGGCCCTCGCACATCTTCATCGGCCGATGGTCCGCGGGTTGGATCGAATCGGGAAGCTTTGATCAGGTGCCGCCCGATCTGCGTTTCTTCGTGGGCGGCGACTTGAGCATCCGCGGCTACGACTACGAATCCATTTCCCCGAAAAACGACAAGGGCGAACTCGAAGGCGGCTCAAAGATGTACACCGTTTCCGTCGAATACCAATACAACGTTACCGGCAACTGGTGGGGTGCAGTCTTTTTCGACGCCGGTCAATCGAGTCACGAATTCGATTTCGGCGACATCAAGAAAGGTGCGGGCTTCGGCATTCGCTGGCTTTCTCCCATCGGACTCGTCAAGCTCGACCTGGCCAAGGCCGTGGGCGACCCCACGGAAGACAGCTGGAAGATCTACTTCGGTTTGGGAGGCGCGTTGTGATGAGAATTTCTCGTCTTTTGAAATGCATCGGCTTCGCGCTGGCCGTCCCGCTGGTGCTTTGTGTCGGTCTCGTTGTCTTTGCGCTCACCCCCTGGGGGCTGCAAACAGGCGTTTCGCTCGCGCAAAAGTTCCTGCCTGAGCTTAGTGTCGGCAACGTCAGCGGCACACTCTTTGATGCGGACATATCAGAAATTCGCTATCAGACGACGCCTGTAACTCTTGAACTTAAGCGAGTGCAGTTCTCGATCGCCAATCTGCGCCCGCTCGAACGACATGCCGACATCAGGAAACTCCACGTTGAAGGGCTCCGGGTCGCTCTCGCTGAAAACCAGGAATCCGCCGCCGAAACCGCCGCCTCAGACAACGCACCGATCTTTCTGCCGTTTTCCGTTGCGCTCACGGATGTGCGTTTCACCGACACGCACGTTCAGTCCGATGCGTTTGATGTTGCGGTTCATGACCTGTCTCTAGCCGCCTCTGCCGCCGGCGGCACGGTCACAACAGAGAACCTGAATATGGCGGGCATCTCCGTTCATCTGCCCGAAACACCGAAGGCTACCGATGAAAAACCTGAGCCGCTGGTCGAAACGTTAAACGCGCTTTTTGCCAAACCGTTGCTTGAGCCTTTTGCGGTGCCCGAACTGCCGCTTACTGTGGACGTAAAGGCGCTTTCGGTTTCCGATGTCAAACTCAACGACGAAACCGTGCTCGAAACGCTTTCGGCAACATTTACCGCCGCCCCTCAAAGCGTTCACATCGCCAAACTCGTCGCTGCGCATCCGGCAGTTGACGCCTCCGTTAAGGGAGAAATGACGCTCGGCGGCATCCCCAAAGGCAAACTGGACGCTGCCGTGACGGCGCGTCAGGCTCCTTTGTCCGCCTATCCGATCACGGCCGCCGCCACTTTTGATCTCACCTCCGAAACCAATCTGAGGCTTCAGACAACGTCGGCTCAAAAGATCCTGAACGTTCAGGCCAACATCGAAACCGCCAAAGCCAATCCTGCTTTCCGACTGGCTGTAACGGGTGATTTGGATCTGACTGCTCTCAAAGACTTGATCGGTACCGAAGGAGAACTTCAGAACGTCGACGTCAAACTGGCAGGTACGTACGACGCCTACGATCTTTCGATTTCGACTCGCGCCGCCTCTGCCCTTCTTGCCCGACCTGCCGATCTTTCCGTCACCGGGCAAGGGAAGAAAACCACCTTGTCCGATCTTCGACTGAATGCAAGCATCGGCAAAAACATGCTGCATTCCGCATTTCATGCCGCTTTGACCGACAAGAAGGCATCGGCTTCGGGCTCGGCCACGCTCTCCTGGTCCGACCTCAAGGATCTGGGCAAACTGCTCCCGGCAGATTCTCCCAAGACAAACGGATCGGCAGAACTTGCCTTGACGGCCTCAACGGCAGCAGACTTTGATCCCCGGTCTTTGGCCGTTGACATCACGTCACTTACGGTCAAAGCCTCGCTAAACGATGTGCCCTTCACGGCACAAACCACAGGTCACATTCAGGGCACGGACTCGTTTGCTGTCAAGAACTTGCTTCTGAAAGCCGACAACGCCTCTCTTGAGCTCGATGCCGCATTGAAAAAGGAAACACTCTCCGGGGCATTTCGCGTCAGCGCACCCGACCTCTCGCGCATCAACAAAACGCTGCGCGGCAGTGTCACCGGTTCAGGAAAACTCACCGGTACGCTTTCCATTCCTCAATTGTCGGCCCAGATGCATGCCTCTTCGCTGCAGTTCGGAGACATGTCGCTTGCGCGCGCCGATGTTTCCGCTCAAGTCACGACAACACAGAGTAAAGGCGAGCGCCTTCCCAAGGCCGACGTAAAACTCAGTGCTGCCAATCTGTCCGCGTCTTCGGTTTCGTTCAAAACGATTTCCGCATCCTTCTCCGGCACGCAGTCCATGCACACGCTGCAGGTGACAAGCAAGGGTTCTCCCGTTGCCATTGATGCGCGCCTCGACGGTCACCTCGACAAATCAGGAACTCATTGGAACGGAGAACTCATCTCGGCAGCGCTCAAAACCGATCGCGGCACCTGGACGACTGCCGACAAACCGAAGCTTGCCTTCAACATAAACGCCTCGCAGGCCTCGCTCTCGCCGCACTGCTGGACAAGCAATTCGCAAAGTCTTGAAGTCTGCCTCAAGGAAGAACTTCACGCCGGCAAACAAGGCAGTCTCGCGCTGGACGTCAAAAACGCAGACTTTTCTCTCATCAAAGACCTCCTGCCGTCGGATCTTGATGTCAAGGGTCGCACGGATGCAACGGCAACCGTGAGCTGGACCGAACCATCGCCCGAACACGCCGTCGCGCATGTAGAAGTGGCCGGGCGCGGCATTTCGGTGACGGCCGAAACGAACGGTTCGCGTCAAACGCTGCACTTCAAAGAAACGAAATTGTCCGCCGACTTCAAACCTCAATCCGCGCAGATCCAAAGCACGGTGTCACTTAAAGACGGAGGCGAATTGAAAGCCGACATCGCCGTAGCCGATCCGCTCACAAAGCGTCAGCTCTCAGGCTCCGTGACGGTCGACGATGTGCAACTCGCTCAGCTCAATCCCGTGCTCGCCTCGCTTTCGCCTCAACTCTCGGCAAGCGGAACCCTTTCGGCCGAACTGCAGCCCCGAGGCACATTGCAAAAGCCTGCGCTTTACGGCGATATCAAGCTTGACGCTTTTGCCGCACAAGGTCAGGCCGTGCCGCTTGACATGAAGCCGTCCAACGTCACGCTGCATTTCGAAGGCGATCAGTCGGAACTCATCGCCGATCTTCAGACCGCCCAGGGCAAGATCAACGTCACCGGCAACGCAAAATGGAGTGACCCGGAAAACCCGACGGCTCGCGTTGCCGTCAAGGGCGACAAAGTGCGCGTGAGCCTGCCGCCTTACGTCACGGCGCATGTCACGCCCGACGTGCAGGCGAGCATCTCGCTGAAAAACCTTAACCTTTCGGGAAGCATTCAGATCAACCAGGCGCGCATCACCGTCAACGACCTGCCAACCGGCGCCATTTCCGCTTCGGCCGATGAAGAAATCGTCGAAGCCAATCAGGTAGCCGTTCGCGTCCGCACCCCGCTTCAGATCGAAAGCTCTCTTGTGATCCATTTGGGCGATGAGGTCAACCTAAGTGCCTTCGGCTTAAAAAGCGAACTGCAAGGCGATGTGACCGTTGCGCAGAACGATCAGAATCTGGGCTTGAGCGGCACCATCAAACTGGTAAACGGCACCTTCAAAGCCTACGGTCAGGACCTCGTGATCAACAAAGGCAACCTGACCTTTGCCGGCCCCGTCAACAAGCCGATCCTTGACTTTGAGGCCATCCGCAATCCGGACGCCATCGAAGACGACGTCACGGCGGGCATCCGCATCAAGGGGCCGAGCGACGCACCTCAAACGGAACTCTTCACGGATCCCGCCATGTCGCAGGCCGACGCCATCTCCTACATCATGCGCGGCCAAGGTCTGAAGACATCCAACGACGGTGACAACTCCATGCTCACTTCGGCGCTTCTGGGCATGGGTCTTTCCCAGACCGGTCAGCTCGTTTCGGGCATCGGAGAAATGCTTCGCATCAGCGACCTGAACGTATCGACTTCGGGTACGGGCAACGACTCTCAGGTGGTCGTCAGCGGCTACGTTCTGCCCGGACTGCAAGTAAAGTACGCGATGGGCATTTTTGACTCCATCGCCACGCTGACGCTGCGCTACCGACTTCTGGCCCGACTCTTTGTGGAAGCCAGTTCCGGCGCCGCGCAAAGCCTCGACGTACTCTATACGTTCGAGTTTTAGACGCCGCAAAAAGAACTTCGGCCTTCGCCGGTCGTCCCGACAAAGGCCGAAGAATGTGCCGAAATTTCAGGCGTCTCAGTGTTCCTTACGAATCACGTGACGCGTCTTACCTTGCTCGTCCGTTTCCTGACTCACCACGGTGTGCCCGCCCTGCGTGCAGAAGACTTTCAAGTCCTCGATCGCATGCGGATCGTCGGTGAGCACTTCAAGCGCCTCACCGACCTCCACATCCTTGAGAGCCTTTTTGGCTTTGAGCACCGGCTGCGGGCACTTCATCCCGCAGCAGTCCAGCGTTGCAGTCATGATGATCAGGCAAGCTTTTCGGTAATCCAGGCGCGTGCGCTTTCAAGCGCCGCCGGCAGCGCCTTGACGTCGGAAGCACCGGCCATGGCCATGTCGGGCTTGCCGCCGCCCTTGCCGCCGCACTGAGCCGCGACGAAGTTGACGAGTTCACCCGCCTTCACCTTGCCGATCAAATCCTTCGTGACGCCGGCGCAAAGCTGAGCCTTGTCACCGCCGGTCACCGCGAGAACGATCACGGCCGAACCAAACTTGTTCTTGAACTTGTCCATGGTTTCGCGCAAGGTCTTGGCATCAATGCCTTCGAGCGTCGTGAGCAGCACCTTCACGCCGTTGACGTCCTGAGCGGCACTCAAGGCTTCATCGCCCTGCTTGGCAGCGAGCTTGGCCTTGGCTTCTGCCAATTCTTTTTCCAGACGCTTGACGGTTTCGCCCAAATGGTCAATCTTTTCGGGCAGTTCCTGAGCCGGCGCCTTGAACTTGGCGGCAGCCGTCGCAAGCAACTCGGCATTGTCTTGCATCAGACGAACGGCGTTAAGACCGGTCACGGCTTCCACACGGCGAACGCCGGCGGAAATGCCCGCTTCGCTGATGATCTTGAAGGCGCCGATGTCACCCGTGCGGGACACGTGGGTACCGCCGCAGAGTTCCACCGAGGTGCCGATGTTCAAAACGCGCACCGTTTCGCCGTACTTTTCGCCAAAGAGCATCGTCGCGCCGCTGTTGCGGGCGTCTTCAAGCGACATCACACGACACTGCACTGGCGTGTTGGCAAGAATTTCAGCGTTGACAATATCTTCGACCTGACGGATTTCGTCGGCGGTCATCGGCTTGTCGTGATGGAAGTCAAAGCGCGTGACGGCGTCGTTCACAAGGCTTCCCTTCTGGGCCACATGTTCGCCGAGCACTTCGCGCAGCGCCTTGTGCATGATGTGCGTCACCGAGTGGTTGCGCATGATGGCCTCACGGCGCTTGGCGTCGACCACTGCCTTGAACGTGTCGCCCGTCTTGATTTCGCCTTCGCAGACGTGAGCAACGTGACTGAAGACGCTTGCCTTGAGCTTGAGACAGTCGCGCACCTGCAAGAGCGTCGTGCCGTTTTCGAGCACGCCGGTGTCGCCCACCTGGCCGCCCATTTCGGCATAGAACGGGGTCTTGTCGAGAATAACGAGCACATCGTCGCCGGCCTGAGCCGATTCGACCTGAATGCCGTCCTTGTAGAGCGCAAGCACCTTGGCTTCGGGCGTCTCAAGCGTGTCGTAGCCCACGAATTCGTTGTTGTCGCCCGTAAAGAGCACGTCGGCGGCAATCTTGAACTTGCCTGCGGCGCGAGCCTTGTTCTTCTGCTCAAGCATGCAAGCTTCAAAGCCTTCGGTGTCGACCGTCAGACCGCGCTCACGGCACACATCGCCCGTGAGGTCCACCGGGAAGCCGTAGGTGTCGTGCAGCTTAAAGGCGATGTCGCCGGGCAGCACGCCGTCCTTGCATTCGGCCACGGCCTCGTCAAGGATCTGCATGCCGTTGGAGAGCGTCTGCAGGAAGCGTTCTTCTTCCGCGCGGATCACTTCGGCGATCTTCGGATTCTTGATTTCCGGATAGATGTCGCCCATTTCGCGGGCAAGCGGTTCGATCAACTTGTAGAAGAACAGACCGCGGGCGCCCAGCTTGTAGCCGTGACGGATCGCGCGGCGGCAGATGCGGCGGATCACATAAGCGCGGCCTTCGTTGCCGGGCTTGACGCCGTCAGCAACGGCAAAGCCGCAGGAACGGATGTGGTCTGCAATGACCTTCAGAGACGGGCTCTGCGGATCCACGTTTTCAGCGCCGGCCGCTTCAACGGCTTCTTTGGCGGCACGCATCAGATTCTGGAAAAGGTCGATATCGTAGTTGGTGTCGACTTCCTGCAGAACGGAAGCAAGACGTTCCAGGCCCATGCCCGTATCAATGTTGGGCTTGGGCAGACGATTCATGTTGCCGGCGGTATCACGGTTGAACTGCGTGAACACCAGGTTCCAGATTTCCATGTAACGGTCGCCGTCTTCATCGGGGCTTCCCGGAGGGCCGCCCTGGATCTTGGGGCCGCGGTCAAAGAAGATTTCCGAGCACGGACCGCAAGGGCCGGTGTCGCCCATCATCCAGAAGTTGTCCGACATGTAGCGGGCACCCTTGTTGTCGCCGATGCGCACGATGCGCTCGGCCGGCACGCCGATTTCCTTGTTCCAAATGTCGTAGGCTTCGTCGTCTTCGATGTAGACCGTCACCCAGAGACGTTCGGCCGGAAGCTTGTAGACCTGCGTGAGGAGTTCCCAGGCCCAGGCAATGGCTTCGCGTTTGAAGTAGTCGCCGAAGCTGAAGTTACCGAGCATTTCGAAGAACGTGTGGTGGCGCGCGGTATACCCGACGTTGTCCAAGTCGTTGTGCTTGCCGCCGGCGCGAATGCACTTCTGAGCCGTGGTGGCACGCTTCAGGCTCTTGTCAAGACCGAGGAAGTTGTCCTTGAACTGATTCATACCCGCGTTGGTAAAAAGCAGCGTCGGGTCGTCCTGAGGAATCACCGGACTCGAAGCCACAATGGGGTGGCCTTTGCTCTCGAAAAACTTCAAAAAAGCCGTGCGAATCTCGGCGGCCGTCATGTAGGTGTCGGGTTTCATAAAAAATGTGTCTTATCCGATAAGCAGTACGCCCAATTTTCGGGCGCAACAAAACCGCGGGCTTTGCACCCGCAACGATTCGGGGAATTTTACAGGAAAGGCTTTGTTCGGAAACAATTCCCGGAACATCGCTCTGAGACCGTCCTTCCGAATCTTTCGATGTGCCGCAAAAGAGAGGCGTTTTGCTTGTAAAGGAAAAAGACTCCTTTGTTTTGGAACAAAAAAGCAAAAAAAGCGGACGCTGAAAGTGTTGTTTTTCTACCTCAGCACTAAGTTAAACGTCCTACCGCCCCTAACAATTTCCGCCAACCGAAAATAAGTCATTTCTTCAATAAAATCAGTCAGTTACAAAAATTCAACATGAAAAATTCGTCATGGACTTTTCATGAATCTGTACTTGAACTGAAACAAATAATCCGTATCCTCACGTCCGAGTCCTCGCTTGAGGCACCAAAAATAGAAAGAGCCGCATCAAGGATTCTCTGCGATTGTGCACTTTCTCTTGTTGTGTGTGCTCGGGGCAGCGTCACTGTTCCGAAGAAGAAGTAATTTCACACACCGTCATTTATTTTTTCGGCTTTCTTTCCCAGGAACGTCAATCATGAAAAAGACTTTGGTTGGTTTGGCTGCTGCCGCGGCAATGTGCAGCGCCTCCGCAGCGTCCGTGACGCTGTACGGTATCATCGATACCGGCTTTGCCTACAACTCCTACAACGACGACAACTACTCCACTTTGACCGACAATGCCGACAACAGCTTCGGCATGATGTCCGGTCAGAGCTCCGGCTCCCGCTTCGGCCTCAAGGGCGTCGAGCTTTTGTAGGACAA
>OBKR01002147.1_pt1 | contig 15060 bp, 16 predicted proteins | sample 1518991 | NCBI WGS metagenome assembly OBKR01 (sample SAMEA2452117, study PRJEB22498) | human gut metagenome | biome: human feces; feature: human gut; material: feces | place: Australia | collected 2012
GTAGCTTTAGCATGTCATATGGAAGCTTGGCAAGCCGGTGTTTTAGCTGTAATTTCTGATACAATCTATTCAGGTAGAGATTTACAGAAAACAAACAGCTATAAAACCGATGCATTTAAAATGGGTGAATTTGGCTCTCTAGGATATATGCGTGATGATCATGTGTATTTATTGAATGCACCATTTAAAAAACATACATTCCAAACGATTTTTTCAAAAATGGAATTTGATGACTTGCCTAAAGTAGAAATTTTTTATGTGCACACAGATTCGGATCCTGAATTGTTAAAATTTATGTTAGGTACGTATGATGGCCTAGTTCTAGCAGGAACAGGTTCTGGTAATTATCCTACAAAGATAAAAGATGTTTTAGAAAACTATACTGGAGAATGTACAGTCGTACGTGCAAGTCGCGTATTAGAGGGTGCTGTTTTTGATTCAGATGTGTTTGATTCAAAGAAAGTAACAATTCCTGCTTATAAGTTTTCAGCACAGAAAGCTAGGATTTTATTGATGCTTGCGCTAAATTGTACTAAAAACCATGAAACAATCAAATCTTTCTTCCAAGAATATTGAAAAAACTTTTCTTGTATTGTAAATAATTTTGTAAATGCTATAATAATTTATAGACTATTACAAGACAGGAGGTTATTATGCAGCAATTAGAAAATAACGCATACTTTTGGCAAAAGCTTGATACGCTATTGTTGTCTAGCAGTTGTACGATTGACCGACCAAAAGGAAGTACTCACTATAAATTTACAAATTTAGTCTATCCTGTAGATTACGGTTTTCTTTCAGATACATTTGGTTCAGATCAAAAACCTATTGATGTTTTCAAAGGTTCTATCGCAACAAATAATGTAGATGCGATTGCGATTACAGCTGACATTCTTAAGAAGGATTGTATCGTCAAATTATTGATAGGATGTACAGAAGAAGAAACGATGCGTATTTTAGAGTTCTTGGATCAAACCGAATTCCAAAAAGCTATTTTAGTACGTAGAGGTAACGACACACCATCATGGTCAAATAACGATTAGAAAAGACAAGTCTTAGGATTTGTCTTTTTCTTATGCGTTTTAATGGAAAAACATGTTGAGTTGATTTAAAATAAAGACAGATAGGAGGTCTTTATTATGGAATTAAAAGGATCTAAAACAGAAAAGAATTTAATGGCTGCTTTTGCAGGGGAATCTCAGGCATGTGTTAAGTATCAATATTATGCTTCACAAGCTAAGAAAGATGGTTATGTAAAGATTCAGAACATTTTCACTGAAACATCAAATAATGAAAAAGAACACGCAAAATTATGGTTCAAGGCTTTGCATGGTGGAAAAGTTCCTACAACAACAGAAAACCTAAAAGATGCGGCTGCTGGTGAAAACTATGAGTGGACAGATATGTACGCAACAATGGCTAAAGAAGCTCGTGAAGAAGGCTTTGATGATATTGCTGCCTTGTTCGAAGGTGTAGGTGCTATTGAAAAACACCACGAAGCTCGTTATAAAGCTATGTTGAAAGATGTTGAAGAAGATGCTATGTTTAAAAAGACAACTTCAACCGTTTGGATTTGTTTGAATTGTGGACACATTCACTATGGCGAAACAGCTCCATTGGTATGTCCAGTATGTAATCATCCACAGGCTTATTTCCAAGAATTAAAAGATCATTACGAATAATAATATCTCATGGTAGCTTCGGCTACCTTTTCTTATCCTTGAAAGTTGTGCTAAAATAATCCTATGGAAATAATAGAAGCAATTGAAAAATTAAAAGATAGTCATGCACTAATATGTTTAGAGAATCGTGCGTTGATTAAAATGGAAAAAGAAAAAATTTATATATGGCATAGTCAATGGCATTCAAAGCTTTCAAGAAATGATTTTATTTCACTATTTCAACAGAATACGTTTGAAGTTTATGAAAATGACCATGGTATTGATATGGAAAAAGATGAAGAGTATTATGCATGGCGTAATCGATATTTGTAGAAAGGATATATTTTATGATAGGAATTGTATATAGTTCAAAAACAGGGAACACACAATCTTTGGCAAACAGCTTGAATTTTATGGAGTCAAAATATTGTGTACCTGTAGAAAACGCAAAAAATTTAGAACCTGTAGATTTATTGTGCATTGGATTCTGGTGTGATAAGGGAGATTGTGATGATCAAATGAAACAATATCTTTCTACACTACGTAATCAAAATGTTTTCTTGTTTGGAACGGCTGGTTTTGGTAAATCTAAAGAATATTTTGAGATGATTTTAAAAAATGTTCAAAGTCATTTAGATGCATCCAACTGTGTTAAAGGAACATGGATGTGCCAAGGTAAGATGCCTTTGGCAATTCGTGCAAAGTTTGAATCGAATCCTGAAATGTTGAAGAATTTTGATGAGGCTTTAAAACATCCAAACGATAAGGATGTTGATATTTTAATGAAATCTGTAAATGAAGCGTTGTGAGAGCATATCACTACGCTTTTCTTGTTGCTAGGAGTATGATGTAGCCAGAAAGAAGGAATGTGCTATGTTGAGTAAGAAAGTAGCGGACTTGTTGAATAATCAAGTTAATAAAGAATTATATTCTGCTTATTTGTATTTGGATTTCGAAAATTATTATCATGATAAAAGTTTAGAGGGTTTCGCAAATTGGTATCATGTACAAGTACAAGAAGAGATTGCACATGCTCAATTGATGATGCAATATCTTCAAGACAATGATTATAGTGTTGTTTTGGAAGCTATTAATAAGCCAAATATTCCTTTAAATGAACTAAGTGATCCGTTAAAGGCAGGCTTAAAACATGAACAATACGTAACTGAATTGATTCATACTTGTTACGCAGCGGCTTATGAAGAAAAAGATTTTAGAACTATGCAGTTCTTGGATTGGTTCGTCAAAGAACAAGGAGAAGAAGAAAAGAATGCTTCGGATTTAATTTCTCGATTTGAATTGTTTGGGCACGATGCCAAGGGTTTGTATGATTTAGATGCAGAGTACAAAACTCGTACTTATATTGCACCAAGCATTTTACAGACAAAAAACTAAGGCGATGATTTTTGATTCATCGCTTTTTTCGTGCTTATTTCCTTGTGATATATAACTTCTATAATATTGACTTTACAACTGTCTTGTCAGATGTAAAGCCTAGGTGTATAATTCAAAACGGTAAAATTTTTTAAGGGAGGAAAATTCCATGTCTTTAAAGGAAGATGTATTGAAATTAAAAAAGGAAAAAAATGCGATTGTTTTAGCGCATTATTATGTAGATGGAGCTGTACAAGATGTAGCGGATTTTGTCGGAGATTCTTATGCTTTGGCAAAGAAAGCAAAAAATACAGATGCAGATATTATTGTATTTGCGGGTGTTAAATTTATGGGTGAAAGTGCCAAAATGTTAAATCCAGACAAGAAGGTATTGATGCCAGATTTAAATGCAGATTGTCCAATGGCACACATGGCGAGTAAGGCTGTTATTAAGAAGATGAAAGAAGAATATGAAGATTTAGCGGTTGTATGTTATATCAACTCAACAGCTGAACTAAAAACAATGGCTGATATTTGTGTAACAAGTTCAAACGCAGTGAAGATTGTTCGTTCACTTCCAAATAAAAATATTTTCTTTATTCCAGACGGAAACTTAGGTGCTTATGTGAAGAAACAAGTACCTGAAAAGAATATTATCTTAAATGATGGATATTGTATTACGCATAAGCGTGTGACATTAAAAGATGTTGAAAAAGCACGTGAAGAACATCCAAATGTTCCAATCATTGTTCATCCTGAATGTGTTAATGAAGTTGTTGAGACAACTGATTTTGCGGGAAGCACTTCAGAATTGATTCAATATACAGTGGACAATCCAAGTAAAGAATTTGTGATTGGCACTGAACTTGGTGTACTTCATGAAATGCAGTTGAAATCACCAGATAAAACTTTCTATCCATTATCCGATAAATTGATCTGTATGAATATGAAAAAAGTATCTTTGGAAAAAGTTTATGATTGTTTGTTGAATGAGACAAATGAAGTGTTTGTAGATGAAGAAGTGAAGGCTATGGCCGAAAAGTCATTAGATAGAATGTTGGAGTTGGCAAAATAGTATGGAAAAGTTAGAGGCAGATATAGTTATTGTTGGAACAGGTGCAAGTGGGTTGTTTGCAGCTTTACATGTTCCAAATGATAAAAAGGTCCTAATGTTGACAAAATCTGATGCCGAAAATAGTGATTCATTTTTAGCACAAGGTGGAATTTGTGTATTGAGAGACAAAAATGATTTTGATTCTTTTATGGAAGATACTATGAAGGCAGGGCATTACGAAAATCGTAAGGAATCTGTTGAAATTATGATCAATTCAAGCCGTGGCATTATTAATGAATTGATTGGATATGGTGTTGATTTTGCGACAAAAGATGGTGAATTAGATTATACGCGTGAAGGGGCACACTCTAAACCACGTATTTTATTCCATGAAGATATTACAGGAAAAGAAATCACATCCACTTTATTAGATGTGGTTCGCAAATTAGAGAATGTTACAATCATGGAATATGTCACAATGACAGACATTATTGAAAAGGACAATGTATGTTATGGTGTTTTGGCAAAAGATGCCAACAACAATGAAATGTGCATTAAAGCTGGTTATACAATCTTTGCGTGTGGTGGAATCGGCGGATTATATGATCATTCAACAAACTATCCACACTTAACGGGAGATGCCATTGCGATTGCAATTCAGCATGGTGTTAAATTAGAAAATGTGGATTATGTACAGATTCACCCAACAACTTTATATACAAAGAAAAAAGGAAGAGCCTTCCTTATTAGTGAATCGGTTCGTGGTGAAGGGGCTAAGCTTTATGGAAAAGACGGAAACCGTTTTGCAAATGAAGTGTTGCCACGTGATATCATGACACAAAAGATTCGCGAACAAATGAAGAAGGATGATATGCCTTATGTTTGGATGGATATGACTGTTTTAGGTGAAGAAGTCATCAAGAATCATTTTCCTCACATTTATGAAAAGTGTTTAGAAGAAGGATATGATTGTACAAAAGAATGGATTCCTGTTACGCCAGCCCAGCACTATTTTATGGGTGGAATCCATGTAGATAAAGATTCACGTACTTCTATGTCACACTTATATGCAGTTGGAGAAACTAGCTGTAATGGTGTTCACGGAAGAAACCGTTTGGCTAGTAATTCCTTATTGGAATCTTTAGTTTGGGGAAAAAGAGCCGTTGTTGATTTATTGAAAAAGAAACCGGCTTATACAAATGATTTTGATTATTTGGCAAAAGTGACTAAGTCACATCAGTTGTCAAATCAAGAAAAAATGTATCACGATATGGTACTTGAAGAAATAGAAAGAGAGAGACAAGCTCGTGGATAAGAATACAATGCGTTTAAATGTGGATCACTTATTGATCCAAGCTTTGCAGGAAGATATAACAAGTGAAGATGTTTCAACAAATGCAGTCATGCCTTCCTATCAATATGGGCAGGTACAATTGATCTGTAAAGAAGAAGGAATCATTGCAGGCCTTGAAGTATTTGAAAGAGTCTTTTATTTATTAGATGAAAACATGGAAGTGAAATTCTATGTAAAAGATGGGGATGCCGTTAAAAACGGACAATTATTGGCTGAAGTGTCTGGAGATGTTCGTGTTCTTTTATCAGGTGAAAGAACTGCGTTGAATTATCTTCAAAGAATGAGTGGAATTGCCACTTATACAAATCGTGTTGCATCTTATTTGAAGGGTTCAAAGACAAAGCTGTTGGACACAAGAAAAACGACACCAAATATGCGTGTGTTTGAAAAATATGCAGTTCGTGTTGGTGGTGGAAATAACCATAGATACAATTTATCAGATGGTGTTATGTTGAAGGATAATCATATCGCAGCAGCTGGTTCAATCACGAATGCAGTTAAGATGGCAAAGGATTATGCTTCTTTTGTTCGTAAAATTGAAGTGGAAGTAGAAAATTTAGAACAGGTTAAAGAAGCGGTTGAAGCAGGTGCGGATATTATCATGTTAGATAACATGAGTGTTGAAAATATGAAAAAAGCAATTGAAATCATTGATGGAAGAGCCGAAACTGAATGTTCTGGAAATGTCACAAAAGAGAATATTGAAAAATTAACTGCCTTAGGTGTGGACTATATTTCAAGTGGTGCTCTAACGCATTCAGCACCTATTTTAGATTTGTCTTTAAAAAACTTGCAGGTGAAATAAATGGAAAAAGAAGCTAGACTTCAAGCCATTTATGACACGATTTCAAAAAGCGAAGTGCCAGTTTCAGGAAGTGTACTTTCCAAAAAGTTTAATGTATCAAGACAAGTCATTGTGCAAGATATTGCCTTATTAAAGGCAAGAAATGTTCATATTTATGCGACACACAAAGGATATGTATGTTCACATCAAAGAGTTCGAAGAGTATTTTCTTGTTTTCATTTGAATGATCGTATGGAAGAAGAAATGAATGCGATCGTAGATTGTGGTGGCTGTATTGAAAATGTATTTGTCAAACATAATATATATGGTAAGTTAGAGGCTAAAATGAACATTAGTTCTAGAAAACAAGTCAAGGAATTCATTGATTCTATTTCACAGAATCAGGCAAAACCTTTAACGGATCTAACGAGTGGATATCATTGTCATACGGTGAGTGCACAATCAAAAGAAGATTTAGATTCAATTGAGGAATCATTAAGAAAACTTCATATTTTACAAGAGGCCTAAAAGCCTCTTTTGTGTTAGAATTAATTTAGAAAGTAGTGATTCTTATGGAACAACCACCTAAATTTATGCCTGATAAAGAATTAAGTAAAGTTGGAGGCTCATTATGGCTATATATTATTATGCAGCTGACACTCTCTTTTTTGTTTAGCTTTGTAGCAATGCCTTTAATCATGTATTCTTTGTATTATGATTATTCTGCAATCAATGCCTGCATTGAAATGTTGATTTCTTTTATATCTGGAATCATCCTGTTATGGTTTATGAGTAGTTCTTTTAAACAAAATATCAAAGATTTGAAGTTTACATTTAAACCCAAAGAGACAATAGATACTGTTTCAATGATGTATTTTTTAAATTATGCGATTGGTATTATTGGAGCTTTATTATCAAAATTTGGATTACCAGATACAAGCCCAGATTTCTCGTTAAATGGAAGTGTATTATTTAACACTTTTACTTTTATCAGTGTTGTCATACTTGCACCTATATTTGAAGAATTGATATTTCGAGGTATGATCTTAAATACATTAACTAAATATAATAAAATGTTTGCGATTATTGTGACTTCTTTATTATTTGGACTTTTACATTTAAATATTACACAAGCCATACCCGCTTTCTTTATGAGTCTAGTACTATGTTATATGTATGTACAAACAGATAGTATATTAGTAACAATATTGGCACATGCAGGAAATAACTTTCTAGCTCTAATGTCGGCATATTCAAATCATATTTTGATTACAGTTTTAGTGCTTGCTCTTGTGATTTATGGACTTATTACAATGGTATTAAAATCAAAAGAATTTAATGAATTTATTAAAGAAGAGAAGACAAATGAGAATTGGTATGCGAGATTCTTTAAGCGAATCCCAAATCTTTTGTATCTAGTATTTACCATACTTTGGATTATCATTTCATTATTCATGAATATGTTTTAAAAAGAGGACATCTCCTATTTGGAAATGTCCTTTATTTGTTATCTTTCTTTAATTCATCAAACTTCTGCTTCATTGTAGGATTGTTACGAGTTAAACGCTTGATTGTAAGATCCTCTGCTTTATTATTAGCCAATTGCAATTGTCTTTCACTTGATAATAAATCTTCTTTTGTTTTTTGAAGATGCAAAATAGTTTTATCGATTTCATCGATAGCTTTTGCGAATTTATCCGATGCAATCCTATAATTTCTAGAGAATTTTTCTTTGAAATCATTCATATTCTCTTCAAAATGTGTAATATCAATATTTTGATTTCTTACTTCTTGCAATTCATTCTTATATTGTAAAGAATTCAATGCAGCATTTCTTAAAATGGTGATCATTGGAATAAAGAACTGCGGACGAATCACATACATCTTTTGATAGCGATGGGATTTATCAACAATACCCGTGTTATATAATTCGTTTTCTGGCTCTAACATAGAAACAAGAACAGCATATTCACAATTCTTTTCATTACGGTCTTTATCTAATTCTTTTAAGAAATCTTCATTCTTATGTTTTGTAGCCGTTTTGTCATTTTCGTTTTTCATTTCAAACATAATGGAAATGATTTCAATTCCATTCTCATCTAACTCACGATAGATATAGTCCCCCTTTGATCCTGTGCGAGCATCATTATCTTTTTCAAAGTATGCATTTTGAAAGCCTGTTGCACGAAGTTTATTGAATTCTATTTCACAATGTTGTTCTAAAGATTCACCAATCATTTTAGTAGACTGTTTTAATTTGAAATCTTTATAGTAGGCAATTTGCTCATCTTTAGTTTGTAGTAAAGTATCGTATTTTTCCTGCAGGCTCTTTTCTTGAAGCTGATATTTCATTTTATCCTGCTCGATTTGATTCTGTAGATCTTGTTTAATACTCTTTACATTCAATTCGTTTTCAACCTTTGCCTTATCCATATCTTGTTTTAAAGACTGGATTTCAAGGTTCTTTTCATTTAGCTTTGATTGGTATGTATTTTCTAGATTTGCTTTTAATACTTTTTCGTTGTTTGAAATGTTGTTCTTTAAGGCTTGAATTTCATTTTCCTTTGCCTGCAACTGCAATTTATATTCTTGTTCAGTCTTAGATTCGTTGATTTTATTTTGTGAAAGGATTTGATCAAGCTTGGCATTTAATTTAGAAATCTCTAAATCTTTTTGATTTAACTGCTCCTGATATTCTTTTTGTGTTTCAGTTTTCGTTAACTGCGTACTTGCTTCTAGCTTTTCTTTTAATGAAATGACTTCCTGTTCTTTATCACTTTGTTTCTGATTGAAATCCGATTGCAGCTGTTTGATTTCAAGCTCTTTCTTATTTAATTGCTCTTGATAAGCTTTTTCAGTTTCACTCTTGATAATTTGTTCAGTTGACTTTAATTGTTCTTTTAAAGAAATGATTTCTTGTTCTTTATTTGCCTGAAGCTCTTTGATTTCTAAGGCTTTCTGACTTAATTTAGATTCATATTCTTTTTCTAATTTAGATTGAATAACTTGATTTGAATTCTTTTGTCTTTCATTTAATTCTTTTTCAAATTCTTCATTACGGACTTGTTGTAAGATTTCATGATATTGACTCTCATCCACCTGAAATACAGTTCCACAATTGGGACATTTTATTTGACTCATAAGCTACCTCCATTTTATAAGATTATAATCATTAAATTGACAATATTGATGTCTAAAACTAGATTAATTATAATATTTAAAAAAAATCAAAAAAAGACTTGCATAATATAAAATCGCATGGTATATTAAATGGGCATTCAGCGAATGGGCCTGTAGCTCAGGTGGTTAGAGCGCACCCCTGATAAGGGTGAGGTCGTTGGTTCAAGTCCATTCAGGCCCACCATGATTTCTTTAGACGCTTATTCTAATGGGGTGTTAGCTCAGCTGGGAGAGCACCTGCCTTGCACGCAGGGGGTCATCGGTTCGATCCCGATACGCTCCACCAATTAAAAAAGTAAGTCATCTTCGGATGGCTTTTTTTCTATATAGAGGATGGGTTATGTATATACAATATTATGATTCGCCATTAGGTAAAATGTTATTGGCTGCCGATGAAATTGGATTGATTGGCGTTTGGTTTGAAAATCAAAAATATTATGCGAATGGTTTAAAAGAACCAATTGAAGAAGAAACGGCTGTTTTAAAAGAAACAAAAGAATGGTTAAATCTTTATTTTAGTGGTAATAAACCAAAAGTTTTGCCTAAAATGCATCTAATTGGAACAAAGTTTCAAAAGAAAGTTTGGCAACTACTTCTTAAAATACCCTATGGTAAAACTATGACATATAAAGACATCGCAAGAATGATTTCACCAAATATGTCAGCACAAGCGGTGGGAAGTGCTGTAGGACATAATAAAATCTCGATTTTGATTCCTTGCCATAGAGTGATTGGATCCAATAATAGTTTAACTGGATATGCAGGTGGAATCGAAAGAAAAGAATATTTATTAAAATTTGAAAAAAAGAATGAGATTTAATTTTGGATTATATATGAAAAGACACAAATAAATTGTGATTTGACAAATTCAAAAAAAGCGAACCCCTAGGGATTGCAGTCCCTAGGGGTTCTTTCTTATCTTTCAATGCCAAATACATTATAACAGAAAATTTAAAACTTTAAATGAAATATAAATTATCTTTAGATTGTTTGGATCAAATTAGGTATTTAACTGGATATGCAGGTGGAATTGAGAAGAAAGAAAAATTATTAGAAATTGAGGGTATATATGAGTAATATGTACCATTTTTTTGATGGATGTAAAATATAGATTTGAATTTACTGAAAATAAATGTAAGAAAATGCTTGCATAAATGAAAATGTGGTGTTATTATAAACGCACAAAACACAAGGAAATGGAGTAGTAAAAGGAAAGTCTTTGTTAGAGAGTTGTCGGTTGGTGCAAGACATAAGAGATGGAACTTTGAACTTACCATGGAGTGGTCAGGTTGATAAGACTTGGACGTAGGCTTAACGTTAATAAAGCAGGATGTGATAGCATCTGAAATGAGTGCATTCTTAAATGAATGAAGAAGAGTGGTACCGCGGAAGTATTGTAATTCTAACCTTTCGTCTCTTCTGTCTAACAGGCAGCAAGAAACGATTGGTTTTTTTGTTAGCTTGTTGTGCACGCTATAGGAGGAAAAGTATGAAAGCACAAAAAGTTGGAAAAATGGCGATATTTTCGGTAGGCGCCGTATTATTCTCAGCACATGCTGGAGGTGGATTTGCCACAGGAAATCAGGCAAATACATATTATGTAGGTATAGGATGGACTGGTATTGTGAGTGCCATAATAGCTATGTTGCTATTGATATTGACAATGCGAGAAGCTATGGTGATGTATAACCAGAGAAATTTGACAAGCGCAAAGGAATTGTTTGAAAACTTATATCATCCATTCGATAAGTTGGAAATCTTATTTGAGATCTTCTTTAATATCATGGTTTTGATGGCAGTTGCAGCAGCTATTAGTGGAGCTGCAAGTGCATTACAACAATACTTTGGATTTAATTATTATGCTTGTGTCGTTGCGGTTGGAATCGTTGTTCTTTGCTTAACAATTTTTGGAGCCAACGTGGTTCGTATGGCAAGTACATATATGGGTATGGCTATTTTGGTAACAGCCATTGTTATTTATGGTATGGGAATCATGAAAGGTCAAAATATTGGGGCTATTTTAGCAAATGACTTTACTATAAATGGTTTTATGAATATGCCTAAAGCCATCTTAAATGCATTTACATATGCAGGCTTTCAATGTGTGACATTACCAACGATCGTAGCATGTGGAGCTATCTTACCAGATCGAAAATCTTGTTCAAAAGCAATGTGGATCTCATTTGTGATGAATGCTGTTGCATTAGTTTTAAGTGTATTGATGTTAATTTCTTGGAAGAGTGTTTATGGAGAAACAACTCTACCTACATTGACAAGTTTAAATGCGATGAATGCAAACTGGATGGTTGTTGTATATGGTATTTGTTTATTACTTTGCTTAATTTCTACAGCAGTAACAACAACATTCGGATTTGTGGCTCGCTTTGAAAATATTCGTGTTTTAAAGAATGTAGAAAATCCAGTAAAGAAAAGAATTATTGTATCTGCCTTTATTATTATTGTATCCATGACAATTTCTTTAGCCGGATTAACAAATATTATTAAATATGGATATGGATATTGTGGATATTTAGCTATCGCAATCATCATCGTTCCATTCTTAACTGTAGGTGTATACAAGAATTATCATACAAAAAGTGTTGAAGTAAAAGAAGGAGTAGAAGTTTATGAAAACAATTGAAATGTCTAATTATTCAGTCGGAGAAAGTTGTTACAACGAAATCCCAGGTGTATGTGAAAAATACAACGTTAAAAAAGTTGTATTGATTGGCGGTAAAAGAGCTTTGGCAGCTGCTGAACCAAGAATTCGTGAAGCCATTAAAGAGACTGATATTATTATTACAGATTCAATTGTATATGGTATTGAATGTACTATGACGAACGTACATAAATTGACTTCAAATCCAAACGTACAAGAAGCCGATGTTATCTTTGCGATTGGTGGAGGAAAAGCTATCGATACTTGTAAAACTGCATCTATTGAAATGAATGACAAAATGGTTTTCTCATTTCCAACAATCTGTTCAAACTGTTCGGCCGCTACAGCTATTGCCGTAGTATATGATGATAATGGAGCATTGGACCACTATTCATATCCTCATTGTCCAGCACACATCTTTATCAATCCAGATGTTATCGCAAAAGCACCAAGTGAATATTTCTGGGCAGGAATTGGGGATGCGTTGTCTAAACAATGTGAAGTTGAATTCGCAACACAAGGAAAGACTTTAGATCACACGGCTACAATGGGATTGGCATTAGCGAAAACTTGTACTGCACCATTATTGAAATATGGTAAACAAGGTATGGAAGATTGTAAAAATGATACAAATTCAGCTGCAATCGAAGCTATTGCCTTGGATATTGTCGTATCTACTGGATATGTTTCAAACTTAACAAACCAACCAGAATATTATTATAATTCAAGCATCGCGCATGCCTTCTATAATGGTAGTTGCTCAATTGCACGTGATGGACACCATCTACATGGTGAAGTTGTATCCTTTGGTGTATTAGTATTGTATGCATATGCCAAAGATGAAGAAAATTTAATGAAAATGGCAAAATTCAATAAATCAATCGGCTTACCAGTGACTTTAGCGGATGTGGACTTGGATGAAAGCCATTTGGAAGCTTTGACTGAAGCAGCTACAAAAACAAATGAGTGGAAAAATGCACCTTTCCCATTCACAAAAGAAGAGTTTATTACCGCTATTAAAAAGGCAGATGCAGTAGGTCAAAGTTTATAAGAGATCGAGAAATCGATCTTTTTTTTCTGTTTTAATATTGTTTTCACATGAAAGGATTAGAATGAAGGTGTATGTGAAATTTTGTGATTTGTAGGCTGATTTGATAGGTATGTTATAATTAGTGATGTAGGTGATAAAAATGTTACTGTTTTTTAAGAGTTTACCAAGACTAGTACGCAGTGCCAATAAAGATATGCACCGTCATTTCTCGATGACCTTTTCTTCCATTGTATCGATTGGCATTGCTTTATTAATGGCTTTGTTTATATTTGTGATATATATGAATGTCGGAGGATTTACGAGTCAAATTGAAAATGAATTTATGATTCAAGTCTCTTTAAATCCAACACTAGAATATGAAGAAATTAGTGAATTATCCGATTCAATTTCATCTCTTGCTTCCGTAAAAAAAGTAACGTATTCAAGTAAAGAAGAGGAATTGGATGCGTTGATCAAAGAAAATGGGGCGATGTTTAAACAATATAAGGGAGAGGACAAGAACCCTTTATATGACGTTTTGAATGTGGAATTAAAAGACAACACAAAAATTTCAAAAGTGACAAAGAAAATTTCAAAAATGGATGGTGTTGTTCAAGCTACATATGGAGGTAGTGCTATCAACACGATGATTCAACTGTTTAAAAATATCCGTGTATGGGGAAGTGTCTTTGTTGGATTGATGGTTTTGATTGCCGTATTCTTGATTCGAAATACTATTAAAATGACAATTTTAGTACGAAAAGATGAGATTGCGATCATGCGAACAGTTGGTGCCTATAACTGGTATATTTCTTTACCGTTTGTATTAGAAGGAATCTTTATCGGCTTTTGGGGTGCATTAGGCCCTGTTTTGATTTGTATATTTGGCTATACAGGACTTTACCACGTAATGAATGGTATGTTTTTTAGTGACATGATGAGTATGCTGAAACCATATCCATTTGTATTGTGTACTTCAGGCGGCATTCTTTTGATTGGAATGGTTGTAGGAATGCTAGGAAGTTATTTAGCCGTTAGAAAATATTTGAGGTGGACACGATGAGAAAATATAAATTATATGCAGGTTTTCTAAGTTTAGCTATGGCCTGCTCATTAATCATGCCTGTTTCAGCAGAAGACTATTCGGATACAGAAGCCTGGTATGCCAAGTGTAGTCAGGCACAAACTTCACAAGCTGGCGTAAAAGCTTGTCAGGGATTTCAGGAATATCAGAAGAATCGTAAACAAAGCCTGCAAAACAGTATTGAAACTTATACTTCAAGCATCGCTTCTTTGCAGAGTGATACGACAAAAATGGAGCAGCTTGCCAAGGAACAAAAAGAATTGGTTTCCAATCTACAAACGCAGATAAGTGAAAAAGAAAAATCGATTGAATTGATTGAAAACAACATTAAAGAATTGGAAGAGAAGATTCAGGCAAAACAAGCTGAAATTGATGCTTGGAACGCACAAATCGAAAATCGTATGAAAAATGAACAAACAACGATTGGAACCAATATGATTATAGACTTGATCATGGGATCAGATAGTTTAAGTGATATGCTTCGTCGTATTTCTGGAGTTGAAAGAATCACAGAAGATGATCAGTCGCAAATTAAAAAGTTAAATAAATTAAAGAAAGAACTTGTTTTGCAGCAAGATGAACAAAAACGTTTAGATGAAGACGCAAAAAGTCAAAAGGCAGAGTTAGAATCGCAAAAAAAGCAGGCCAGTGAATTAGAGGAATCTTATAATAAACTGGTTGAAGAATATCAGAAAAAAATTACAGAATTAGAAGCACAGAAACGTTCCGCACAAGTGGACATGAATAGCATTCGAGACTTTGTGATTTCAACAAACTTCTCAGGATCGATTGAATCCGTATCTGGATTTATACATCCTGTACAAGGTGGAAGTAAAAGTGCAGGTACATGGGCATATCCTGGTGGAGGCATGCACTTAGG
>OBKR01002150.1_pt1 | contig 15056 bp, 10 predicted proteins | sample 1518991 | NCBI WGS metagenome assembly OBKR01 (sample SAMEA2452117, study PRJEB22498) | human gut metagenome | biome: human feces; feature: human gut; material: feces | place: Australia | collected 2012
AATAGGCTTATCAAATCCAGCAACTTCATTTAACTCTTCAGTTATATGAGGAGCAAAAGGATTTAATAATATTAAAAATGTTTTGAATTCAGCTTTATTAATTTTCTTTAATTTAGTAAATTCATTCATCATTGTCATAAATGTAGAAACACATGTATTAAATTTCATTTCTTCAATATCTTGTGAAACTTTTTTGATAGCTTTATTCATCATTTTTTCAGCTTCTTTTGAATATGTATCACCATCGACTAAAATATCTTGTAAGTTCCAAACTCTGTCAAGGAATTTGAAGCAACCTCTAATACTATCCATAGACCAACTTGCTGTTTGATCAAATGGTCCCATAAACATTTCATAAACTCTAAAAGCATCAGCACCAAATTCATTTACAATATCATCAGGATTTATAACATTTCCTTTTGATTTAGACATTTTCTCTCCATTTGAACCTAAAATCATACCATGTGATGTACGTTTTGCATAAGGTTCTTTTGTTGGAACAACTCCAATATCATATAAGAATTTATGCCAGAATCTTGAATATAATAAGTGAAGTGTAGTATGTTCCATACCACCATTATACCAGTCAACAGGTGACCAATATTCAAGAGCTTCTTTTGATGCAAGAGCATCATGATTATGTGGATCCATGTATCTTAAGAAATACCATGATGAGCCAGCCCATTGAGGCATTGTATCTGTTTCTCTTTTTGCAGGTTTACCACAGTGCGGACATGTTGTGTTAATCCATTCTGTATGTCTTGCAAGAGGTGATTCTCCATCTTCTCCAGGTAAGAAGTCTTTTACATCTGGTAATGTTAAAGGTAAATCTTTTTCATCAACTGGAACCCAACCACAATCATCACAATGTACCATTGGAATTGGTTCACCCCAATATCTTTGACGTGAAAATACCCAATCACGAAGTTTGTAATTTACTTTTCTTTCACCAATTTTATTATCTTCAAGATATTTTATAACTTTATTTTTTGCTTCTTCTAATCCTAAACCATTTAAAAATCCTGAATTTATATGTACACCATCACCAGTAAATGCTTCTTTTGAAACATCTCCACCTTCAAGAACAGGTATAATATTAAGACCAAATTTTGTAGCAAATTCATAATCTCTTATATCATGTGCAGGAACAGCCATAATAGCACCAGTTCCATAAGATGATAATACATAATCTGCAACCCAAATAGGAATTTCTTTGTTTGTTAATGGATTTATTGCTTTAATTCCTTTGATTTCAACACCAGTTTTATCTTTATTCATTTCACCACGTTCAAAATCAGATTTTAAAGCAGCTTGTTTTTGATATTCTTTTATTTCATCTAAATTTGTTATTTTAGAAGCAAATTCTTCAATTAATTTATGTTCTGGAGCAACTACCATATATGTAGCACCAAATAGTGTATCAGGTCTTGTTGTGTAAACAGTTAATGTTTCATCAGTACCTGCAATTTTGAATTTTACTTCAGCACCTTCTGAACGACCAATCCAGTTAAGTTGTTGTGTTTTTATTTTTTCTAGATAGTCAACATCATCTAAATCGTCAATTAATCTTTGAGCATATTTTGTGATTCTTAACATCCATTGTGATTTTTCTTTTTGTACAACAGGACTTCCACATCTTTCACAAACACCATTTACAACTTCTTCATTTGCTAATCCAACTTTACATCCTGTACAGAAGTTTATTGGCATTGTTGCTTTATAAGCTAATCCATGTTTATATAATTGAATAAATATCCATTGTGTCCATTTATAATATTCTGGGTCTGTTGTGTCAATAACTCTTGACCAATCAAATGAAAAACCAACAGATTTTAATTGTTCTGTAAAATGTGCAATATTTTTGGCAGTTGTTATTTTTGGATGTACATTTGTTTTTATTGCATAATTTTCTGCTGGAAGACCGAATGCATCAAATCCAATAGGGAATAATACATTATATCCTTGTAATCTTCTTTTTCTTGCGATTATATCAAGTGCTGTATAACTACGAGGATGTCCGACATGTAGACCTTGTCCTGATGGATAAGGGAATTCTATTAATCCATACCATTTTTTCTTTGTGTAATCATTGCTAGCATTAAATGTTCCTTCTTTTTCCCATTTATTTTGCCATTTTTTTTCTATTTCTTTAAAATTATATGCCATTTAAAATTCATTCCTTTCTCATTTTTCGTTGTAAGAAAAAAATATTCTTATGAGCGAAATTATTTCATATCGATTATACTAGCAAAATGGCAAAAAGTCAATGAAAATGTGATGAAACATGCTTATAAATAATTTTGAATAAAAATTGAAAAAATTCTTTATATGTGGTATAAAATATTTAAAGATAAAATTACAAAAGCAATTATGGAGGAATACAAATGGTAATGGAAAATATGTTGGCTTATGCTGAAATTGATGAGATATTAAATCTATTAGAAGATGATTATAGAGAAAAAGTGCCAAAAAAAGTTAGAGATTTTTTTAAAGAAGAGAAAATGAAAGATTATCATCCTGAAATTGATATTGAGAAACCATTAATTGAACAAAATTTAAAAAGAGAAACAATGGTATTGTTAGCAATTTTAAATTTGAATTATTGGTGTGAAAATGAAAAGGAAAAACAGCGTTTTCTGAATGAATTAGATAAAAATGAGGAAGAAAAAAAGGAATTAGAAGAAAAATATAATCCTGATAATTTGTTTAAGAAAAAACAAGATGAGAGTACTGAAAATAATCTACAAATTATTGAATATAAGAAACCTAATTTTATACAAATATTATTAACTAAAATAAAAAAAATTTTAAAAAGGGAGAATTAGATATGGGAAAATTAGTGGATATATATACTAGTATAAAAAATCCATTAGAAGATGAAGAACTTTTGAAAAAAATAGTATTAGAATATTCTAAATCAGATAGGACGAATTTATTAGGTAGTAGTAACTTATATAGTTTGTTAGTAACAATTAATAAATCAAAAGATAGTAGTAGTATTAATTTGGAAGATAGGGAAGATTTTTTGGTAAAAACGTATAATCAATGGATTGAAAACATGATTAGTCTAGATGATGCTCATATTCAATATCTAGAGTCAAACTATAAAATGGATGCAAAAGAAATACAACAATATCTTAAAAGTTTTGGAAAAGTATCATCAATTGAGGATATTAAGAGATTAAAAAGCAATCCACTTTTTGATAAAGAAATAAATGACTGGGAATTACAAGATGGTTGGGAACATATTAAATCAAAATATATTTCTGGAAGAACAGAAAATGGAATTTCAGTAAAACATAGACTTTATGTTAGTTGCCAAAACCAAGATATGTGGAGATTAGCACAATTATTCAAAAGTAAATGTGAAGAACAACAAATACCATTTTATTTTAAACTAGGAATGTCAGCTGAAAGAGATGATAAAATGGTAATTTACGCAGATACAGATAACTTATTAAAATATATAAACATATTACAAGAAATAGCCAAAGAGAATCCAGAAATAATTCAAAGATGTGGAAAACCACCTGTTCTGACAGGAAAGATTGATGGATGGATTGGAATTGGTGATGAGCCACCGAAGAAAAATGGATCATATAATTCAATAAGGACGAGGATATTTGAAGATTCTATTGAAGAAGTATTACTATCTGATATTGCTAAGTTTAAAGGAAAAGATGTTATATATGAAGGCAAGCAAATAAAATTTAATGAGTTGTTCTTGAAGCAAGCAACACAAATTATAATAGATAGATTAGCTGAAAAGAAAGATAGTAAAATAACTCCACTATCTAAATATGGAGTAAGAGAAGAAGATTTAGCAGATATTAAATTTAAAAAATATATAAAATCACATTTAAGAGGAGAAATCCAAAAAGGATTAGATAAATTAATAGATGTGAAAGATATAAAAAGTCAATTACTTGGAAATAATGGTATAGCAATTTTTACTATTCCAACACGAAAAAATAAAAATATAGAAGTTACTACTTATGATATGGATGCTATAATAAAGGCAATGGTTCCTATTATGCAAGAAATTGATTCGAATTTTTTGGATAAAATAAAAAGTAAAATTCAAGAAAAATGTAGACAAAATGGTATTGATGATACATTTGTATTCCAAAATGGTTCAAAAGAAAAATTTGAACAAGCAGATTTAGCACAACTTAAACAAAAAGGTGATAATAATTCAAAGCAACAACCAAGTGAAAGAGAAAATCATAAGTCAGAAAATCAAGAAGAGAAACAAGAAACTGATGAAGCAAAAGATGAAACTACTATAAACAATGTTGACATTGTTAAAATGATAAATCCAGACATTTTAAAGCAAAAAATTAAATTGCCAAATGGTGCAGAAATACCAGTCAAACAATATATACAAGAAGTAGTTGCACCACATATTCCAAGTAGAGGAAAATTTATATTAAAAAGTAATGGAGGAGAAATTCCTGCTAAGCAATTTATTGAAGAAGTAGTAATGTCTGTGGGGCAAGAAAAATATAATGGAGATATTAATGCTTTGCTAGAAGATATGACGATTTCTGATACTGGAACAATATCAACATCAACAAATTCTAAAGAGAAGATTCCAATAGGACAAGAATTGAAACAAGAACATGTTATGTCACAAGAAACATCAGAAAGAAGAGAACATAAAAGTTTTGCAGAAAGAGCTAAGAAGAATTCAGAACCATTAGATAATAAACAAAGAAAAGCAGGAAGAAGTATGACTGATAGAATGACAACAATGATTAATGTTAAGAGGTCAATTTCACAAAGTAGAATTACAAAATCAGAAACACAACAACAAACAGAAGAAATGACTAATAATGTAAAAGTAAAAAAACTATTACAAAAACAAAATTCAGGAGCATTCTTAACAGAAGAAGAAAAAAGATTTATTGAGCAACATATAAGAGAAACTACTGAAGCACAAATAAGATTTACGAATCAGCAAAATAAGAAGAGAAATCGAGGAATTGAAATGTAGTTTTTTAGTTCCAATAAAAATTTTTGATTTAACAAATCTATTATTAATGAATAAATAACTAACAAAAATGAGATACTATTAAAAGATTAAAAATCTAATAATAGTTGTAAAGAAGGGATTGAAATGGATATGAAATTTGTTAAAGGTTTAGTTATTGGTGGATTAGTAACAACAGGAATGGTTATGTTATGGCAAAATGATAATATGTTTAATACAAATAAAATGATGAAAAAAGGCAAAAAATTTGTTAAAAAGATGGGAATAATGTAAAAGGCAGGAATTATAATCCTGTCTTATTTTTTTAAATCAATTATTTGACTTTAATATTTTTATATGTTATAAAATAAAAAAATATATAATAAGGGGGAAAATAATATGTTTTTATTCTTTGGTGGAATTATATTTGCATTATTTGGTGTTTTGGGATGTGCAGATTTAGTACAAAAGAAAAAGAAATGTACAGAGGAAACAACAGCGATAGTAACAGAAATATCTACAGAAATTGATAATGATAACAACTTATCATATTGGCCAATAATAGAATATAATATAAATGAAAAAAAATTTAAGAATAAATTATTGTCAGGAAATAGTATATTTCAAAAATATAATATAGGAAATGAAGTGGAAATTTTTTATAATAAAGAAAATGGTGATGAATTTTACTGTAAAGAACGATATTATTCAAGTTTATTTTGGTGGTTAATAACAGCAATAATTGGTGGAGTGCTTATGATACTCCCATTTTTTAAAAATTTTGAAGAAGATGGGGAAAATTCCGGAAGTATAATAATGGTAATTATAGGAATAATACTTATTATAGAAGTAAGTAAACGAATTTCTAACAAAAATGAACTAAAAAAGAGGTGTATAGAAAAAACAATTGCTGTTGTAAAAGATATAGTTATTGATGAAAAAAAAGATAGTGATGGAAAAATAAATATAAATAAGTATCCAATATTTCAATATACTGTAAATGGAAAGATTATAGAAGTAAAGTCAGTAATAGGATATTCTACATCAGATTATGTTGTTGGACAAAAGGTAGAAATATTTTACAATCCAAATAAAGAAGATGAGATTTACATAGAAAAATAGAGATTATTTTTATAAACAAAGCATAGAATTTATTTATGCTTTGTTTTTTATATAGAAATAATAAATTAGAAACAAATGAAGAAAAAAATTCTCAAAAAAAGAGGGAATTATGTAAAATTCGTCGAATAATATATATGTACGAAAAACGGAAATGATGATTTTAAGCAATAATAAGAAAGTATAGGAGTGGAGGAAAATGGCACGTTATAGTGAAGAAATTATAGAACAAGTAAGACAAAACAACGATGTTGTAGATGTAATATCACAATATGTCCATTTAACTCGAAAAGGAAGAAACTATTTTGGACTATGTCCATTTCATAATGAAAAATCTCCATCATTTTCAGTATCACCAGACAGGCAAATATTTCACTGTTTTGGGTGTGGAGTTGGAGGAAATGTATATTCATTTCTGATGAAAATAGAAGGAATAGGCTTCAAAGAAGCAGTTGAACAATTAGCAGAAAAAGCAAATATACAATTACCAACAATAGAAAATACAGAAGATACAGCAAGAGAAGAATTAAAAGCCAAAATATATAAAATAAATCAATTTACAGCAGAATATTATCATCAAAATTTGTACAAGCCAACAGCAAAAATGGCACAAGAATATGTAAAAAAAAGAAAACTAACACAATCAACATTAGAAACATATAAAATAGGATTTTCAGGAAGATTTGATGAATTATATAAACAATTAAAAGCACAAGGTTTTAATGAAAAAGAAATGTTAGAATCAGGACTAGTCATTAGAAATGATAGAGGACAATATATAGACATGTATAGAAATAGACTAATGATTCCAATATGTGATATTAGAGGAAAAGTAATAGCATTTGGAGGAAGAGTTTTAGATGATTCAAAACCAAAATATATAAATTCACCAGAAAATGTTGTATATAGTAAAGGAAGACATTTATTTGGGCTAAATATTGCAAAAACAGAATGTAGTAAAAGACTATTAATAGTAGAAGGATATATGGATGTCATATCATTACACCAAAGAGGTGTAAAAAATGTAGTAGCAGCATTAGGAACAGCATTAACAGAGCAACAAGGTTGGTTGTTAAGAAAAAGTACAGAACAAGTTATACTTGGATTTGATGCAGATGGAGCTGGACAAACAGCTGTAGCAAGATCAATGGAAATACTGCAAAAAATGGGATGTGACATGAGAGTATTGCAAATAGAAGGAGCAAAAGATCCAGATGAATTCATTGTAAAATTTGGAGAAGGTAGATTCAAATTAGCAATGGATAATGCAATATCATTAGTCGAATTTAGAGTAAGAAATCTAAAAAAAGATATTAATTTAGAGAATACATCAGATAAAATAAAATTCTTAAACGAAATTGCAAAAATACTAGCAAAAGTAGACAATACAATGGAAAGAGAAATATACATAGAAAAAATAGCAAGTGGTTATAATATTTCAAAAGAAGCAATTTATGCAGAAGTAAATAAATTAATTTATACTAACTCAAAAGCAGACAATTTATTACAAGGAAAAGCAGTAAAAACGCAAATTGCTAAAAAAATAGAAAATGAAGAAAATATTATAGATGAAGATTTAAAAAACAGGGAAGATACAATAATAGCATTATTACTTGATGCAAATCAAAAAATCTTTCAAAAAATAAAAGAAAAAATCAAACCACAAGATTTTAAAGATGAAACAAATAGAAAAATTGCAGAAAAATTATATGAAGAATTAGAGAAACAAGATACAAATGTTAATAAATTGATAGATGAATTTGATGAACAAACTCAAAATCATATTACTAAGGTAATGGCAACAGATTATGAAATAGAAAATATTGATAAAGCTGTTGATGATATATTATTAAAATACGAAAGAGAAAGACTAGAAAGTCAGAAAAAAGATATATTAAAAAAATTAGAAAATGAACAAGATGGGAAAATAAAAAGAGAATTAAGTAAAGAGCTAAGTAATATAATAATTGCATTAGCTAAAATTAAGTAGGGGTGAATTTTCGTGAGTAAGAAAATTGGAGAAGAAATGGAAAATCAAGAGAAATTAGAAGAAATGAAAGATGTAAAAGTAGAAAAGAAAGATGAAAAATTAGATGCAGAAAAGGTTCAAGAAATTGTAAAAAAAGCTAAGGCAAAAGGAAAAATAACATATGAAGAATTAGCCAAAGAACTAGAAAATACAAATCCAGATCAAATAGATAAAGTTTTTGATGCATTTGAAGAAATGGGAGTTAATATTTTAAATGATGATTTTGAAGATGAGCCAGACATTGATGACTTAAAAGAAGTTGAAAATTTAAAATTAGATGAAATAACAGAAACAAGTTATGAAGGAATAAGTGTTGATGATCCAGTAAGAATGTATTTAAGAGAAATTGGAAAAATACCATTATTATCTTATGACAAAGAACTTGAATTAGCCAAAAGAATATTAGAAGGTGATGAAGAAGCAAAACAAGAATTAGCAGAAGCAAACCTTAGATTAGTAGTAAGTATTGCTAAAAAATACGTTGGAAGAGGAATGTTATTCTTAGACTTAATACAAGAAGGAAACATGGGATTAATAAAAGCAGTAGAAAAATTTGATTATACAAAAGGATTTAAGTTTAGTACTTATGCAACATGGTGGATTAGACAAGCTATTACAAGAGCTATTGCTGACCAAGCACGTACAATAAGAATTCCAGTACACATGGTAGAAACAATAAATAGATTAATTCGTACATCAAGACACTTATTACAACAATTAGGTAGAGAGCCAACGCCAGAAGAAATAGCTAAAGAAATGGATATGTCAGTTGAAAAAGTAATGGAAATTCAAAAAATTGCACAAGATCCAGTTTCATTAGAAACACCAATTGGTGAAGAAGACGATAGTCATTTAGGAGACTTTATTCAAGATGAAGATTCACCAGCACCACAAGATGCAGCATCATATACATTATTGAGAGAACAATTGGAAGAAGTAATGAAAACATTAACACCAAGAGAAGCAAAAGTTTTAAGATTAAGATTTGGACTTGATGATGGAAAAGCAAGAACACTTGAAGAAGTTGGAAAAGAGTTTGATGTAACAAGAGAAAGAATTCGTCAGATAGAAGCAAAAGCTTTGAGAAAACTTCGTCATCCAAGTAGAAGCAAAAAATTAAGAGATTATATGAATTAATATAAAAAGACTGTTCCGATAGGAATGGTCTTTTATGTTTAGTATTTGAAAAAAGTAAAAAATAAAATTTTTATAAAAAAATCACAAATAACCGAAAAAAATGTCTATAAATGACCGAAAAAATTTGCCTTAAATAACCGAAAAATATTGAAACTATATAAAAAATATGATATAATAAAAAAATAGTTAAAATATTAGAGAACTAATTTTATAGTGAAAAAGATAGGAATGAGAGTAAAAATGAAAAAATATATAAATAGAATTGCAGATTCAATATTAGAAAAAAAATTAAAGGGAAAAGGAGCAGTATTAATTCAAGGACCCAAATGGTGTGGAAAAACCACAACAGCAGAACAAATTTCAAATAGTATATTGTATATGGCAAAACCAGAAGATAAAGAACAAAATTTAACACTAGCAGATATAAATCCAAGTTTATTATTAAATGGGAATACGCCAAGATTAATTGATGAATGGCAGATTGCTCCTAAATTATGGGATGCAGTAAGGTTTGAAATTGATCATAGAAATTTAGAAGGGCAATTTATATTAACGGGTTCAGCAGTACCAGTCAATATGGATGAAGTAACACATACTGGAACAGGCAGATTTGCATGGTTACTAATGAGGCCAATGAGTCTATATGAATCAGGAGAGTCAAATGGGAATATAAGTTTAGAGATGTTATTTCAAGAAAATGATAATATTACAGGAACTAATAATTTGAGTTTACAAGACATTGCATATTTGTGTTGTAGAGGAGGATGGCCAAGAAGTACTTTTATGGATAAAGATATTGCACTAGAGCAAGCTTTTGACTATTATGATGCAATAGTACAATCAGATATTTCGAGAGTAGATAATGTAAACAGAAATCCTGAAAGAGCAAAAAAATTAATGAGAGCATATGCAAGAAACTTAGGAAGTCAAGTATCTAATGAGACATTAAAAAATGATATGATTATAAATGATTCATTTTCTTTGGATACAGATACTGTACTTTCATATATTAATGCATTAAAGAAAATTTTTGTGGTTGAAGAAGCACCAGCTTGGAATCCTAATTTAAGAAGTAAAACTGCTATAAGAACAGCAGACACAAGATATTTTATAGATCCATCAATTGCTACAGCAGCATTAGGATTAGGTCCAAATGATTTAATAGGAGATTTGAATACATTTGGATTAATATTTGAAACATTATGTATTAGAGATTTAAGAATATATGCAGAAAGTATAAATGGAAGTGTATACCATTATAGAGATGCAAATGATTTAGAATGTGATGCAGTAATTCATTTAAGAAACGGCTTATATGGATTAATAGAAATTAAATTAGGTGGTGATAAATTAATAACTGAAGGTGCGGAAAACTTGAAAAAAATGTATTCAAAAATTGATATAACCAAAATGAAAAATCCATCATTTTTAATGGTATTAACAGCGACAGGAAATTATGCATATAAAAGAGATGATGGAGTTTATGTAGTACCAATTGGATGTTTAAAAAATTAAAATAAGTGTAGCTCATTTGCAAAAATATTTTTTGCTATGTTAAATTTGATTTTTTTATAATCTGAAAGAAAGAATGAGGTTAAATATGAAAAGAAAAAATATAAAAGATATAGACATGAATAATGCATATTTTCATTTTACAGAGAAGGGTAATTTAAAATCTATAGCCCAAAATGGTTTAAAAGCTCAAATTGGTGATGCTTCAAAATTAGTAGATGATAAATCAAGAGTATGTTTTTCACAAGGAGTAAAAGGAATATTAGGAATAAAAAATTCTTTTATATGGGAATTTGAACATGCTAAAATATGTGATATTCCAGAAGGTTACAAAAAGTATTTTGATATAAAAGATTTTTCTAGCACAGATTTGATACCTAAAGAAATAGTATATGAAGCATTAAAAAGAAAATTTGAAAATGAAGTATATTTGATTGTTGATGCAAAAGAGGGAGAAGATTTTTTGCCAGAAGAAATAAATGGGCTAGGCTCTAATTTCGATATAAAAGGGAAGGAAGGCCATGATATATCTCCAAAGAAAATATCAAAACTAGTAATTCCTAATGCGAATAATGCATGGGAGACCATTCAATATGTTTATAATAATCTTATAGAAAAAAATCCAGATATCGAAGGTATTATTAGAATGATGAATTCTAATTTAGACGAGATGATAACATACTTTAGAAATAAAGAATTAGAAGTACCACAAAATGAAGACTTTACACTAAAACAAAGAGTTGCACAATTTTTACGAAAGAATAATTTATTTATGAATTTAGAATTTGTTGAAAATTTTGTTCATAGTCAACTTGATGTTTTTGCAATAAAGAAAAGTAAAATACCAGAAGAAAAAGTGGATTCAAGAAAAGATTTTATGGAGTTTATTTCAAATAATGGAGAGTTTAGAAAAGAAGAATTTTCACACTTAAGTGATAGCAAATCAACTGCAATAGAAGAAATAGATAAAATTATAGAACAAATGAATGCAAGCAGAGATGAAAATAAAGATGATGAAAGAATATAGTTAAAACATATAGGGGCTGTAAAAAAAGTTCCAACAAAAAAATAAGTGAAGAAATTTACTCATTTTTTGTATAGAAAAAAGCCTATATTTATTGAAAAATAAGGCTTTTATGGTATAATTTATATATGAAATTAACTAATCATACCAATAATAATTATAAACCAAAACAATTAAAATTACCATTTGTGGTGCAAAAAAATGTACTTATTAAATTAAAAATTCAAATTAATTTAATAATAAAAAAATTAGATTTAAGTCAAAATTTTAACTTAAATCTAATTTTTCTATTGGACTTTTTTTACATCCTCTTTTATATTTTAATTATTGCCCCAAATGGCATCCCAAAGTTCATCACCCAAAACACATTTGAGAAAGTTCTCCTGTGCTTCTTTTATTTTTGTAGCTTCTTTTGCTTGTTTTTCGAGTTCGGGAATTTCGAACTCGATTACGTGTTTCTCAATTTTTTCGATTTTCTTTGCAGGCAACTTCATAGAATAATAAAGCCGATGCTTTCCCAAATTCTTAGAAGACCGTGCAATGCCGTATTTGTACAAAAGGCACAAATCAATTGCAGATTCAAGTTCAGGCGAATTGAAATTGATGTTATCTTTAACACCAACAATGATATACCCATCGCACTTGATAACCCAAGTTGCGATTTCTTTGGCGTGGTTTTCGACTAATTTTTTCCGTTCAGCATGGCTGAGAGAAGAGAAATAAGCGGCCAAGTTTTGCATCATCATAAGATATACCTCTCATTTTATAAAATTATGAAGCGGATTGGCTTCACACAATTTCTTATTATAACATAGATGTCTTTTATTTTCAATAGAATTAATAAAAAAATATATTAAGTATTGTGCTTAATTTATTTACTAATAAAATATTATCAATAAAATAGACTAATGTCAATAAGAAATAATATTCAAAGAAATATTTTTTTCGAATATCAATAAGTTATAAATTATGAAAAATAAGCTATTAATGGTTAAATGGAAAATCCTTAAGTATGATACTTAATGAAAAAAGGAGAAAAATATGAAAACAAAAGAAAATAAAGGTGTAACATTGATAGCATTAGTAGTAACAATAATAATAATGCTAATATTAGCAGGAGTAACAATATCAACCTTAACAGGAAATAGTGGAATAAGTAGTAATGCAAATCAAGCAAGAATACAAAATGAATTAGCACAATATAAAGAACAAATGGAATTATATTTAGCAGAAAAAAAGGTCGAAAATTATGATTTTTTTATTGAAAGTCTAAATGCTGGAAAGGAATCACTTATATATGATGGAAAGCCAGATGATGAAAAAGGAAATATAAAAACCATAATACCAAATATAGCAGATGAATATATTGAGTGTTTGCAAATAATAAATGGAGAATTATATATAAAAACAAAAGATGAAAAGAAAATAAAAGCAGCGCAACAATTAGGAATCCAGGTAAATCCATTTGATATAACAGATGATGGAGAATTATTATCAACTAAAGCCAATTTGAAATTAATAAATGGTGAAGGAACGCTAGCATTACCAAGTCTTGTAAGTAAAATTGGAATGGGAGCTTTTTCTGGTGTTGAAGGACTTAAAACAATAATAATACCAAATAGTGTAAAAGAAATAGGAGACTATGCATTTTCATATAATAAAGAAATAGAAAGAGTTGTTATTGAAGGTGATTTAAAAAGAATAGGTCATTATGCATTTGACCAAGCAACTAATTTAAGAGAAATTAATTTGCCAAATTCTATTTCAGAAATAGGAATTTTTGCTTTTAGAAATACACAAATAAGTGAAGTAACAGTACCCCAAAATGTACAAACTATATCTGTTTTAACATTTGGAAATTGTAGTAAACTAAAAAAGATAGTATTACAAGAAGGATTAAAAACTATAGAAGGAAATGCTATTGGAGGACCAGTTGAATCAATTTCACTTCCATCAACAGTCACATCTATAAATGATCAAGCATTTATAGATTGTTATAATTTAATTAATATAGATGTAAGTAAAAACAATAATTTTATATTTGAATCTGGAAAATTGTATAATAAAAATAAAACTGAAATAGTATTTATAACCAAAAAAGCACTTGCAAATCAAAATGTATTCACAATTAATGATGGTGTAGAATATTTTAATACAGACATAAGTTCATATTCTAATATAAAAAAGCTAATAATTCCTGCAAGTTTGAAAAGTATTTCAGCATATATATTACCATCATCAATTAATGAAATAGAAGTAAAAGCAGGAAATGCAAACTTTATTTCAGAAAATAGTATTTTATATAATAAAAATACTAATCAACTAATAGTATGTTATTCTAAAAATGCAAATGTTACTATACAAGAAGGAATAAAATCAATATCTAGTTATGCATTTAAGCTTTCATCAGGAATAAAAGAATTAACATTTCCAGAATCATTAGAAACAATAAGTGGACATTCATTGGATTATATGTATAGTATTCAAAATATAAATATGGGAAAAAACGTAAAATCAATAGATCCGTTGTTTAGACCTGGAAATTATAGTGGAAATATTAATATTGATTCACAAAATCCATATTATGTAGTTGAAAATAAAATATTATATAAAAAGAATAATGGAAAGAAAGATACATTAGTAAGTGTATTGTATAAGATTGACGGAACTATAGAATTAGATTCGAAAGTAAAAACGATAGGCTATTATTCATTTTATGGGCAATCTGTTTTAAAAGAATTAGTAATTCCAGAAGGAATAGAAAAAATAGAAGCATCAGCATTTACTAATTGTCCTAGTCTTTTAAAAATTGAGATCCCAAAGACAGTAAAAAGCATTGGAGATTCATGTTTTTCTGATAATACGTCTTCATTAGAAGAGATATTGATAAAGAATAAAGAGGACTCTATTACTGGGGCACCATGGGGAGCTGCAAAAGGAATGAAAGTTGTTCAATGGAAAAAATAATATAAGAAAATATTATACTTGACATAAATATATATAATGCTTGAGGCTATTGATTTTCAATGACAAAAGCCTTATAATAAATAATGTAAGCAGAAACTGTTGATCTGGCAGTGCCAGAAGGAGGAAAAAATGAGTAGGATCATAATTAATATGATGTATTAATTATTTTCGGCTTGCCGGCCACGCTATAAGCGGAGGAGAGCAAAAATGTATAATGATACTAGTTGACCTCAGAGGCTGTTCCGAATGGAACAGCCTCTTTTTATATACTAGGAAAGTTCTCTGAACTTCCTAGC
>OBKR01002154.1_pt1 | contig 15046 bp, 9 predicted proteins | sample 1518991 | NCBI WGS metagenome assembly OBKR01 (sample SAMEA2452117, study PRJEB22498) | human gut metagenome | biome: human feces; feature: human gut; material: feces | place: Australia | collected 2012
CTGAACGAAGCTGAAGTTTACGAGCTCCTGGTAGCCGAGGCCGGCAAGAGAGACGCGAAGCGCGTGATTGGAGCGCGTGCCTTCAGCGGGGCAGCGCATGGCGCAGCGGGCAAGCGGCGGCAAATCGGGCAATTTTTCGTAGCCGTACAGACGAGCGACTTCTTCTACGAGATCCTCTTCGATTTCGATGTCAAAGCGATAAGCGGGGCTCTTCACCACAAAGTCCGAACCTTCGCGCGTGAATTCGAAACCAAGGCGCGTAAAAGCTTCGGCCATAAATTCGTCGGAAATATCCACGCCGACGATCTTGCGGCAGCGATCCGGGCGCATGCGAACAACGCGAACGGCCGGCAGATTGACGCACTGATCGTCAATGGGGCCAACGCGGGTTTCCGGCGTGCCGCAGATCTCAAGCACGAGCTTGGTAACGTAGTTCATGTGATCCACGTTCGAAGCCCAGTCCACGCCGCGTTCGAAGCGATAGGCGGCGTCCGTCGAGAAGTTGAGCTTACGGCAGCGACCCTGGATAGCCACCTGCTGCCAGAAGGCCGCTTCAATGAAGACGTTGACCGTATCGTCGGTGATTGAGGTCGGTTCGCCGCCCATGATGCCGGCGACGGCCTGAGGACCGGCTTCATCGCACACGACGCCGAAATATTCATTGAGTTCGGGAGTCTGACCGTTGAGCAGTTCAAGCTTTTCGCCCTTCTTGGCCCAGCGAACTGTCACGTCGCCCGTGAGCTTGTCGAGATCAAAGAAGTGCGTGGGACGGCCGAGCTCAAGCATCACGTAATTGGAGATGTCGACCAGAGCGGAAATGCTGCGCTGACCGGAACGTTCCAGACGATCCTTCATCCACTGCGGCGTCGGAGCCTTGGCGTTGAGCCCCTTGATCACTCGGCCGGTAAAGCGACCGCACAGATCCGGAGCTTCGATATGCACGGGTTTGACGCATTCGCACGTCGGCGCCACGGCGTCGAACTTGGGCATGTTGAGCGGGGCACCGGTAATGGCATGTACGTCGCGCGCAACACCGACGATCGACAAAGCGTCGCCGCGGTTGGGCGTGAGCTTGATTTCAAAGCGCTTGTCGTCAAGCTTGGCGTATTCTCGGATATTCATGCCGACGGGGGCGTCTGCAGGCAGAATCCACAAGCCCTGGTGGTCTTCGTTGATGCCGAGTTCACGAGCCGAGCACAGCATGCCGAAACTTTCGACGCCGCGCATCTTGGCCTTCTTGATCTTGAAGTTCCCGGGCAACACGGCGCCGATCGTGGCGCAGGGCACCTTGACACCGGTTTTAACGTTAGGAGCGCCGCAAACAATCTGCAGAAGCTCGGGAGCGCCCACATTCACCTTGCAAACATGCAGGTGATCGGAATTTTCATGATCAACGCAGTCGACAACTTCGGCAACCACCACGCCTTCAAAAGCGGGCGCAATCGTCGAGCAATCTTCAACTTCAAGACCGGCCATAGTCATGGCTTCGGCCAGTTCGTCGCTCGTCAAGTCGGGATTGACGACACTGCGCAGCCATTCTTCGGAAAACAACATTTTTCTAACTCCTCACCGATTATTTGAATTGGCGCAAGAAGCGCAGATCGCCTTCAAAGAACAAACGCAGATCGTCGATGCCATAGCGCAACATCGTCAGGCGTTCAAGACCGGAGCCGAAGGCAAAACCGATGTACTTCTCAGGATCCAGACCGTAATTGCGGATCACATTCGGGTGCACTTCACCTGCACCGGAAATTTCAAGCCACTTGCCCTTGCGCGGACCGCTCGTAAAAGCCATATCTACTTCGACGCTGGGTTCGGTGAACGGGAAGTAGCTCGGACGGAAGCGAACCTTGAGATCTTCCGTTTCAAAGAAGCGACGCAGAAAGTCCGTATAGACACCCTTGAGATCGGCAAAGGAAATGTTTTCTGCAACCCACAGACCCTCGACCTGATGGAACATCGGCGAATGCGTGGCGTCGCTGTCGACACGGTACGTGCGGCCCGGCGCGATTACTTTGATCGGAGGCGTATGGGTACGGGCGTAGCGCACCTGCATCGGTGAGGTATGCGGACGCAGCGGCAGCTGCATGCCCTTTTCGTCACAACGGTCCACGTAGAAGGTGTCCTGCATGGAACGGGCGGGATGGTTGGGAGGGTTGTTGAGCGCGGTAAAACTGTACCAATCGCTTTCGATTTCAGGACCGTCGGCAACATCAAAGCCGATGGAAGCAAAAATCTCTTCAATGCGCATCCAGGTGCGGATCACGGGATGGATGCCGCCGCGTGCAATGCGACGGCCCGGAAGCGTGACGTCAACCGCTTCGGCAGCGAGCTTGGCCTGCATGGCAACGTCGGCGAGTTCTTCGCGACGGGCGTTCAAAAGCGCCTCGACCTGAGCCTTTGCCTTATTGATAGCCGGACCGCGTTCTCGCTTCTGTTCCGGCGTGAGGCCGGCCAGACCACGCATCAGCGCAGTGATGGCTCCGTTCTTGCCGATGTACTTTGCTTTGGCGTCTTCGAGCGCGGCATTCTGTTGAGCGGCCGCAAAATCGGTGCGTGCCGATTCCACGATTTGCACTAAATCATCCATTTCTACACACCCGGTGGATTTCAATCAATTGTCTTTTCGATACGGTCCTGCGTAAATCTGCTCGACTGCACACAAGCCCGTTTCAACCGTCACATGTTCGTAGGAACACGATACGCAATTTTGGCGGATTTTCGGAAAAAAAAAGAGGCCCGGTCACTTTTCAGCACCGAACCCCTTTTTTTTAGATCGAACCGCCGCCCTCAGCAATACTGTCAGCGAACGGTTCTACACATGCTCCCTGCTCGGATTAAGCCAGAGCAGCCTTGGCCTGAGCAACGAGGCTGGCGAAACCGGCCTTGTCAAACACAGCCATATCAGCCAGAACCTTGCGGTCGAGCATCACGCCAGCCTTCTTGAGACCGTTCATGAAGCGGCTGTAGGTCATACCGTTGGAACGGGTTGCAGCGTTGATACGGGCAATCCACAGACGGCGGAACACGTGCTTCTTGTCGCGGCGGTCACGATAAGCGTACTGACCAGCGCGCATAACAGCCTGCTTAGCAACGCGGAAAACGTTGTTGCGACGCAGACGGAAGCCCTTAGCGAGGGCAAGAATCTTCTTGTGACGGGCACGAGCCGTCACGCCACGTTTTACTCGGGGCATCTCTATCCTCTCCTCTTATTAAGCGTAAGGCATCATGCGGTGAATCGACTTGCTGTCAGACTCGTGGATGGTGACCATACCGCGGAGGTGACGCTTGTTCTTCGTCGAACGATGGGTCAGGATATGACGCTTGGTGGCGTGGGCACGCTTGATGGAACCGCCAGCGCGGACCTTGAAGCGCTTGCTCGCAGCCTTCTTAGTTTTCATCTTCGGCATTTGCCGTATTTCCTTATGATTTGTCGGAACTCCAGGCGCGGAAAACTTCGTTCCCGACTTCTTTTGCCCGCCCCGACTTTTAAAAAGCCTGAAGTGCAATTTTCTTGCACTTCAGGGCGTTAAGAGCGTGTGATTATACACGCATTTTTATTTTTTGCGCTTGGGAGCAAGCACCATAATCATTTGGCGCCCTTCAAGCTTAGGCTGCAGTTCGATCTGGGCCTCTTCAGCGAGCTCGTCGCGGATGCGATGCATGATCTGAGCCCCCAAGTCCTGGTGGGCCATTTCACGGCCGCGATAACGCAGCGTGACCTTGGCCTTGTCGCCATCGGCCAAGAAGCGACGCAGAGCGCGCAGCTTGGTCTGGTAATCATTTTCGTCAGTGGCGGGGCGGAACTTAACTTCCTTAACCTGAATCACCTTCTGACGAGCCTTCATTTCCTGAGCTTTCTTCTGCTCCTGATAGCGGAACTTGCCGTAATCCATCAGGCGGCAAACCGGCGGCTGGGCGTTCGGCGCGACCTCAACGAGATCCACGTCGTAGTCTTCAGCCATCCGAAGCGCTTCGGCAGTCGAAACAATACCGATCTGAGCGCCGTCAACGCCCGTCAGTCGAACCTCAGGTACCCGAATCTCACGATTGATTCGGTGATTGCGATCTTGTGCTATGGCACGTCTCCCAAAATAGTTTTTTTACCGACGCGCCTTCGCTAAGGCGCGTTCTGATCAATTGTCGATCAATCGTCCGTGTTCTTGCGTGACTGATCTTCGCTCACCACACGGGCAATAAATTCCTCGATAGGCATGACGCCGAGGTTCTTGCCTCCGCGCGCACGCACGCTGACCGTGCCGGACTGCGCTTCCTTGTCGCCGACAACGGCGATGTAGGGCAGTTTCTGCAAAGTCAGTTCGCGGATTTTATAGTTGATCTTTTGACTGCGCAAATCTTCAATGACACGAATTCCGGCTTCGCGCATCTTTCGTGCAACATCGGCCGCAAATTCGGACTGTGCATCGGTAATGGAGGCCACGGCAACCTGCACCGGCGAGAGCCACACAGGCATTGCGCCGGCGTAGTGTTCGATCAACATGCCGATCCAGCGTTCGAGCGAGCCGAGAATGGCGCGGTGCAGCATCACCGGCACTTTACGCGAGTTGTCTTCGGCAACGTATTCGGCTCCGAGGCGGCCCGGCATTTGGAAGTCCACCTGGATCGTACCGCACTGCCACGTACGGCCAAGACAATCCTTGAGGTGGTACTCGATCTTCGGGCCGTAGAAGGCGCCTTCGCCCGGCAGGATTTCATAAGGCAGACCGCAGGCGTCGAGCGACTCGATCAGAGCGGCTTCGGCCTTGTCCCAAACGGCATCTTCGCCGATACGCATTTCCGGACGGGTCGCCACCTTATAGAGAATGTCCTCAAAGCCGAAGGTGTGATAGACGTCGCGCACGATGCGAGTGAAGTCCATGCATTCCTTCAGGATCTGATCTTCCGTGCAGAAAATGTGACCGTCGTCTTGGGTAAAGCCGCGCACGCGCATCAGACCGTGCAAAGCGCCCGAAGGTTCATTGCGATGGCACTGACCAAATTCGCCGTAGCGAAGCGGCAGATCGCGGTAGCTGCGCAAACCGGCGTTAAAGAGCTGGATGTGCCCCGGGCAGTTCATCGGCTTCAACGCGTAGTAGCGGTTTTCCGATTCGGTCGTGAACATGTTGCTGCGATACTTGGCCCAGTGACCTGAACGTTCCCAGAGTGAACGATCGAGCAGCTGCGGCGCCTTCACTTCCTGATAGCCATTTTCGCGATAGATGCGGCGCATGAACTGTTCGACGACCTGCCACAACGTCCAGCCCTTGGCATGCCAGAAGATGAGGCCCGGAGCTTCTTCCTGCAGATGGAAGAGATCGAGCTCCTTGCCCAAACGGCGATGGTCGCGCTTTTCAGCTTCGGCAAGCATCGTGAGATAGGCTTCCTGATCCTCCTTCTTCGCCCAGGCCGTTCCGTAGATGCGTTGCAGCATTTCGTTCTTGCTGTCGCCGCGCCAGTATGCACCGGCCACCTTCATGAGCTTGAAGACCTTGAGCTTGCCCGTGCTCGGCACGTGAGGACCGCGGCACAAGTCCGTGAAGTCACCCTGGCGATAGAGCGAAATGATTTCGCCCGCGGGAATTTCGCTGATGATTTCAGCCTTGTAGTGTTCGCCGATGCTCTTAAAGTAATCAATGGCTTCGTCGCGCGGCAGCGTGTAGCGCTCAAGCGGGATGTCCTTCTTCACGAGTTCCTTCATGCGCGCTTCGATCTTTTCGAGATCTTCGGGCGTAAAAGCGCGTTCGAACTTGAAGTCGTAGTAGAAGCCGTTTTCGATGGCCGGTCCGATCGTCACCTCCGCCGTCGGATACAGCTCTTTAACGGCCTGAGCCATCAGGTGCGAAGTCGAGTGGCGGATCAACTCGAGAGCTTCGGGGTCCTTTGCCGTAATGATGGCAACCTTGGCATCCGTTTCAACGACGTGAGACAGATCGACGAGCTTGTCGTCAACCTTGCCGGCGAGAGCCGCTTTGGCAAGGCCGGCACCGATAGATGCTGCAATGTCGCCCACAGAGAGCGGCCCTTCGTATTGACGAACAGAACCGTCGGGCAAAGTGATGGAAAGCATTTCTATTCCCTTTCGTTTTTAGCGTTGCGCAAATGGCTTCACGCGCGGCCGAAATAAAAAAAAGAGTGCTGACTCTGTGAGCCGCACTCTTTTCCTATTCAACACCCTCGCGCGCCCGCAGACTTACTGTTTGCAGGTCTTCGTCGTTCGTACGATCTTAGACGCGCACATTTGCTAGGTGTCTCCAAAAAATTCTGGTAGGCACAATTGGACTCGAACCAACGACCCCCACCATGTCAAGGTGATGCTCTAACCAACTGAGCTATGTGCCTGAGAGATGCGAACTATACCCGTGCTTTTTCAGGAATGCAAGTCTTTTTTCGAATTTTTCTCAACTTTTTTGCGTGTTTACGCATAAGTTACTGATTTTACTGTAAAACAATTTTTCAGACAAATTTTCTGAAAATGCGAAAAATCGGCATCTTCAACAGTTGACGCTCGTTTCTCTTTTTCGCTGCTTCGTAGTGAAAAAAAAGCCGCCAAGACGAATCCCGACGGCTCTCGGAAACATCAGGCGCGGCGTACGCTCATCACGCCTTTGAGTTCACGCAATTGCGAGAGCGAACGGCGAAGATCTTCCGACGAGCGAATCTCGATCGAGATGCGCATATGCGCGTCCCCCTTCACATTGACCGTGTTCAGACCCGTGATGTTCTGCTTTTCCCGCATAAACACTTCGCTCACATCTTTGAGCAACCCTTGACGGTCTCGCGCCACGATGTAGATATCGACCGGGTAGACCGCTTCGGCCTGGTTGCCCCAGCCCACTTCAATCATGCGTTCCTGATCGTTGGCTACAAGGTTCTTGACGTTGGGGCAGTCAATGCGATGAATCGTAACGCCTCGACCGCGCGTAATAAAGCCGATGATTTCGTCGGGCGGAGCCGGATGGCAGCACTTTGCAAGCTGTGTCATCAAACTGTCGATGCCGACAACAAGCACATTGGACTTGTGGCTCTTTTGCGCTTGAGAGCTTCTCACGAGCACTTCGGGTTGAGGCTCGGGTTCTTCAATTTGAGGCTGCACGGCCTGTTCGAGCGCCTTGAGGCTGAACTCTTCCTTGGCAAACGCCACGCACAAATCGTCAACCGAGTCGTAGCCCAGGCGCTTGGCGAGTTCTTCGAGCTTGACGGCCGTCTTACCCAAACGAGCAAGTTCCTTGTCGAGTCGTTCGCGACCAGCCTGCGTCTGTTCCGCAAGCTTTTGCGCGTTGAACCACTGACGCACCTTGGTGCGGGTGCGCGCGCTCACGGCAAAGCCAAGCTCAGGATTGAGCCAATCGCGCGAAGGTCCGCCCGTCTTTGCCGCCACGATTTCAACGGTTTGACCGGTCTTAATCTGCGTATTGAGCGGAACCATCTGGCCGTCAATGCGCGCACCGCGGCAACGATGACCAAGTTCGGTATGCACTTGATAGGCAAAGTCGATCGGCGTCGCCCCCTTTTGGAGTTCCACCACTCGCCCCTGAGGCGTGAGCGCATAAACGTGATCGTCCTCAAGGCCGGGTTCGGCGGGAGGCGCCACATCGCTCTTCCAATCGAGCAGCTGACGCAACCAGGCCACGCGCTGCTCTTCGGCTTCAGCGCCCTTGTCCTTGTTGGAATTGCCGGTTTCCTTGTAGCGCCAGTGCGCGGCCACGCCAAGTTCTGCAAATTCGTGCATCGCACGAGTGCGGATCTGAATTTCCACGGGACGTCCGTTGGGATCGGTCACCACGGTATGAAGCGACTGATACCCGTTGGGCTTGGGATTGGCGATGTAGTCGTCGTACTCCTTGGAAAGCACGGTGAAGTTTTCGTGCACCAACGACAGCACTTCGTAGCAGTGCTCCACCGTATCAACAATGATGCGCACCGCACGAATGTCAAAGAGCTGATCGAAGCGCAGATGCTTGCGGACCATCTTTTTATAGATGGAATAGATGTGCTTCGGGCGACCGCTTACTTCGGCTTGGATACCGTTGGCCTTCAGCAGCATCTGGATGCGCTCGACGCAACCGCGCATAAAGGCTAAGCGCTGCTCGCGTGTTTCATCGAGCTCTTTGGAAATCTCATTGTAGATTTCAGGCTCCGTGAAGCGCAAAGAGAGATCCTCGAGCTCCCACTTCATCTGCCAGATACCCAAACGATTGGCCAGAGGCGAATACAAGGCCAGCGTTTCACGACCGTATTCGTCTGCCCCCGGTGCACGCGACTGCGCAAACCAGCGCAGCGTCTGCAGACGGCTTGCCAGACGCAAAACCACCACGCGCAAATCGTGGCACATAGCCAAAAGCATGCGACGAAGTGCTTCAGATTGATAGACAGCACCGCTCTCGCGGTTGTCGGAACGAGCGCGCTGACTGACGTGCATCAGCTGCTCGAGATCTCGCACAAGCTGCAAAACGTTCTTGCCGAACGTCTTCTCGATCCAACGATCCGCATCATGGATACAGTCCGTGACGGAAAAGAGGTAGGCCGCAACGATCAATTCGTCGTCGTTACGGACGCCTTTCAGAATTTCAGCCATGCCATCGGCATGGGCCAGTCGGGGTTCTCCGGTGTAAAGCTTTTGATCCAGATAAAGCGGTTCGACCAAGCTGCGGGCCAACTTCCAGTCCACCGGAGCCGCTTCCCCGTCTGCCTCGGGGGTCTTGACCTCGATGTCTTCTTTGTGCTGCATGTTTCTCTCTTCTTTTCGTTTTGCATGCTCACGGCCTGCGGTGGCATGCAACTGTCTTTCCGAACTAAGTGCGGACAAAAAAATAATATCCGCCAAGGCGTTACATTCTACCGCCCCATTAATTCCGTCAAGGATGCTGCAATCAATCGAAACAGGCAAACACAGGCTGACGCACTTTGGCAAATGCAAGCATGGGCCGACCGCGCAGGCAGAACTCGCTCATGCGCTCCCGCCTGCGCAAGCCTTCCTTCAGCCTTTAGAAAAGCTGCCGGTACTGAAGCGAAAGCGAGCCGGACTGCTCCCGATCCGAAGCACGTTCATAATTGCCTGCCAACAGCAGAGTCCAGGCGTAAGGCTCCGTTTTGCCTTCATGGTTTCGGCTCCAGAAGTACGATTTGGAGTCCGAATATCCGCTGCTCGCAAGCTCGATCCCCGCCTGCAGTCGCACGGCAAAGCGCTGCGCACTGTCGTAGGAGGCCGCCGACGAAGCGCTTCCGTCAAACAAACGGCTTTCGATTTCCCAATCGGTATGACCGACAGAAGTACGCATGGAAACGCCAAACTGCGGTTTCACGCTCACAAGGTCAGCAACCTCAAACCGCCAACCCGCATCAGCTCCCACTTCCAGGGTTCCCCAGACACGGTTGCCCGCAGTGGTCTTGAATCCTTCACCGGCCACTGCGCCGTCTCTGTCGCTGTCAAAAATCGAACCTTCGTGCATCTTGGCCGTCGTCACGGACAGCTGGGCAAACGGTTCAAACAACATCTTTTCAGTAAGCGATCTTGCCGTAACGCGCGCTACCGCTGTCAAATAGTCGATGTCCACATCCGTGTCCAGACGATGGCCGACGGAACGCTGTTCGGCGTCGCCCGCAGCGCGGGAGTACGCCAGCCCCAAACGCAAAGTGAAGTCATCGAAATGTCTTGCTGCCGCCAAAGACACCGTTGCCACGGACATGTCACCCGACGTGCGTTCGATCACGCCTTTGCTGTCGGTGTCGATCCCGGCAAAGGACACGGCCACCGTCGTAATCCAATTGCCGAACATGGCAAAGTCGTAACCCAATGCTCCGGCCGTCACATCCGCTTCGAACCCGAAGTCGCCGCTTCCGCCTGAAAAGATTTCACCGGCCTTAATGCGACCGGACTGGCCGTGTGCCCACCAATGGCCCTTGCCTTCAAAAAGCGACAGATCGTGCGTCATTACCGTTGTGACCGCATCGTGAACCGCGCGTTCGGCCGCCGTGGCAATGCCCGACGTCACCGGCAAAAAGATTGCACCGTCAACCACGTTGGAGTAGGCGTCACGCCCCACGTTTTCTTCCGGCAGCGTATCGAAAATAAAGCTGTAGCCCGGGCGCTGCATCAGAATGCCTTCCTCTTTATCCCGGTCGGCCAGACCTTCCACGTGCCCCACCAGAGCTGAGCCCTGCAGGCCTGCGAAATCCTTGCACCACAGACGCGTGGCGATGTTGTCTTTGATCTGGATGCGAGCGCCGCCGAAAGCGTGAACGTTGCTCGGATCAAAATCGCCGATGTCAAATGCCTGTCCGCTCCAGTTGTAAAGAATCAGCTCTGCATCATTCTCGGCAGTGATGCGGCTCTGATCCATTCCGGTCAGAACGCCCAGGCTCACGGGATCGCTCGCGAAGCTTTTGGTCTCTTCACTTGTGAAATCCACGATCCAACGACCGTCGTTACCGATGTGGATGCCTTCTTCGGCCGCCTTGTCCTGACTTACATCTTTACCGATCACCACGGAAATTCCATCGACAATCCCGGGATTGGAACGCGTGATCAACGTCGCTCGCGAAAGCGAACCGGTGATGACTTTGCTTGAGTTGAGCACATGTCCAACGGTCCTTTGCAACTCTTCGATGTTCTCACCGTCCGCAAGACTCGAACCAAGAATTAGCGTTCCTTCCCCTGTTACATTGACAGTCCTCTGATCGCTGTCCGTCTCCGGCGCCTGAGGCGATCTGTCGACCGCCTCAATGTGCCGAACAATCAGCACGCGGTTGATGGGGTTCAAACTCGAATCATCGGATTTGACGCCGGCGACCGTCACGCTTGCTCCGGCACCCAACTGCAGCGTACCGATACGAAGAAACGTTTCACCGCCCTCTTTGCCGCTCGTTTCACCGATGACCAAATGTCCGGCTTGTGCATCAAACGTTCCCAGATCACCGATGCCGACGTAGTGAAACGCGTTGCCTATTTCGCTGACGATGCTCCCTTCCTTCATGTCCAAACCACCGACAATGTCATACGCAGCTGGATTCCCATAACTCAAAACAACGATACCGCTACCGCGAATCGCCGTACCGGCCTTGATGAAAGCATTCTTATCAAAATAGAGAGATACGCCATCTTCAAGAAGAACACCTACGGCGTCCTCAGACTGGCTCAAATCAATGTCTACGTCTAGAACAACATTATCGGCTCGAAGGTAAACATCCTCGAAGCCGTTGTTCAGAGCTATCAGGCCTACCACTCCATATTTGTCACTCGCGACCTTCAGCACACCATCCTTAATGAGTTCTTTTCCTTGTTTGAAACCAGAGTTATCCGCAACAACATATACTGGCGAAACATCGATTGAATCGAGATTGGTGACTTGGCTGCCGAGCGCAGCCGGAGAAATTGCTCCTGAGGCAAGAAGAATCGCTGTCAATACATTGAGGTTCGAGCGGTTCATGAACACTGTCCCTTTTGATTGGTTATAGGTTTTCAAAAGGACGGCATTCTATTGTCTATAGCGAAATTTAAGACGCGTACCTCAAAAGTGGTACTGATGCACAAAGAAAAAAAAGCGGCCGCCCTCTCAGGAAGCCGCTTTTTCCGTTTTGTCGCTGCCTGCCCGACGCTTCGAACAGGCCTATTTCCGATTACAGGAAAATGATGTCGACAATGAAGAACGTCGGGAACAAAATGCCGACCGACCAGAGCATGTAGCCAAAGAAGGAAGGCATCTTGACGCCGCGTTCGCGCACGATGCTCACGCTCATCAGATTGGGAGCATTGCCGATGTAGGTCACCGCGCCCATGAACACAGCACCCATGGAAACGGCCATCAGCGTGTGCGAGTGCGTGGTCATCATTTCAATGGGATCACCGCCCGCGAGGTTGAAGAAGGCCAGATAGGTCGGCGCATTGTCGAGGAAGGCCGACAGCGAACCGGTGAGCCAGAAGAACATCACGTTGTTGAATTCGCCGTTTTCGTCCGTCACGAGAGAAACGAGCGGAGCGAATGCACCTTCGTGACCGGCACGCAACATTTCGAGCACCGGCACGATGCACAAGAAGATGCCGAAAAAGAGCTTGGCAACTTCCTTAATCGGTTCCCAGGAGAACTGGTTGGCTTCGCGGGCACTCTTGGAGGTGGTCAGCACGGACAAGATGGCAACGGCAATGAAGATCGCATCGCGCAGCAGACCCTGTCCGGTCAAGTGCACGCCCAGAACATTGATTTCAATGTCGGACTTCCAGATGCCGCTCATCAGCACGGCGCCGATGATAATGGCCAGATAGAGCAGATTGATGCCGCCGTCGATGCCAAAGGGCTTCGGTTCGACCGCATTGGGATTAAACGAGCCTTCAGCCACCTCCTTCTTAAAGAGGTAGGTGTCAATGGCGAGATAAATCGTAAGCAGAATCGCGAGCGTCACCAAAAGCGGCAGGATCAGATGCTGCGCCGTCCAGAAGAACGTCACGCCGCGCAGGAAGCCCAGGAACAAAGGCGGATCGCCCAGGGGCGTCAGACAGCCGCCGATGTTGGCTACGATGAAGATGAAGAACACGAAGGTGTGCATCTTGTAGCGACGGCCTTCGTTGGCGGCCAACAGCGGACGAATCAGCAACATGGCAGCACCGGTCGTACCCATAAGGTTGGCAACAAAGGCGCCCACAAAGAGGATGCCGGCATTGACGATCGGACGACCGACGAAGCTGCTGCGGATGTGAATGCCGCCGGCCACGATAAAGAGAGCCCCGACGAACAGAATGAAGGGCACGTAGTCGCCGATCATGGCGTGCGCAACCGAGCCGACGGCCACCTCTGTCGGGAAGGCCATGAAAATCGGGATCACGCAGCTCAACCCCCAAGCAACGGCGATCTTGCCGTAGTGGTGGTGCCACAGGTTGGGAGCGATGAGCGGCACAAGGGCAATGGACAAAAGAATGCCCGCAAACGGAATTGCCCAAGTAATGGCGAGTTCCGCACCGTTGAGACTTGCTGCCGAAGCTAGAGACGGCAGAAGCACTGCTGCGGTTGCCAAAAGTGTTTTAAGTGCATGCATTGTCTTTGTTTCTCCGTGCACTGATCATTTTGAAGGCGTGTCTGAAAATGTAAAACACACCTTCAAACACAAGTCTTGTTGATTTTAGCTAAAAGTGCGGAATCTGTTTACAAAAATTGTCATCGAGTCTCAGAGCCAGAACATTATCCACGCACCTTGCAAACAGATGCCTGCACGTCTCAAAAACGTCAAATCGGCCGACCGCAGGAAGCAATCGACCAATCCATTGTCGCCAATAGCGACGTTACGCAAACGAAACATCAGGGTTTGGAAGAACCGACGGGGGCGCCAGGATCCAGCCCAAACACCTGCCGCAGGTATGCAAGATAGGTTTCGTCCTCGCACATCCCCTTGCCGGGCGTGTCGGAAATCTTGGCTACCGGCTGGCCGTTGGCTCGTACCATCTTCACGACGATATTAAGCGGCGTCGGGCCCAGATCATTCATTAGATTCGTTCCGATGCCAAAGCCGACGCGGATGCGGTGATTGAAGCGACGGTAAAGCGCAATCACCTTGGGCACTGTGAGCGCATCCGAAAAGATCAGCGTCTTGCTTCTCGGGTCGCATTTGTTGGCCGCATAGTGAAGAATCATGCGCTCGCCCCAGCTCTCCGGATCGCCCGAATCATGCCGTGCACCGTCAAAGAGCTTGCAAAAGAACATATCGAAGTCACGCAGGAATGGCTCCGTACCGTACACGTCGGAAAGAGCAATCCCCAAGTCGCCGCGATATTCTTTCGCCCACATTTCAAAGCCATAGGTCTGGCTGTCGCGCAAACGCGGACCGAGCGCCTGGCAGGCCTGCAGATATTCGTGCGCCATCGTTCCAATGGGAATGATGCCGAACTCCTTGGCATACATGACATTGCTCGTGCCCGCGAAGAACGTCGGACCGAGTTCTTCGCAAAGCACCTTGATGACTTTGCGCTGCCAATCCCGGGAGAAGCGGCGGCGCGTGCCGAAGTCGCTGATCTTGAGATTGCCGTTGTCGGGTTCGTTCTTGATCCAGCGGATTTTTTGGTGCAGTCTCGCCATGCCCTCTTCCTCATCGGGTTCGGGAACGGTATGACGGAAGTAGACCTCGTTGACGATCGCAAGAATCGGAATCTCAAAAAGAATCGTGTGCAGCCACGGTCCTTCGATCACGATGTCGATGCCGCAGGGCATTTCGGAACTGGGCGTGACGGTGACGTACTTCGACTTGAGATGAAAGAGACTGAGGAAATCCACAAAGTCGCTCTTGATGAAGCGAAGACTGCCGAGATAATCGAGCTCGTCCTCCTTCATCGTCAGCGCACACAGGTGCTCGATTTCCTCTCGAATCTCATCGACATAAGGGCTCAAATCCACACCTTCGGTACGGCAACGAAAGCGATACTTCACGTTGGCGTCCGGAAACTGATGCAGCACGCACTGCATCATCGTGAACTTATAGAGGTCGGTATCGAGAAGCGAATCAATAATCACTGTAATTTGTCCTGACTTCGGTTCTCGTTCACAGCGTCATCAACGAGCGAGAAATCTTGTAAACATTGGAAGCTAAAAGCTCTTCGTGATTCGGCGGGAAGGGCTTTGGGTCGACAGCAGCCGCGCGCTCACGCCAACCGGCGTCCGGCTCGAAAGCCAGCTCCTGCAGCATCTGATCGACTTCCTCCGGCGCATTGCAACAGATAACGGCATCGCACCCGGCTTCAAGCGCCTTCCGGGCTCTTTCTGTGAGTGTACCGCCCCCTGCGCCCTTCATCGACAAATCGTCCGAAAAAACAAAGCCCGGAAAGTGCAGTGTATCGCGCAGCAATCCCTTGAGAATGCGTTTAGAGAAGGTTGCGGGAACTTCATCGTAAGCCGGATACACCACGTGCGCCGTCATGACGGAAGCCAGCCCGATGCCCATCCAGGTATAGGGTTTCACATCGGCGTGTTCGATACGCGAAACCTCTCGGTCGTCAATCGGCAGCGCCACGTGGCTGTCGGCAGCCGCGTAGCCGTGACCCGGGAAATGCTTGCCGCAATTGGCCATG
>OBKR01002163.1_pt1 | contig 15002 bp, 10 predicted proteins | sample 1518991 | NCBI WGS metagenome assembly OBKR01 (sample SAMEA2452117, study PRJEB22498) | human gut metagenome | biome: human feces; feature: human gut; material: feces | place: Australia | collected 2012
CCAGCGGCTGCGGACCTCGAGTCCGCCGTCGATCGCCACCGTATCGACCCGCTCGGCCTGCAGGGCGAGCCCGTCGATGGCCAGCAGCGCGGGAATGTCCGTCGCCAGACGGAACATCAGGCTGGCATGCGTGTTGTTCGGCACGGTACGCAGCAGCGGGAAGACGAGCGAGCGCTCGAGCCGAAAGGCGCTGTCCGCGCCGACGCCCCAACGCAGGACGCAGGCCATGCGCTGACCGCTCATCTCGATGTGGTCGGCATGGGGTACGGCCCCGTCCACCCGCCACACGATGCCGTGTCCGGCAGGATCCATCGTCCAACGCTGCGCCGACGCCGGCAGCAGACCAGCCGACACGAAAAGGAGAACGGCAAGAAACGATTTTCGAAGCATACGGATTCGAGTTTGGGAGTAAGGTGCAACAAACGAGTATAAATATAATCATTTCGCGCGACATGAGACCCTTGCTGCATGCCGTCTTTCGTTTTTTCACTATTTTTGACCGGGAAACCCCCAATGAAAAACAGAAAAGAGATCGTCATGGAGAACGGAAACAGAATCTGCGCCCTGTTCGGCATCCGCTACCCGATCGTCTCGGGCGGCATGGTCTGGTGCAGCGGCTGGCGGCTGGCGGCCGCCGTCAGCGAAGCGGGCGGACTGGGGCTCATCGGCTCGGGGTCGATGACTCCCGAGCTGCTGCGCGAACACATCCGCCGCTGCCGCGCGACAACAGCAAAACCCTTCGGCGTGAACGTCCCGCAGATGTACCGCTATACGGACCAGATCATGGAAGTTATCATCGAGGAACGCGTCCCTGTGGTCTTCACCTCGGCAGGCAGTCCGAAACGGTGGACCGCACGGCTGCACGAGGCCGGCTGCAAGGTGGCCCACGTGGTCTCGAGTTCCGCCTTCGCCCGCAAAAGCGAGGAGGCCGGGGTCGATGCCGTCGTGGCCGAAGGCTTCGAGGCCGGAGGGCACAACGGCCGCGAGGAGACCTCGACGATGGTGCTCGTGCCCCACGTCCGGGCAGCGGTCTCGCTGCCGCTGCTGGCCGCGGGCGGCATCGCCACGGGCCGCGGCATGCTGGCCGCCTTCGCCCTCGGCGCCGAGGGCGTGCAGATCGGCACACGCTTCGCACTCACCGAGGAGAGTTCGGCCAGCGAAGCCTTCAAGCGCCGCTGCACCTCCCTCTGTGAGGGCGACACGATCCTCGCGCTCAAGAAGCTCAGCCCCACCCGGCTGGTCCGCAACGAATTCTGCCGCGCCGTCGAGGAGGCCGAAGCGCGCGGCGCCACGGCCGGGGAGCTCTCCGAACTGCTGGGCCGCGGGCGTTCGAAACGCGGCATCTTCGACGGCGAACTCACGGAGGGCGAGCTGGAGATCGGACAGGTCGCCTCGCTGCTGCGCGACCTGCCTCCGGCCGGCGAGGTCGTCCGGAACCTGGTTGCAGAATTCGACGCGGCCCGCCACCGGCTGGCGGAACTCTGATCCCTGCATACAGACGCAGCCCCGTCCGACGTATCGGACGGGGCTGCGCATATCCATACGGACCGGGGTCAGTTCCCGAGCTTCATCACATCGTCGATACCCATCTCGCGATAGGTTGTCGCCAGCTCCTCCGAGCGGTCCGAGATGACCAGCAGCTTGTCGCCCAGGTGCAGTTCGGTCTTGCCCTGCGGCACGAAATAGTCGCCGTCGCGGCAGATCATCATCACCAGCGTATTCTCCGGCAGCACGATCTCGCGCAGCGTCCGCCCGCTCTCGAGCATGCTCTCGTTCACCTCGACCTCCGTGAGCGCCGACTTCACCTGCTCGTTCATGTCCACGCCGAAGGCCGGCTCCCGCTCCTCGTAGGCCAGTCCCAGCAGGTTGGCCATGCCGCTGACGGTCGTACCCTGCACGACGAGCGAGAGGATCGTCGAGAGGAAGACCACATTGAAGAGCAGGTCGGCATACTCGACGTTGCCCATGAGCGGATAGATGGCAAAGAGAATCGGCACGGCCCCGCGCAGCCCGACCCACGAGACATAGAGCCGTGCCCGCGTCGAGAAATTGCGGAACGGCGCCAGGCTTGCGAAGACGGCCAGCGGCCGGGCCACGAGGATCAGGAACGCCCCCACGGAGAGTCCCAGGATCAGCACATCGGGCTCCAGCAACTCCTTGCTGTTCACGAAGAGGCCCAGCGTCAGGAACATCACGATCTGCATCACCCACGTGAACCCGTCGAAGAAGACCGTAAGGGGCCGCTTCTGCACCAGCTTGTGGTTGCCGACCACCAGTCCGGCGAGGTAGACGGCCAGATAGCCGTTGCCGCGGATGAGGTCCGTAAAGGCGAACGAGAAGAAGACGAAGGCCAGCAGCAGCACGACGTAGAGCGAGTGATTGACCAGGTTGATGCGGTTGATCGTCCATACGGCCAGCCGCCCGATCAGGTAGCCCGACAGGGCGCCGACGACCAGCTGCACGACCAGATAGAGCATGCCCACACCGAGGTCCACATGTCCCGATGCCGGTCCCGAGAGCACACCGACAAGCAGAACGGTGAGCATGTAGGCCATCGGGTCGTTCGAGCCGCTCTCGAGCTCGAGCAACGGACGGAGGTGCTGCCTCAACCCCTGTTTCTTGCTTCGCAGGATCGAGAAGACCGACGCCGAATCGGTCGAAGACATTGTCGAGGCCAGCAGCAGGGCCAGCGCGAAGGGCATCTCGAGGCCGATCCACGGAGCGATGAGCCACACGAATCCGGCCAGGATGAGGGCCGTGAGCAGCACGCCCACCGTCGCCAGCACGACACCCGGCCCGACGATGGGGCGGATTTCGGAGACCTTCGTGTCCATGCCGCCCGTGAAGAGGATCACGCAGAGCGAGATCATGCCGATGAACTGCGTGATGTCGGTCGAGCGGTAGGAGATGAAGTCCAGGCCGAAGAGCATGCCGACCCCGAGGAAGAGCAGCAGGGCCGGGGCACCGAAGCGGTAGGCCAGCTTGCCGGCGACCACCGCCACAAAGAGCAGCAGGGCGCCAATCAATACGATATTTTCACCAGTGAGACTGATCATGAGTCAAATGCGTTTCGAATCGGGGATACAGTGCCGGCGGCACGGTCGTCTGCCGCGTATCCGCTCCGGCGCATCGGGAACAAAGGTACGACAAATTTCCCGCATTCTCGGCACCTGCCGACAAAACAGGCGGGAAACGCATGCAAAAGGAGCCGAACGCACCACCGGGGCGCACGGGGCAAATGCGGCATCGGAATCCGGCTACTGGGGAATAAAGGTATAGGTGATGGTTCCCTGATGGCGGGCCGGCGCCTTCGGGTCGATGTTGAAGGTCGAAACACGTGCGGCATGCAGGGCGGCCTCGCGCATGCAGTCGTCGCCGCCCGAGACGATCCGGGCGCCGATCACCTCGCCGCCCCGGCTGACCGTGATGGCCACCACCACCTCGCCGCCGCCTTCGCAGCGGTAGGCCGGTATGCTCAGATCGACCGACTGCCGCACCGGATCGGTCAGCGAGAACGACACCGTCACCCGACCCTTGACCTTGCGGTCGCGGTGTTCGCCCGACGCCTCGTCGGCCGTGCGGCCGCGACGGATCGCCGCCTCCTCGGCCAGGCCCTGCTCGTAGGCCTCGCGGTTGGCCCGCATCCGCTCCTCGGCCGCGGCAGCTGCATCGTTCAGCGCCGCGGTATTGGTGCCGCGGTCGTCCTTGAGCTGCTCGTTGAGTTCGTTTTCGTTCGAGACCGTATTGCGGACGCTCCGCCAGTCAAACTCCTCGGCGGCCTGCCGCTCGCGCACCTCCTGCTCGAGTCGGGCCCGCTCGGCCTCGAGTTCGGCCAGCGACTGCAGTTCGATATACATGCCCTGCTGGTGGGGACGCTCCCCGATGACGATCTTCGACGAGACGAAGACGATCATCAGCACCAGATAGGCGATCAGCGTGACGCACAGCCCGATCCGGTGGTCGTAGGCCCACGATCCGGCATCCTCGCGCCGGTTGTCGAAGGGCAGTTGCAGGCGCGGTTTGCGCGGCCTTGCGCCGTTCCGCTGCACCGGAGTACCGCCGCCGGGAGCCGCCCTGCGGCGGCCCGCTTCCGGACCTGCCGCTCCGGCCTGATTCCCGGTCCGAACCCCCTTCGGAGGGAACTCCTCCCCGGCAGCCGTTTCTTCCGCAATCCCTTCCGAAATCCGTTCCACTCCGTCCCCGCGTCTCTCTCCGCGCTGCGGCTTTTGGGCCGGACGGCGGTCACCGGACGGTTCTCCGGCCGGGAAGAGCCGCGGCGGTGCGACCGACACCGGGGCGTCGTCATCGAGTTCGATGACCTCCGGCCCCGCATCCTCCCCGGTACGCCGGACGGCGGAGGAGTCCGCAGCCCGCATACCGCCCTGCACCGGCCGGCCGGCGCACTCCGACCCGCCGCCCAGGTCGATGAGCTCCAGCTCCTCGCCTGCGGCCGGTCCGGCGACGGCTCCGCCCTCCCGCTGCGGCGCGGCTGACGCCCCGACGGGGTCCAACGGATTCGTTTCTGGTTTCGGACTCATGTTCTGTTCGGATTTCGCAGGGCAAAAATAGCGATTTTTATCGGTTTTCGCCACCTTGCCCGAAAATTAACCCCGACAAGCGAAATGAACCGGAAATTTGTTTTTGCGACCGACATGCATTATCTTTGCCGATAATTATTACAAAGAACCACTTATGTCAACGAAACAACAAACGCTGAAGGCCCCGATCTCGTTCTCGGGAAAGGGACTGCATACGGGCGTGCAGGTGACGATGACGATCCATCCCGCAGAAGCCGGCCGGGGCATCGTATTCCGCCGCACCGATATCGAAGGACAGCCGGAGATCCCGGCACTTTGCGACTACGTGGTGGACACCTCGCGCGGCACGACGATCGAAGCCGGCGGCCACCGTGTCAGCACCATCGAGCACGTCATGTCGGCCCTCTGGACCCTCGGCGTGGACAACGCCCTGATCGACATCGACGCCCCGGAGACCCCGATCCTCGACGGTTCGGCCCGCGAATACGCCCGCGCCATCACCGAAACGGGGCTCGTGGATCAGGATGCCGAGCGCAACTACTATCACGTGACCGAGAAAATGGTCTACACGATTCCCGAAAAGGGCACGGCGATCATCCTCTACCCCGACGACGAATTCTCCGTCTCGGTCCATGTGGACTACAACTCGAAGGTGATCGGCAACCAGTACGCGACGCTCGAGCCGGGCGACGACTACGCCTCGAAGATCTCCCCGTGCCGCACGTTCGTCTTCCTACACGAACTCGAGCCGCTCATGAAGATGAACCTCATCAAGGGCGGTGACCTGGACAACGCCATCGTCGTGGTCGAGAACCCCGTTCCCGAGGAGCAGCTCGACCACCTCAAGAAGCTCTTCAACAAGCCCGACATCGAGATCAAGGCCGGTTACCTGAACAACCTCGAGCTGCGCTGCAACAACGAGCTGGCCCGCCACAAGCTGCTCGACCTGCTGGGCGACTTCGCCCTGCTCGGCGTGCGGATCAAGGGCCGCGTATGGGCCACCCGCCCGGGCCACTTCGCCAACACGGAGTTCATGAAGCAGCTCAAGCGCACGATCCGCAAGGCCGGCGAGAAACCCCGCTACACCTACGACTGCCGCAAGCCGGCGCTCTACGACATCAACGCCATCCGGCGCATGCTGCCCCACCGCCCGCCCTTCCTGCTCGTGGACCGCATCTTCCACTGCGACGCCACGTCGGTGGCCGGCATCAAGAACGTCACGATGAACGAACCCTTCTTCGTGGGCCACTTCCCCGAGGAGCCGGTCATGCCGGGCGTGCTGATCATCGAGGCGATGGCCCAGTGCAGCGGCATCATGGTGCTCAACACGGTGCCCGACCCGGAGAACTACTCGACCTATTTCATGAAGATCGACAATGCGAAGTTCAAGCGCAAGGTCGTTCCGGGCGACACGCTCCAATTCGAAATCCACCTGCTGGAGCCCATCCGCCGCGGCGTGGCGCTCGTCGAGGCCAAGGCCTTCGTCGGCGAGTCACTGGCCTGCGAAGCCGAGCTGATGGCCCAGATCGTCAAGAACAAAACCCCGAAACAACAATGATCAGCAAACTGGCATACGTCCACCCCGACGCCCGTATCGGCGCCAACGTGACGGTAGAACCGTTCGCCTACATCGCAGGCGATGTCGTGATCGGCGACGACTGCTGGATCGGCCCCGGTGCCGTGATCCACGACGGCGCACGCATCGGCCGCGGCTGCAAAATCCACACCGCCGCCTCGATCTCCTGCCTGCCGCAGGACCTGAAGTTCGTCGGCGAGGCCACGACCTGCGAGATCGGCGACTGCAACGACATCCGCGAATACGTCACCATCAGCCGCGGCACGGCATCGACGGGCACCACGCGCGTCGGCTCGCACAACCTGCTGATGGCCTACGTCCATGTGGCCCACGACTGCGTGGTGGGCTCGCACTGCGTAATCGCCAACCGCGTCTCGCTGGCCGGCGAGGTGCATGTAGGCGACTGGGTGGTGATCGGCGGACATGCGGCCATCCACCAGTGGACGCACATCGGCGAACACTCGATGATCCAGGGCGGCGCCCTGCTCGGACAGGACCTTCCGCCTTTTGTCATCGTCCGCAACGACACGCTCCGCTACGCGGGCATCAACAAGATCGGACTTTCGCGCCGCGGCTTCACGCCCGAGCGCATCGGCGAGATCCACGACGCCTGCCGGATCCTCTTCCAGAGCGGCCTGAACTACATGACCGGATGCGACGAAGTGGAGCGTCAGGTGCCGCAAAGCCCCGAGCGCGACTCGCTGCTGGCCTTTATCCGCTCTTCGAAGCGCGGCATCATCAAGCCCTACGAATCGCGCAACGCCGAGGCGTAAGGCACCCGGCGGCGGCCGCATGTCCGGAGTTCGGACAGAGGCGCCGCAGGAAGATGAAAGATAAAAAATCGGATCAAACGATTGAATATCGGAAATTTTTACTATATTTGCGTGTCGAAAGACTGCAGGATGCACGATAAGGGGACGGAATGTCCCCTTATTTCATAGTTATACACCACTGAAAACCAACGATATGATCGAGATACAGAAAATTACGGAATCCGCGGAACGGCACCTAGCCGGCACGGATCTGTTCGTTGTGGAGTGCCGCTGCTCGGCCGGCAACGAAATCGAATTGACGGTCGATGGCGACACGTCGGTGTCGATCGACGCCTGCGCGGCATTGAGCCGCGCCGTGGAGGCCGACCTCGACCGCGAGGAGGAGGACTTCTCGCTGACGGTCATGTCGGCGGGCATCGGCTCCGAACTGCGCTGCCTGCGGCAGTACCGCCGGCTGATCGGATCGTCGGTCGAGGTGCTGCTGAACAACGGCGTGAAGCTGCTGGCCAAACTCGACGGCGCCGACGAGGAGGGCATCGACCTCTCCTACGAAGAGAAACAGGCCGTCGAGGGCAAGAAGCGCAAGCAGCTGGTCAAGGTGTCGAAGCGCTACGCCTTCGGCGAGATCAAATATACGAAGGAGTATCTCGACTTCAAGTAGCAATTGATTAAAAACAAGATAACGCACTCATGGACAACCTGAATTTGATCAGCAACTTTGCCGAGTTCAAAGAGCTGAAGAACATCGACAAATCGACGATGATCGGCGTGTTGGAGGACGTCTTCCGCCACGCGCTCCAGAAACAGTACGAAACGGACGAGAACTTCGACGTGATCATCAACCCCGAGAAGGGCGACCTCGAGATCTGGCGCAACCGCACGGTCGTCGAGGACGGGGCCGTGGAGAACCCCAACACCCAGATCGCCGTGTCGGAGGTCAAGGCCATCGACCCGACCTATGAAATCGGCGACGAATACGCCGACGAGATCAAGCTCTCGTCGTTCGGCCGCCGCACGGTGCTGTCGCTGCGCCAGAACCTCGCCTCGCGGATCCTCGACCTGGAGAAGGCCAACCTCTACGAGAAGTACTCGGAGAAGGTCGGCGAGATCGTCACCGGCGAGGTCTACCAGGTATGGAAGAAGGAGGTGCTGATCCTCGATGACGAGGAGAACGAGCTCATCCTTCCGAAAGCCGAGCAGATTCCCAACGACTTCTACCGCAAGGGCGACACGATCAAGGCCATCGTCAAGTCGGTCGAGATGAACAACAACCAGCCGCGCATCATCCTTTCGCGCACGGCCAACCAGTTCCTCGAGCGCCTGTTCGAGCAGGAGGTTCCCGAGATCTTCGACGGACTGATCACCATCAAGAAGATCGTCCGCATCCCCGGCGAGCGCGCCAAGGTGGCCGTCGAGTCCTACGACGAACGCATCGACCCGGTGGGCGCCTGCGTCGGCATGAAGGGTTCGCGCATCTACTCGATCGTCAAGGAGCTGCGCAACGAGAACATCGACGTGGTCAATTACACGGCCAACCCGCAGCTGATGATCCAGCGCGCGCTGAACCCCGCGAAGATCTCGTCGATCACCATCGACGAGGAGAAGAAGACCGCCTCGGTCTACCTGAAGCCCGACCAGGTGTCGCTCGCCATCGGCAAGGGCGGCCTGAACATCCGCCTCTCGAAGATGCTCACCGGCTACGACATCGACGTCTACCGCGAGATCGAGGAGGAGGACGTGGCCCTCACGGAGTTCGCCGACGAGATCGACGGCTGGATCATCGACGCCCTGAAGGCTGCCGGCTGCGACACGGCCAAGAGCGTGCTCGAGCTGCCCGTCGAGGAGATCGCCGCACGCGCCGACCTCGAGCTGGAGCAGGCTCAGAAGGTGGTCGAGATTCTCAAGGCCGAGTTCGAATAACCAAAACAGCAAGAAAGGAGAGAATACCATATGAGTAATGAAAGAAGATTAAGGCTCATTCAGGTTGCCAAGGAGTTCAACGTGGGGATCAACACCATCACGGACTTCCTGCACAAGAAGGGCATCAAGAACGACGGGTCGCCCAACGCGCTGGTCGATGCCGACACCTATGCCGTGCTGGAGAAGGAGTTCGGCTCGAACCGCAGTGCCGCAGGTGCCCGCAACTCGATCCGCGAGCGCATCTCCCAGAAACAGGCGACCATCACCCTCGAGCAGACCCGCAAGCAGGAGCGCGAGGAGGAGAAAGAGGTGGTCATCAAGAGCAACGTCATCAGCGTGAAGGACGAGATCCAGCAGCCGAAGTTCCTCGGCAAGATCGACCTCTCGCCCAAACCCAAGGCCGCCCCGGCGCCCCAGCCGGCCCCGGCGCCCGCTCCGAAAGCGGAAACGGCCCCGGCGCCCGCTCCCGCAGCCGAGAAACCGGCGGCTCCGGCCCCGGCGCCCCGTGAGGAGGCCCCCGCCGAGCCGCATGTGACCGCCCCGGCTCCCGAGCCGCGGGTTGAGACGCCCCGGCCCGAACCGCAGCCGGCACTCGCTCCCGCCCGGGAGGAGGTTCCGGCCGAAACGAAGGCCGAGGCCCGCACGGAGGAGCGCCCGGCACCCCAACCGGCTGCACCGGCTCCCGCCGAGCAGGCTCCCGCGACACCCGAGCCCCCGAAGGACAACATCTTCCGTCCGGCTACGGTGACCCTCACGGGCCCGCAGGTGCTCGGCACGATGGACGTCTCGGGATTCGTTCCCGGCGGCAAGCACAAGCGCAAGCGCCTCCAGAAGGAGAAGGTCGATGTCTCGAAGGCCCAGAAGGGAGGCCAGCAGGGCGGCGGCAAACAGGGCGGACAGGGCGGACAGAACGACCGCAACAACCGCCCGGGAGGCCAGCAGCAGAACCGCGGCCAGCAGCAGAACCAGCCCCGTCCGGGCGAAGGGCGCCGCAACAAGAACAAGAACACCCCCAAACCGATCGTCCGCCCCGAAGTGAGCGACGAGGAGGTTTCGAAACAGGTGAAGGACACCCTGGCCCGCCTGACGGCCAAGGGTGCCAAGACCAAGGCATCGAAATACCGCAAGGAGAAACGCGAGGCCGTCGCCGAACGCATGAGCGAGGAGTCGGCACGCGAGCAGCAGGAACGCTCGATCCTCAAGGTGACCGAGTTCGTCACCGTGAGCGAGCTGGCCACGATGATGAACGTCTCGCCGACGGAGGTCATCACCGCCTGCATGAACCTCGGACTGATGGTGTCGATCAACCAGCGGCTCGACGCCGAGGCTCTGGTGGTCGTGGCCGAGGAGTTCGGCTACAAGGTCGAGTTCGTCTCGGTGGAGATTCAGGAGGCCATCGCCGACGACCACGAAGACAAGGAGGAGGACCTCGTGCCGCGTCCGCCGATCGTCACGGTCATGGGACACGTCGATCACGGTAAGACCTCGCTGCTGGACAACATCCGCAAGACGAACGTCATCGAGGGTGAGGCCGGCGGCATCACGCAGCACATCGGTGCCTACAGCGTCGAACTCAACGGTCAGAAGATCACGTTCCTCGACACGCCGGGCCACGAAGCCTTCACGGCCATGCGTGCCCGCGGTGCGAAGATCACCGACGTGGCGATCATCATCGTCGCGGCCGATGACAACGTCATGCCGCAGACGATCGAGGCGATCAACCACGCCCAGGCCGCCGGTGTGCCGATGGTCTTCGCCATCAACAAGATCGACAAGCCCAATGCCAACCCCGACCACATCAAGGAGCAGCTCTCGCAGATGAACTACCTGGTCGAGTCGTGGGGCGGCAAATACCAGGATCAGGAGATCTCGGCCAAGAAGGGCATCAACCTCGACAAGTTGCTCGAGAAGGTGCTGCTCGAGGCCGAAATGCTCGAACTGAAGGCCAACCCGAACAAGAAGGCCGTGGGTACGGTGATCGAATCGACGCTCGACAAGGGCCGCGGCTACGTTTCGACGGTGCTCGTGCAGGCCGGAACGCTCCGCATCGGCGACGTCATCCTCTCCGGCACGTTCACGGGCCGCGTGAAGGCGATGTTCAACGAGAACGGCAAGAAGGTGACCGAGGCCGGTCCCTCGACCCCGGTGCAGGTGCTGGGTCTGAACGGCGCCCCGCAGGCCGGCGACCTGTTCAACGTGATGGACGACGACCGCTCGGCCCGCGAGATCGCCAACAAGCGCGAGCAGCTGCAGCGCATGCAGGGCATCATGACCCAGAAGCACGTGACGCTCGACGAGATCGGACGCCGCATCGCCATCGGTTCGTTCAAGGAGCTGAACATCATCGTCAAGGGCGACGTGGACGGTTCGGTCGAGGCCATGTCCGGATCGCTCATCAAGCTCTCGAAGGAGACCGTCCAGGTGAACGTGATCCATGCCGCCGTGGGACAGATCTCCGAGTCCGACGTGCTGCTGGCCGCCGCCTCGAACGCCATCATCGTGGGCTTCCAGGTGCGCCCGTCGGCCGCCGCGCGCAAGCTGGCCGAGAAGGAGGAGATCGAAATCCGCCTCTACTCGATCATCTACGACGCGATCAACGACATCAAGGACGCCATCGAGGGCATGCTCGAACCGGTGATGAAGGAGGAGATCGTCGCCTCGGTCGAGGTGATGGAGATCTTCCGCATCTCGAAGGTGGGCACCGTGGCCGGATGCGTCGTGCGCGAAGGCAAGCTCCAGCGCTCGACCCCCATCCGCGTCATCCGCGACGGTATTGTGATCTACACCGGCAAACTCGGATCGCTCAAGCGGTTCAAGGACGACGTCAAGGAGGTCACCTCCGGACAGGACTGCGGTCTGAACATCGAATCGTTCAACGACGTCCGTGTGGGCGACATCGTCGAAGGCTACGAACAGGTTGAGGTAAAACGCAAATAGTACCAATTATCCCAAACACACACCAATGAACACACAAATCAAATTTACCACCCCCGAAGAGGCCGTCAAGGTCATCAAGTCGGGCGATCACGTGCATCTGAGCTCCGTAGCTTCGGCTCCCCAGTGCCTGATCAACGCCATGTGCAAGCGCGGCGAAGCCGGTGAACTGAAGGATGTACACATCCACCACCTCCACACCGAGGGCCCGGCCCCCTATGCCGACGAGAAGTTCGAAGGCATCTTCCAGCTCGACTCGTTCTTCGTGGGCGGCAACGTCCGCAAGGTGACCCAGAGCGGATATGCCGACTACATTCCGATCTTCCTGAGCGAGACGCAGCGTCTCTACCGTTGCGGCGCCGTACCGTGCAACGTGGCCATGATCCAGGTTTCGACCCCGGACAAGCACGGCTTCGTATCGCTCGGCACGTCGGTCGATGCCACGCTGGCCGCCGTCGAGTGCGCCGACCACGTGATCGCCGTGGTGAACAAGCACGTTCCCCGTTCGTTCGGCCAGGCCATGATCCCGATGTCGAAGATCGACCTCTTCGTCGAGGACGACACCCCGCTCATGGAGGCCCACTTCACCGAGCCCAACGAGATCGAGACGGCCATCGGCAAGCACTGCGCCGCGCTGATCGAGGACGGCGCCACGCTGCAGATGGGTATCGGCGCCATTCCCAACGCCGTGCTCGCACAGCTCGGGAACCACAAGAACCTCGGTATCCACACCGAGATGTTCGCCGACGGCGTGCTGCCGCTCGTCGAGAAGGGCGTCATCAACGGCGAGGCGAAGAACATCGACAAGGGCAAGATGGTCTCGACCTTCCTGATGGGTTCGCAGAAGGTCTACGACTTCATCGACGACAACCCGGCCGTGATGATGATGGACGTGGGCTACACGAACGATCCCTACGTGATCGCCAAGAACGACCGCGTGACGGCCATCAACTCGGCCCTGCAGGTGGACCTCACCGGCCAGGTGTGCGCCGACTCGCTGGGCACGAAGTTCTACTCGGGCGTGGGCGGACAGATCGACTTCGTCTACGGAGCCTCGCTGTCGAAGGGCGGAAAGGCCATCATCGCCATGCCTTCGATCACCAACAAGGGCATCTCGAAGATCGCCCCGGTGCTCACGGCCGGTGCCGGTGTCGTTACGACGCGTAACCACATCCACTGGTTCGTCACCGAGAACGGCGCCGTGGATCTCTACGGCAAGACGCTCCAGGAGCGTGCCCGCCTGCTGATCTCGGTGGCCCACCCGTCGGCCCAGGAGGAGCTGGACCGTGCCGCTTTCGAGCGCTTCGGCTCGCACCACCACTACATCAAGAAGTACATGGGCAAGTAGCCTTCACGGAAGGGTTGCCTTCCGCACCGATACGGGGTTCCGGTCCAACGGCCGGAGCCCCGTTTTTTTATCGTCCCGAAGCGGGAATTCGGCGGATATTCACTTGTTTTCGCAGGGAAGATTTTCTAAATTTGTAACATATGCGGGATCGGAAATACCCGCCGGTCCGGGCAAACATCGTAACCAACCTAAACTACACCACCTATGAAACGTCCGACATTCGGGAACCTCCTCGGTTCGCTGTGCGGCACGGCCCTCGCCGCCGCACTCATCACCTCCTGCGCCCCCCGGCAGAACACGCTCACCGAAGAGGAGATCGCCGACGGCTGGGAGCTGCTCTTCGACGGGAAGAGCCTCGACCAGTGGAAAGACTTCAACGGGGATTCGCTCACACAGCCGTGGCACGTCGTAGACGGCTGCATCCAGGCCAACGGCGACGGCAGCGACCTTTCGGGCTATATCGTCACCCGAAAACAGTACGAAAACTTCATCCTCGACTGGGAGTGGAAACTCTCGCGCGGCGGCAACAGCGGCATGCTCTACCACGTGGTCGAGGACCCCTGCTTCGAGGTACCCTACGTCACCGGCCCCGAATACCAGCTCATCGACGAAGAGGGCTGGGAGGAGCAGAACGCTCCGACGAAGCTCGAGGAGTGGCAGCGCCTGGGCGTCGATTACGCCATGCACCTCCCGGACCGCGCGGCCATGCGGCTCAATCCGCAGGGCGAGTGGAACTCGTCGCGCATCGTCTTCGACAACGGCCATGTCGAGCATTGGCTCAACGGCGTGAAGATCCTCGAATTCGAAGCCTGGACCGACGACTGGTTCGCCCGCAAGGCGAGCGGCAAATGGGAGACCGCTCCCGAATACGGACTGGCCCGCCGCGGCGTGATCTGCCTGCAGGACCACGGCTACCCGGCCTCGTTCCGCAACCTGAAGATCAAGGAGCTGCCCCGCAAGGCCGGCAGCGAGGTTTCGCTCTTCAACGGCCGTGACCTCACGGGCTGGGAGGCCTACGGCACAGAGAAGTGGTATGTCGATCCGCAGGGGCTCCTCGTTTGCGAAAGCGGTCCCGACAAGCAGTACGGATACCTTGCCACACGCGCATACTACGATGATTTCGACCTCACGGTGGAGTTCCGCCAGCTGGCCAACGGCAACTCGGGCATCTTCTTCCGCTCGTTCATCGAGCCGCCCGTGAAGGTGCACGGATGGCAGTGCGAGGTAGCCCCCAGGGGCAACGATACGGGCGGCATCTACGAATCCTACGGACGCGGCTGGCTCGTACAGATCCCCGACGAGAAGGAGTCGCTGCTCAAAGAGCGCGACTGGAACACGCTGCGCCTGCGCGTCGAGGGCGATCACGTGCAGACGTGGCTCAACGGCGAGGCGATGGCCGACCTGCACGATGCGAAGATCGGCGCCGCACAGGGCCGCATCGCCCTGCAGATCCACGACGGAGGCGGCATCAAGGTGCAGTGGCGCAACCTCCGCCTCAAGACGCTCTGATCACCCAAGTCCAACCGCAAACAGATCGAAAGCCATGGGAATCAACCGCAGAAACTTCCTGAAAACGGCGGGTGCCGCCACGCTCTTCACCATCGTCCCGCGGTGGGTGCTGGGCGGACCCGGACGCATCGCCCCGAGCGACCAGCTCACCAAGGGTATCATCGGCGTCGGCGGCATCGGCCGCAGCAGCTACCACTTCACCAGCTCGCCCGAATGCCGGCTGGTGGCCATCTGCGACGTGGACAGCAACCACCTCCGGAGCGCAGCGGAACTGGCTCAGCGCAAACTCGGACAAAAGGTGAAAACCTACCACTTCTACCGCGACCTGATCACCGACCCGAATGTCGATATCGTACACATCGCCACCCCGCCCCACTGGCACGGCATCATGGCCGTCGAGGCTG
>OBKR01002174.1_pt1 | contig 14907 bp, 5 predicted proteins | sample 1518991 | NCBI WGS metagenome assembly OBKR01 (sample SAMEA2452117, study PRJEB22498) | human gut metagenome | biome: human feces; feature: human gut; material: feces | place: Australia | collected 2012
AATAATGAAAATTGAATTATAGTATGTAGTAGGAAGTTCATAGAACTTTCCTACTATATAAAAAATAGAGTAGTTCTACCTTATTAAAAAGTAAAACCCCTCTATTTTGTAACGCACTCCTTTAAGAGCATAAGAATGAGTTACTTGATGATGTCAATAGCTAAATACTACATTTCTTATTTTTATTGTTTATTAATCATTTTTATTTTTATCAAAGATACAAATGAAATAATTATTAAAATTCCTATCAATATTACAATAGTTAAACTTTTCTCTCCTGTTTTTGGCATTATTTTGTCTGTAATAGTATTATCTTTTTTTGATATACTACTGTCACTTGAGCTTAAATCATTACTTGTATTAGAAATATTTCCTGGCTTTGGATTGTTATTTATATCACTATCTCCCGGTTGTGGATTAGGATTTTGAGTTCCTTGTTTTATTGTGATATTCTTATTTTTTTCATTAATTTTTACAAGTGATGTTCCATCTGCTAATGTTACATTCTTTAATGTTATAACAGCGCTCTGTTTGCTTTCTTTATTTACTGTGAATGTCAATTTTAAAATACTTTCATCAGTTTTGCCAAGTTCATTTCTTGTAGTTACAAACTTTCCATTTGTTTCATTGTATGAAGTACCAATTCCTGGTGTCTCCCATCCATTTACTCCTTCTATCTTCTCTAATTTTAAACTATCTTTATCATATTCTAAAGTTCCTCCACATGATATAACACCTCTGTCAGATTCAATATTAGATATATTAACATCTACAGTAAATACATCTCCTTTGTTATATTCCGCTTTTTCTGTTACCAAATTTATATTACATTTAAGTACGGCATATACATTTCCTGTTATGCAAATTATAATTAATAATATTAAACCTACACTTATTTTCTTTTTCATAATATCTCCTTTTCCTATTTATACTTATTTCTATACTATATTATTATAGCACATTCTTGTCATTGTGTAAATTCATTTAGCCATTTTTTATATATAATAATATAAGAACAAAAGAGGCATGATTAAAATTTCTTGACCTTTCAGATTGCTTTCCATACTCCATCTTTGTTCGTGTGCCAAATTTGCTTTAGCAAGTTTGTGTACAAAGTATTTATATTATAGGAATTTCGGAAAACTTTCCTCTAACATAAAAATAATTAGATATTAGTTCAAAACTAATATCTAATTATTTTTACTATTTTATTGAATTTGCATTAAATTAATTAACACTAACTTAATTTGTGCAACATCATTAACTGTAATCTCTCCATCATTATCAACATCAGCTGCTTTTAAACTGTTATCTGTTAATTTTTCATAATCAATAAGATCTAATTTTAATTGAGCAAGGTCATTTGCTGTAATCTCTGTATCTCCATCTATATCTCCTGTTACAACAATTGTGTATTGTAGTTCACTGTCTCCTACTTTTAGTACCATATTGGTTCCAAGAATACTATCCTCGTTTAATGTATTTCCACCCTTGTCAACAATAGTAACATCTCTATTTACTTCTATATTTTGTTTAAATGCTTTTAATGTTATTCCTGGTGCCACTCTTGATATAGTATTTCCCTCTATCACATATTTGTTAGAAGTAATTTTAGCTTCTTCTTTAGATATTTTTATTCCCATCTCTATACTTGTATCATTTGCTCTTATAATACCATATCCACCACTTGCTGAAATACCTTTTATTTTAATTGTTGTCTTTGTTTCTTCAGTTATTGTATCTTTTACTTTAAATTTTATATTAAATATTTCTCCAAAATCTGTTATTAGTTTTTCACTATCTATTACAAATTTGAAGTTCTCTTTATTAAAAGAATTTTCTCCTAAATTCCATCCATTTTGTCCCTTAACATCTATTCTTTCAAATATGTTTGTATCATATTCTAATTGACCTGTTAAAGAGATTAAACCATTTCCAATATTTTTGAAATTATTTGTACTTACTTTCATTTCAAACTCTTGTCCTGGTTTTAACTCCTCTACATTTATATTATAATCTGTTAATTCCATTGAAACTTCAAAACTACTGATTGTTACATTACAAGGAGTACTTGTTGTTTCAGTACTTACTGTACCAACAGTTGTTGTAACTTTTAAAACATAAGCTCCTTCATCTGCCTCTGTTGGTGATTCGATTGTTAATTTTTTGTTTGTCTTTCCTTCTAATTTCACACCATCTTTGTACCATTGATATGTAATAACACCTTCTACTTCTTCTACTGTTGGATTAATTGTTAATCTCCTGTTTAATGTTCCTACTACATTTTCTGGCATTTCTGTTATATTTGCAGGAATTGCTGTTTCTTGAACTGCAACTTCTCCTTTGGCTTCTTCTTGTGCTACAACTTCTTGTGCTACAAATTTCGCATCAATAATACAATTTCCATCTTTTATATCATTATAATTTACAGTAATATTCATTGTGTCCTTATTTGATATTTCAATTACTTCTCCACAAACTGTTATTGTTTCAATATCATAACCTTCATCTGCTTTAATATTAAAAGTTCTAGATTCATTTTCTTTTAAAGTAACAATGTTTCCTTCTTCTCTATTTGCACCAGTAATTGTTCCTCCTTCTGAATCTGACACAACTACTGTCTTATCTGTTATCACTTGTGTACCATCATTTTCTACTACTGCAATAGCAAATGGGCTAAAAGAATCACATGTGACAATTAATCCATATTGTGTAATAACACATGGGATTTCTTCAACTCCTGTTACTTCTCCTTCATTATTTCTCATAAAATGATATGCTTTAAATGTAACTCCAGCATCTTCTGGGCCATATCCTGCTGGAAATCCTAGTGCGATTCTCAATCTATGTCCTGTTTTTACAACATAGCTTTTACATACATTTAATGATATATTATAAGTTTCACTTGTAATTAATTCTTGATTTTGTAACTCATCTTGCATTAAATCATTCATTGCATTATTTTCTTGTTGTGTTGTTCTTGTTGTTACTAATGCTATTCTATTTCTTAATTTGTCTGATACTGGTGTTCCATCTTTTGTTTCCCAATCATTCATTGAAAGATCTTCATTCTCCATAAGAATTGGTCTACCAAACACTTCCCAATTTTTTGCTAAATTCATACGATATGAACACGATATCTCATTAACCGCTCCAAATATTATTTCCATTGGTGCTTTACCACTATTTTTTCCTACTAATCCTGTAATATAAATTCTATAATGTGCTCCATCATCAGCATACATTTTACTAAATTTTAAATCAAATGTTATTCTATTTTTTCCATCAAATTTTAAATTTGTTAGTTCAGATTCTTGAACTCCAGTTGTTCCTGTTGATTCCATTCTATATCCTATTTCTGTTGCATTTCTTTCAAACACTAAATCATCATCATAAGTAACATCTACATGATATGTTGGTCCTACTGAAATTGTTGCTGTTGCCCTTGGTGTTTGTGTTTTTACATATGGTTTACTTTTATATATTCCATTTGGATTATATAATTTTCCACTTTTTGCTACAAAATCTGATTCATCTCCTTGATATGATAAATATTTAGGATTACTTTGATAGTCTCCTGGTGCTAAAGTTGTTACCGCAAATTCGACATATTCTGAATTTGGCATAGTTAAATATAAATGATCTCCATAATCTCTAAATCCACCTGCATATACATCTGGTAAAAAATATCCCCATTGACTTACTTTCCATTCTTCATTACTTGGTAAGTAATAGTATGACTTCATTAATATGTATTTTTCTTCTTTTGCAGTTTCTACAAATCCTTTATTATTATAACTAATATAATAATCACCAGCTTTATATTCTTCAGTTTCAGTTCCATCTTGTTTAAATTTTACTAGTAATCCATTTATATTTGTTACACTATCAATACCATAGTCCTCTTGATTTAGTTCTGGATATTTAAAAGTATAATTCCCTGCAGCTTCTACTGTTTCTATTGCAACATGTTCCTTGTTCATAGTTTCTGTTCCAATCAAACAATATCTTGTATTTTCAAATCCTTCTTTTATATCATCTCCTGGTTTAAAATCTTGGTCTGTTTTGTCAATAGTAGTATCACGTAAAAAAGGGTCATCTAATGTACAATCTATAGCATACCAAACTTTTTCATTTGATCTTGCAAGTGTTTGTTTTTCTACTTCAACATAATTCCACATATGAGGAACTGCTGCTGTGCCTTCTGATTGATGAGTTCCCTGTACTAATATACTATTTATTTCCAATTTGTCTAAAACGGTTTTTAATGCTCTTGCGTATCCTTCACACACAGCTTGTTGTTTTATAAGAGCTCCATAAGGAGTTCCTATAAAACCTTCATTTCCAGGTGTACAATCACTTTCTAATCTATATCCTGTATTATTAATAATTTCATTATGTGCTTGTTTAATTTTTTCTGTTGTAGGATTTTTTCCTTCTTCAACAGTTGTTGATTCTACTTTAGCAACAATTTCGTTTACCTTATTATTAAAATCTGTAATCGCTTGTTCTACTTGCTCTTGATTTGTAAAACCTTCTGTGTAATAATTTGCTTTATTACCAGAACCAAGATAAGCATGATATCTATCATTATTATCTTTTGTCACTCTAAGACTAAGTTTTTGAAAATTCACATAAAATACTTCTGGATAATCAGCATAAAACGCATATCTTGCAACATTCATTGCTTCTTTTAATGTTGTATTTCCATTTGTATAACTTTGAAGTTCACTTTGTGTTACATATTTATCGTTTTGAGATAAATCATAATTTTCGTTTCCTGTTTTGAATACTCCACTAGTATACATTTCATACATTGCACTATATATTTTTTTTGCTTCTGAATTTAGTTGATTATAGTGAAATTTTGTATCATTTTTACTAATTGTTTGTTCATCTACTGCATATACAAAATTGTTAAATTTTATAAAGCTAAATTGTGATATTAAAAGTACAACCAACAAAAATATTGATATTGATTTTTTTAGTTTCATAAATTAAATTTCCCCACTTTCATTTTTCTTAAATTGTTGCTTACAAGTCTTTCAAATTATTTATCTTTTATTTTTTCCTCTTCTTTTTCTATAAATAATTATCCCTACTGCAATACTTACCACTAATAATGCTGATAACGATATTATTAAAATTCTTTTTCTCCCTGCTGTAAAGCTACCTTTATTGTCTATATCGTCTATAGTTTGACTTGTATTTGTATTTTCATTTTCGTTAGTTGTTGTATTTGTTTCTTGTTTTTCCTCAAACATTGTATCAGTATTTGTGTTTGTCTCTTGTTCTTCATTAGTTGTCGTTTTTTCTGTTGTTTTTGTGTTGTTTGTGTTTTGATTTTTGCTTGTTGTTGTTTTTTTATCTGTTTTTTCTTCTTCGCCAGTTATTGGTTTTTTATCTGTCTTTTCTTCTTCACCAGTTGTTGGTTTTGTGTCTGTTTTTCCTTCTTCTTTTATTGTTATATTTTTACTTACATTTGCTATTTTTGCTGGTGCTGTTCCATCTGCTACTACAATGTTTCTTAATGATACTGTTGTACTTTTTTTGCTTGTCTTGTTTGCTTTAAAAGTAATCTTAAGTATTGTTTCATCACTTTTAGCCAATCCTTCTTTATCAATTACAAGCTTTCCATTTGATGTATTATAAGATAAGCCTTCAATTGGTGTATGCCAACTATTTTGTCCTTCCATCTTTGACAAAGTTAAACAATCCTTGTCATACTCTAATATTGCCTCTATTGCTATTATCCCTCTTTCAGATTCTATATTTGATAACTTTACATTTATTGTGATTTCTTGTTCTTGTTTAACATCTTCTCGTTCACTTTGCATATTTATATTACAATTAAGTTTTGCATACACATTCACTGTTAAAACAAACATCATTAATAATAATATTATACTTAATTTTGCTATTTTTTTCATAAAACTTCTCCAATCTTCTCATGTTAATTTTACTTTAGTTCTGGATAACCCTTTGCATTTATATTATCTAAGTCCCAAATTGTTTCGTCGAATTCTAAATTCTTATAAAAATCTTTATTTAAATCTGATTTAGAAACAGTATCTAAATGTCCAGTTGTATTCGTTGTAGCATTGCTTGTCCCTGTTGATTCAGAATACTCATAACATCTTGTAAGCATTGTATTAATCCATGTTGCATCTGCATATATAAATTTACTAGGGACCATATCTTCTTGATATCCTGACATATTTCCAAATGCTAATGAATTTTTTATACGACTTGTATTACTATTTGGCAATCCAACAACTCCTGCATTTTGCTTTCGGTTTTTCTTTTCTGAATCTGATGTTCTTTCAATATTTACATTTGATATTACATTTGACACAGCAACATTTGTTTCTGTTGAACCTATAATTCCTGCATTTGCTACTGCTGTAATAGATAAGTTTCCCTCTACATATACATTAGTTACTGATCCGCCATATTTTCTACCAACAAGTCCTGCTATATATACTCCTGTTCCACTCAAATTAGCATTTTTTATACTAATTCTATCAAATATTGAATTGCTATTATCTACTGCAACAACTACAGCGACATTATTTCTACCTTGTACTGTTACATCTCTAAATTTCATATTGATAAATTTAGCATTTGAACTTTTTAATGCAAATATTCCAACCCAATCTGTTGTTGCTTTTGTATTTGTACAATTTGTCATATTTAAATTTTCTACTGTTCCATTAAATTGGTCAAATAAGCTTAAATTTGTTAAATTTGAAATTGCATGTCCATTTCCTTGTAGCTTTCCTGTAAATGTTCCTGCTATAACAGTATTTGTTGTAGCTGTATATCCAGTAAAGTCTATATCATTTGTTAATTCAAATAATCCACCTGTTTCAGCATTTAATTTTTCTATAAATTCATTTTTGTTTGAAATTTTTGTAACCAAACGCTCTACTGTGCAATCTCTAGTAATTACATTACTAACAGCTCCACCAATTAAGCTTAAATCATTTTTATTGCCCAAGTACATTTTTAGCCCTGTAGCACTAATTTTCTCTGCGGTACTAGATTCTATCTTATAAGCTAAAGCTCCTGCATTCGTAATGTTTGTTGGAATATTTGTATTTTCCATAACAAGATTTCCAACATAACCATATCTAATTTTATTAAATACTGGTATTTTATTTCCGATTATTTTGTGTCCATTACCATCTAATCTACCCATAAATGTTTGTGTTACATTTGTAGTCATTTCTGAAAAATCAATGTCATTATCTAATACATAGTAACCATAAGGTTCACTATTAATTTTTTCAACTAGCTCTTGAGCTGTCTTAATGTGATTTACTTCAACTGTTGTGCCTAGTGGATCATCAATGAAATCATTTGTTGCACTCTTTAAATAATGGTAATATATCTTTCTAAGATTTGTTCTTTGAGAAATATTTCTATCTCCATTATTAGCATCATTTTTTAATGCTTCAGTAAATCTATCTATCATATATTGAATATCAATATACTTGTTACTTGCAATATTTTCCTCAACAGTCGCATATCTGCTCATTTTATATTGTCTCCAATCCATTGCTGTACCAGTTACCGATTGAGTAATTTTTCTAATTGCATCTAAGTCACTAGAAGATGCCCTACTACCATATGTAACATATCCAGCAACTCCTGCATAACCTAACATTTCAAACAAATTACGTTTAGAAGAAAATGCATCAGCATATCCACCATCCCAATGACCAAGATACCAACGATTTACCCATATAGATTCATATCCATAATCATCAGCTCCAATACTATTAATAACAGTTAAGCCTCTTACACTTACTCCCCAAGCATTATTTGGTCTTAGCATAATTCTATTATCATATAAAGCTTCTAATGATGTTAAATTCATAGTAGTTGCCTGCTCTGCTGTAATTCCTCCCCAAGAAGAGCGACCTGCAACTTGAGTCATTTGCGTTGCAATTTTAGCTTGTTGCTCTGGTGTTAATTTAATAAATGCTTTCCCTTCAACATAATCTAGCAAATCTAGTGCATTTTGTTGTCCTTTATAGTAATTTTCTAGTTTCTCTTTTGTATTAATTCTTTCAGGAGTTAAATTTTGAGTAGCATTACCTTCCTTATTTAAATAGAATGATGTATTAAAGTAATATGGTCCAACATCTTGAACAAGGTTATTTTCACTCCAATCATCACGTTGTTCAACATTTCCTTGAGTCATTATTTCCATTTTTAATCTCATTCCACGTTGGAATAACATTATCTTATCAGCTAAAGCATGCTCAAACTCATGTGTCCATGTATCATAGTTAGTAAGTCCTGGCTGTGCTATGAACCATAGGAATCCAGCAGTATTACCCACGCCTCCGGCGCTACCAGTAGGTTGCCATAAGTTAAATACCTCACTAAAGTTCTTAAAGAAGTTTTGATTTGCTCCAACTCTTCCTTGTGTATAAACTGGAACTATTTTTCCTGTTGGAATTTTAACTCCCCCTATTGTGATATAGCCTTCTCTATATCCAGTAATTCCTTTCGTACAATCATAACACATAATACAATAATTATTCCATTTACCTGAGTCAAATGAACCTGCCAAAGTAGTAAAATGTCTTTTAACAAGGGTTGAGTGAGCTTTTACTTTACTTACTACTTCTGCTCTTCCTGCAGCAGTTTCTGGATTTTTATGATATAACTGAGCAGGTCCAATTTGGAAGTGAGCAGGTCCAGTGATAAGATAAGTAGAAGCTTCAGGCATTGTAGCTACTGGAAGTATCATTCTTTGATTCTTTTTAAGCTGATACCAACCACGGTATAATATATCAGGTCTGCCATCTACTGAAATTTCAGATAATATGTTTCTAGTTCCGAAATATTCTGTAAACCAATCATTTACATCTTCATATCCACCAATATTACTAATAATATAATCTAAGAAATATGGAAGTGCTGAGCTTCCTGTATATTTGCTAAGATTTGCATTATAAAAGCCATGTGTATTATTTGTTGCTACAGAGCCAACAAGAGTTTCATTTGCTAAATTATCAATTGTCATGCTATCAGAATACATTTTACCTTCAAATAGCATAATGTCTGATACTTTCGCTCCACTAATTTCCATACCATACCATCTATCATAATAGTTATATCCATATAACCATTTATTAATCTTACCACTATCAATTAATTCTTTTTGTATTTTGTTAATTAATATACTATTATTGATATTCATTACACTTTCTTCGGCATTTTGCAAGAATTGAAGTGCTATATTTTCTGCTTGTGCTTTTATAACTTCATTATAATAGTCTTTATATATCCTACTATCTGCTACCTCTGTAAGTGGATCTAATGTTTCTGTATAATTCACATTTTTAATGTAGTCTGCTAAAGTTTTTACAATACTTGCTTCTTCTTGTACAACATAACTTCCAAATGCATATCTTAATTTTGTATCTTCTATTTTATATATTGCTATATTTTGCTTAAACTCTTCAAATTTAACTTCATATTCTTTCACCGTACAATCTGAAAATATTACCTTAATACTTGTAATCTTATCATTATCTTTTGAAGTTAAGTATGTCACTAATTTATTTTCAGCATATGGCAATATATGTTTGATAACTTTTGTATTTAATATATCATCATTTGAAACTGCTCCACCATCGATTACCAAATATTTAGCATCATAATATGGCATTAATTTTTGTAAATTATGATATGTAATTAATCTATTTGTTTTAAACCCTGCAACATCTTTTATTCTATCATATTCTGGAATATATAAATTACTATCAATTTCCTCTTCAGGTTTTTCTACCATTTCCTTGTTTGGATCATCATTTTTTAGATGTGGCAATTTATTATAAGATGCGCCTTCCAAATCCCAAATATTTTCGTCAAAGTTTGCATTGTTCTTCAAAAATTCCTTAGTAAAATCATTTTTTGCTACTGTTTTTACCGCATTATTTGATGCATTAGAAACTAAAGTTGATTCTTCTAGTTCGTAATTGTTTGTAGATGTTCTATCAAATCCTGAACCACATATTTTGTTGATTACTGTACCTGTAGCTAAGCTTACATTATTTTTCAAAATTGTATTGCTACTTTGTGATAATCCTAGAATACCACCATTTAATCTAGGTCCACCACCAGTCCAATTGAAATTTACTTTAGAAATACAATTTTCAATTGTAAGTTGTGCATCAGTTCCATATGCATGTCCAACAATACCACCTATTCCATTACCATCTTTGCTTTGTTTTGAATCTATTGTTCCTTCTACATAACAGTTTCTGATTGTTCCTCCTGTCATATAACCAGCAATACCTGCAACTCTTATATGTCCAGATGTTGTTATCTTAACCCCTGTTACACTGCTATTTTCTATAGTACATCCTGCTTGTACATCTCCTATAATACCTCCACATCGTTCAGTACCTGTTGTCATATCTAATCCTTTAACATGTACATTTGTAATAGTTGCATTTTTGGCAGTATTTGCAAGGCTTCCTTTACTTGCGCCTCCTATTAAAGTTACATCTTCTAAAATAAGATCTTTAATTGTTGCACCTTCAAGTGTATTAAATAATGGTTTCTTTAAGTTATATATTTTATGTCCATTTCCATTTAGTGTACCATCAAACTCTGCTGCAATAATTGCACTATCTGCGTTTTTTATAAATGATGCATCATAATCTTGTGTTAACTCAAATGTTCCTGTTGGATTTGCTTTTATATCTTCAATTAAAGTTTCTATACTCTTATTTTGGAATACACCATCATGGCATTCTTCACAATATGTTACTTTTAATTTATTTTGTTTTCTTCCATTACTATATTGAATAACATTATCATAATCTAAAATGAAGTTTAATTCACCATTTTCTGTTATTTCATATTCTTTTATCTCAGCATAAAATAATGGCATTCCTTTTGTTCTTACTTTTACAATATATTTACTTAAATCTGATAAATCATCCTCTGTTAAGCTTGTAACTTCTAATGTACTTCCTTCTTTATATAAACTAACTCCTATAATATCTTTTATTTCAAAGAAACGTTCTGTGCTAATATTAATTACTTCTGATAATAATTCTTGTGATTTATATTCATTATCACCTGTTGTAATTTGGTTTGTATCTAAATCATAATCTGCAATTATTTTCACTTGATATTCTTCATCAAGATTTTTATCGAAAGTAATCTCAGTTGATTTACTACTAAAAGGCTCTTCTTTTATATTTTCACCGTTTTCACCTGATATTACTATTTTTCCTCCTGTTATAGTTTCTTCTAAATCAGTTACTTCAAATGTTACATGAATTGTATTATCTTCATTTTCTTCATATCCGAAGTTTGTAATAGTTGGTCTTAATTTTAAAATTCCAACTCTTGTTTGATTATTTTCTGTAAATTCAATCTCCTTTGTATTGTTTAGTATTACTTTTTCTATTGTAATTGTTTTTGGTCCAAATGTAGAAACTACTGGTATATTAGTCTTATAAGTTTTTCCTTCTTTTTCCATTTTATATTGTTTTCCATTAATAACTGCATGTGTAATGAAAAAGTCTGTTTCATTTGTACTGTCAAAGCTTACTGTTACCTCTTGTCCTCTTTCAAAATACTTTGTTTCTTTCTCTTTATTATATGTTTTTATATTATTTATTTCTAATTTATAATCTCCAATTAGTTGAATTGGTCTTGTTCTAAATATTTCGTTTTCTACATAATTTTGATTTGTTTCTTCTTCAATATTGCCACTATCTCTATCATATGTCATTTTTGCTACTAATGTATATTCCGTATTTAATTCAATATTATCTATTTTAAACGTAACTTTTTCTGCATTAAATGTTTCTGTTGCTATTATTTTTCCATCACTATTTCTAACTAATTCTGCTAATCCTGCTATAAATGCATTATCTGGATCTACTATATTTGCAGTTAATGTTACTGTTCTATTTTCTATATCATCATTTTGTAAAAAAGCCTCGCTTGTTGGTTTATCTTTTAACACATCTACTTTTACATTATAGCGTGTACTATAAGATAATCCACCTTCAAATGTGAAATCAGTTGTCTCTAAATCTAATATTCCTGCTTTTTGTCCCACATTCAATGTTACTGAATATGTTACATTTTCATCATTATCAATGTGCTTTGTTGCAATGCATTTCAAGTTATTTACCCTAATATGTGTTATATCTATGTCTTTTTTGTTTGTTTCTAATCTATATGTTAAAGTAATGTTATCTCCTTTTTCAGGATATTTTTTAGATACTTCTACATTTTCTATACGAACAACTGGCGCTACTTCTACTTTATCTTCTGATAATAATTCATTTGTATATACACCACTTTCAGATAGTTTATAATCTGCAAATACTTTAATTTTATAAATACTTGTTACAATATCTATATTAGTATCTAATACTGTATTTATATAATAAGCATTTTGTAGTTCCTCTTCTTCAGTTTCTTTTACTAAATTTTCATCTATCAATGTTTCTGTTAAATTCTTACTTGAAATCTCATTATCTTTTTCATCAAATACTTTAACAATAAGATTTGTAATTGCTTTATCGATATCCTTTATATAAATATGTGCTTGAATAGAATTTTGTTGTTTGTTTTCATTATACCTACCTCTTACAACTGTTGGAGTATTTTTTATAACTTTTATTTCTACTGATTTGTTTACTTCAAATGTTTTTCCATTATCTAAAGTAATCTTTTCTATATTAATAGTTTGATTTCCAACTGTAGTAATTCCATCTACATATACTTTATATATATTGTCTTCTTTTGTAAGCTCATATGTTTTTCCATTAATAATAGCTGTTTTTGGTTCATATGTTGTTATATTCTCACTATTAAATTTTAGTATAATATTTTCTCCTATTTTAAATTCTTTTTCTTCTTCTTCTATTTCATCTTTTTCTTTATATGTTTTTATATTTGATAACTCAAATTTATAGTCTATTACAAAGCTTAAGTTATTTTCTATTGTAGTAGTTCCTTCATTTTCTCCTTCTTGTTCCAAAGTATTTGTATCTAGGTTGTATTTTATGCATAGTATTATTTTATAATCTTTATCTTCTTCTACTTTTACATTTATTTTATTATTACCTAATACAACGCTTCCTGATGATATACATATTTCCCCATCTTCTTGATTTATGTTTTCTCCTTTATCTTCTATAATTCTATATGCTCCAGATTCAAAAGCTTGGTCTATATCTTTTATGTCAAATGATATATTTAGTTCTGACTTCTGTATATCTTCTTCTACTTTCCAATTTTCAACTGTTGGCATTGTTCTTAATACATCTACCTTAACTGTATTATCCATTTCGATTTCTTTTTCGTTTGTTAGTACTACTTTTTCAATTTTATATTCTTTTACCCCACTTGTTTCTCCTACATTTATTGTAACTTCATATGATTTCTCATTTGATTCATTTTTTTCTAAGTCATACTCTTTGCCATTTATAGTAATATTTTTAATACTTTCACCATAAGTAACATCTGCATTGAAACTTAACTTTATATTTTCATTTTTAGTTGGATAGTAATTATTTACTTCAACATCTCTTAATGTTACTTCATAATCCAATGTTTCTTCTATTTTCTTTATTAAAAGTGTTAAATCTGTTACTGTTATTTTTCCGTCATTATTTATATCTGCAATTTTCAACTTGTCTTCTGGTAATTGTTTTGAATTAATTAAGTGCAATTCCAATAGACTGACATCTGCATAATCTACTTCATTATCACCATTTAAATCACCTTTATTAATGTAAGTTGCATAAATTATCTTCAAGAATATCAATAAAAATATTGGTATACAAATACTTATTCTTAATAAAAATTTATTTTTAGCTATTTTGTTTCTTACAGTTCTTTTCATTTTATTAGTTTCATCTCCTTTTCTTCATTTTACTGCTTCTAATTTAACTTCAATAAATCTATTAATATTAATTTCATTTGTGCTACATCATTAATTGTTATTTCTCCGTCATCATCGACATCTGCCGCTTTTTCTTTCACTCCTGTTAGTAATTTGTTATCAATTAGATGTAATTTTTCTTCTGCTAAGTCATTAATTGTTATTTCTCCATCTTTATCTATATCTCCTATTACTATCAATGTGTATTGCAGAGATCCTACTTTTATTGTTGTACCTGTTGATATAACATCATTTTCATTTAATCTATTTCCAATTTCATCTATAAATATTAAGTCTCTATTTGTTGTTACACTTTGTTTAAATTCCGTAACTGTTGTTTCTGGTAATATTCTTTCAATGTACTCTTTTTCTATTCTATATTTTTTTGATGTAATTTCATCTGGTTCTTCTGGAGTTGGTTGTTGTTCTTTTATAATGTTTAATACTACTGTTGCATCCTCCATAAATAAATCTTCTTTACCTTCTGATGTGCTAATTTTTTCCATTCTTACATCTGTTTTTGTAGGTTCAATTTCATTTTTTACTTTTAATTTAAGTTGTAAAATGTTTTCTTCTTTTTTACTTCCCGCTTTTTTGATTGCTACCAATTCTTTTGTTTCTACATTATATTTTAGTTCTTCCCAATCATTCTCTGTTTTGAAGTCACTTTGTACTACTTTTTCAAATATTTCTTCATCATATTGTAAGGTGGCCTTAAAAGCATTTATTCCCTTAACAATTTGATTATATTTATTGAATTTAAGAGTGACTATAACTTCTTGTCCAGCTTCTAATTCTTCTACTGAACCCACTAATTGAGCTTCTATCTTATATGTATTCGCTATTGCCCATACTGTGGTTGCTATTGAAGTAAAAATAATTAATCCTATCATATTCATTATTGTTTTTTTCATATCTTCCTCCCTCGTATAAACTTATTATACGAGGGAGGAAGATATGAAAAAAAC
>OBKR01002193.1_pt1 | contig 14798 bp, 11 predicted proteins | sample 1518991 | NCBI WGS metagenome assembly OBKR01 (sample SAMEA2452117, study PRJEB22498) | human gut metagenome | biome: human feces; feature: human gut; material: feces | place: Australia | collected 2012
TACCGGGACAGTCTGCCGATTGACTCATAATGACGGAATTAAACGACAGTCCCTATTTTATCTAATAAACATTAAATGACGATTTTTTGCTTCTTGTAATTTTCGCGATACTCCTTAGGAGAGCATTTTTTATACTTCTTAAAGATGCGATTAAAATTAGAAAGATTATTAAAGCCGCAATCATAACATATATCGGCAATGGCCAGATGGGAATCTACAAGCATGCGCGATGCAGACTCCAGACGGAATGAAATCAGATAATCTGAAAAGGTTTGCCCGGTAACCTGTTTGAAAAAACGGCTGAACGAAACCGTTGTCATACCTACAATATCAGCCAGTACAGACAAACGGATTTCTTCATTATAATGTGACTCTACATAATCTTGAACTTTATTTATCCGGTCAGAGTCTACCTGATGACGAATCCTGGCAAACGAACTGCTTGACAAAACCTTCGCGTCTTCATCCAACGACAGCTCATAAAGAATCGTCATAAACTGAATAACGGCATAAAAACCTCTCTTCTCAGAAGACAAGTTTGAAAGCAGAGAATAAACACGGCGAATCGCTGTTTCCGAAAAAGACAATCCACGCTGCGCTCTCTCAAGCATTACCTGAATAGAATGAAAATGGGTCTTGTGAAGAAAGCTCTTAAAAAACAGGTCTGAAGAAAAATGGATTGTTATTTCTCTTACATCGGTAGAGAAACATTCATAACGTTCCCACACATGCTCCAAGTCTTTTCCGGTCATCAATACCAGATCATAATCTCCTATTACTTCCGTTGAATCACCAACAATTCTGCGTGCACCTTTTCCATGTTCCGTGAAATTCAATTCATACTCCGCATGACAATGTACAGGATATGGAAGCAATTTATTATACCGCTCTGAAATATAAAAGCAATCACTGTCTGATAACTGGGTAATAACTTGTGAGGTCCTGTCCATAACTGATTTCCGGTTTTAGATTAAGGTTTAGCAAAATATATCTATTCTATGTTTTCTAAAAACAATGCTATTTTATTACGAATTCTCTGATACAACGGAGAGTCTTTGTAATTTGTATGCTTACGAATTACAAATTCAACACCACTTTGACTTCGCTGGTAACATGTCAGCTCGTTTTGAAACTGCGTGTTGTGTTCGGCCAATTCTTTAATTTCATTTTCACGTTCACGCCGCAAAACCACACAGAGTGGAACCAGTATCTTCAAAACAACGTTGTCCATTATATGATGTCCCTGAATAAACAGATAAGTATTATCCGGAGTTACTCCCAAATGAGTAAACTCTTTTTTCATCATTTCTATTTCACGCAATGCTTTAGGATATTCCTGTTCCAGCTTCTTCAATTTATGCGATACCCGTCGGTGCATACGGTCCAGCGAAACTTCCAGATGATAAATACTGACTTTCTCTAATTTAACGATCTCACAGAAGTCCAACAAGGAGAACGCCCCTGCACGATGCTTTCTGTAAAACCATACAGACCATATAAATAAAGGATATGCTATACGGGAATACATCTTCATAAACTCTTCCAGATTCACAATCTCACGATCGTTCAGAGTAGCCATTACACATACCTCATGCAAACATTCCGCCAGGCACTGATAATTTTCTATTGCGTAAGTATACGTCTGGAAGACATAACGGTTCTGATTTATCATACGCGACGTATTGGTCGCCCCCTGAAGCAAATAATCATAATCGCTATCAACACAAGCTATCATGTTTTGCCCCAACGAACTACCCAGATCATTCATCAAAACCGATTTCTTTCCCTTTGCCAACGAAGTTGACGAGGGGAGCATTACCTGAAAGTACCGTTCATCATTCTCAAACTCATTCAGCAGAGTTCTCCAAAAAAAGACGTCATCATAGCTCTCTACGTAAGCAACAATTTTTTTTCTTGCTTTCTTAGGACGAAGCCGGTTTGCTGCTTCAACATAAAGAGAATTCAGATTTTGTGTCAGGCGTTTGCTCATAATTGTAAAAATTAAAAGAAGGAATCCAATAAAGAATTACTCTGTAATATCACTTACTTCTGTCACAGCATCCATCCAACCATCCATTATAACTGCCGGAGAATGGGTAGTCAGTATAATCTGTACATTAGGATTCAATTCACGAATCAGTTTTATCAACTTCTGTTGCCATTCTACATGCAAAGAGATTTCAGGTTCATCCATAAACAAGGCATAAGGCTGTTCATCCTGAACCAGAACAGTAAGCAGAATTACCAATACCTGTTTTTCACCAGAAGACAGTTGGTAAGGCAACAACTGTTCTCCATCCTGCTCTATTATAATTTCATTTCTTTTTCTATTTATCGTCTTTTGTGTTTCGCTAAACAGTTCATCAATCATATCCTGAAATTTCCTTTTAGGAATAGAAATCTGAGCTGCCTTTTGCTGATCTTCCGGCTTTCCACTGGTAAGCAGCTCTATTATCCGATTACCTATATTTACCTGATAATCCAAATAACGGCGTTGCAACTGATACAACTGCCAGTCCAATTCCGTATGAATATTACTATCAGCAACTTTCTCTGCCAACCCCGCATTTAACAAAGGACGGTCAAAACTTCTCACCACATCAAAATGAATATACGATGCATCCTCCGGAGAAAAAACAAACTTCACATTTTCCGAAATGCTATTGCATGAAAGTTCTCCCCCACTCAACAAATGCAAAAAATGAACAGACTTATTCACTATTGTACTTTTGCCAATACCATTTATTCCACTTAGAATATTCACATCAGGACGAAGATTCCACGCAATGTTCTTACGTCCCCATATTCCTTTAATCTCTATGCGCTTAATATAATTAGCTTGCTTTTTCATAATACATCTCCTTTCCGGATTTCATTATAATAGCTGTATAAAGCAAAGATACGCAATTATTAATAGAAAAAACAGCAGAAAAGCTTTTTTATAAGACTAATATCACAATCTTATCCATTCCTATTTTTCAACTCTGAAAACATCATGAAAACATGTTCAAGAAAAACAATTCAATATAAACAATTATATCCTTTTTCTTAAAGAAAAACGACATCAACATGAATGATTTCAATAGATAACTGTAACTTTGCAACCGCAAAAACAAAACTGCATATGAAAAACAAAACTTATAGCGCACATATTTGCATGCTGGTTGCAAGTATTGCATGGGGGCTTATGGCTCCCATAGGAAAAGATGTCATGAGTACAGAGGTTACAGCCCTTTCTCTGGCTACTTTCCGTATGGTAGGAGGTGCCATCTGTTTTTGGATTGCTTCTCTGTTTATCAAGCATGAAGAAACCAAACCTCACGATTTGCTTCAATTCTTCTTTGCCGCATTATTCGCTATCGTATTCAATCAGGGCATGTATATTTTCGGTCTGTCATTAACATCACCTATCAATGCCTCCATCATCACAACCATGGCCCCTATAGCCACAATGATACTGGCAGCCATACACCTGCATGAGCCTATTACCAACAAAAAAGTCGGCGGTGTATTCCTAGGTGCGATAGGTGCTCTCATATTGATTCTCGGAAGTACCGGACACAACGGAGCAGAAAGCAACAGTCTGGGTGATTTGCTGTGCCTTCTTGCACAAATCAGCTTTGCCGTTTACCTGACATTTTTTAAAGGGCTGGTTACCAAATATCATCCCATCACCTGCATGAAGTGGATGTTTACTTATGCGGCAATCTGTTTTATTCCCTTATCCTATCACGAAGTTTCTACACTTCCGTTTGCATCTCTCAGTCTGCAGACATGGAGTGAAATCATGTTTGTAGTTGTAGGTGCCACCTTCATGACGTTCCTGCTGCTCATGTTTGCGCAGAAGACTCTGCGTCCTACCGTGCTAAGCATGTACAACTATACACAGCCTATTGTAGCCTCAGTCGTGTCAGTCATCATTGGTTTAGGCACATTCGGATACATGAAAGGCATTGCTGTGGTACTTGTATTTGCGGGAGTATACCTCGTTACACAAAGCAAATCAAGAGCCGAAATGCTAAAGGAAATGGAAAAGAAAGAATCTGATAAATAAAAAACGATATGCCAGCATTACCTATATTAGAACTGCAGCGGCAATATGAATTGCTGAAATTGGAATACAATTATGAAAAAGAATTATTCCTTCAGCAAACAGACCGCATAGACGTTGACAAGAAGGTACGTAAAGGTATTTGCTGGTATCCTCTTTCCATAGGCAGAAGCTACTATAACTCATTAAACCAGTTCGTAGTAGAAATATTCCGGACTGAAAACGAAGACATAGACCACCATTTTGAATTCGGGCGTCCCGTACTTTTCTTCGATATAGATACTTACAACAACAAGACACGCTATGTCAGTTTTACCGCTACGGTCAATTATGTCGAAGACAATCGCATGGTTGTCATTCTGCCCGATTCGGAGTCTTTGATACAGCTGCAAAACATGCTTCATCCAGGCATACAACTTAGTTTTGATGAAAACACCTTCAAACTGATGTTTGCCTCGCTGAACGCCGTAATCAATGACAAGAACGGCCGTCTGGCCGAACTGCGTGATATATTCCACGGCACACGCCCGGCCACAGAACTGACATTTTCTCCCATCCGGTTTCCATGGTTAAACGCATCGCAAGAGAAAGCTGTCAACAAAGTCTTATGCGCCAAAGACGTAGCTATCGTGCATGGACCTCCGGGAACAGGCAAGACAACAACGCTGGTTGAAGCAATCTATGAAACACTGCACCGTGAGAACCAGGTTCTCGTATGTGCACAAAGCAATATGGCGGTCGACTGGATATCTGAAAAGCTAGTCGACCGGGGTATCCCCGTCCTGCGTATCGGCAATCCCGTACGCGTAAACGACAAGATGCTGTCTTTCACTTACGAAAGACGTTTTGAGTCACATCCCGACTACCCTCTGCTATTCGGTATGCGACGCACCATACGACAGTTATACGAGACCATGCGTAAAGGACACGCCGAAAGTATCCGACAGAAAATAAACTCTTTACGTGACCGGGCCGATGAACTGGAAATGCGTATTCACGAATCCCTGTTCAGTGAAGCACGCGTAGTGGCATGTACCCTGACCGGAGCAGCCAACAAGCTCCTGTTCAGACAGCATTTTGCTACCCTCTTTATTGACGAAGCGGCCCAGGCACTTGAAGCAGCCTGCTGGATAGCCATCCGCAAGGCCGGAAGAGTAATTCTGGCCGGAGACCATTGCCAGTTGCCACCCATAGTAACCTGCCATGAAGCCATGAAAGGAGGACTGGCACAAACCCTGATGCAAAAGATTGCGACAAACAAGCCGGAATGTGTATCATTGCTGAACATCCAGTACAGAATGAACGATGCCATCATGCGCTTCTCATCACAATGGTTTTACCATAACAGTCTGCAATCTGCTCCAGAAGTAAAATACAGGGGCATACTCGACTATGATACTCCCATAGAATGGATTAATACCGAAACATCCGATGCCGAAGAAGAATTCGTAGAATACAGCTACGGCCGAATAAACAAAGCCGAAGCTGAACTTACCTTAAAGCATCTGGAAACATACTTAAACAAAATAGGAAAGCAACGGATTCTCGAAGAACGTATTGACATAGGACTCATCTCCCCTTATCAGGCGCAAGTGCAATACCTGCGCAGACAAATCAAGAAACGCTCTTTCTTTACCCCTTACAGAAAACTTATCACCATTGATACGGTCGATGGTTTTCAAGGACAGGAAAGAGACATTATCGTTATCAGCCTTGTACGTTCGAACGACAAAGGGTCCATAGGATTTCTAAATGACCTGCGCCGAATGAACGTAGCCATAACACGTGCCCGCATGAAACTCATTATTCTTGGCAATGCGGCAACTCTTACCCATAATACGTTCTACAAACAGCTTTTTGAATACATTTCTTCACTTGAAGATTAAGTTTTGAACAGTTTCTTTGGGGAGAGAGATTCAATTCGTTAAATTTGCTGCCAACTGTAATAATTCAGTCCAAAGCTTTACTTATCAGTTCTGATTAGGATGTTACAAATACAACTATCCACAAAAGAATCTGCCTGTAAACTTTGAAAAAGATAAAATATTACTAATACCAAAAATAACAAACATGAGTTTAAAAATTGTTGTATTGGCAAAACAAGTTCCCGACACACGTAATGTAGGGAAAGATGCCATGAATGCCGACGGCACAATAAACCGTGCGGCTCTCCCGGCAATATTTAACCCGGAAGACTTAAATGCCTTGGAACAGGCTCTCAGATTGAAAGACACCCACCCCGGGTCGACCGTAACAATGTTGACTATGGGTCCGGGCCGTGCTGCAGAAATCATACGTGAAGGCTTATACAGAGGAGCCGATAACGGTTATCTTCTTACCGACCGCGCATTTGCCGGAGCTGATACCTTGGCTACATCCTATGCACTTGCCACCGCTATCCGCAAAATCGGTGAATATGACATCATCATCGGCGGACGTCAGGCTATCGACGGTGATACAGCTCAGGTAGGCCCTCAGGTTGCAGAAAAGCTCGGCTTACCTCAAATTACCTATGTTGAAGAAATCCAAGAAGTAAACGACGGACGTATCCGTGTAAAACGTCATATCGACGGCGGTGTTGAAACTGTAGAAGGACCATTGCCTATCGTTCTGACTGTAAACGGAAGCGCAGCACCATGCCGTCCGCGCAATGCCAAACTGGTACAAAAATACAAACGTGCTCTCGGCGGACAGGAAAAAGCTGCCATCACCAAAGACGGAGCAGAACTTCCTTACGCTTCGCTTTACGAAAGCCGTCTTTATCTGAACATTACAGAATGGAGTGTGGCAGATGTAAATGGCGATACTGCACAATGCGGTCTTTCAGGCTCTCCTACCAAAGTTAAGAAGATTGAGAATATCATCTTCCAGGCAAAGGAAAGCAAGACAATTACAAGCAGTGACGCGGATGTAGAAAATTTGATTGTTGAACTTTTGGCTAACCACACTATTGGATAAAACTATGAACAACGTATTTGTATATTGTGAGATGGAAGGCAAACATGTTGCCGACGTAAGTCTCGAACTTTTAACCAAAGGTCGCAAGTTAGCAAATGAACTGGGTTGCCAGCTGGAAGCTATCTGCGCAGGCAGCGACCTTTCTGATGTAGAAAAACAAGTATTACCATTCGGAGTAGACAAAGTTCATGTTTTCGACGCTCCGGGATTGTTCCCTTATACTTCACTTCCCCACACTTCTATCCTTGTAAATCTGTTTAAGGAAGAAAAGCCTCAGATTTGCCTCATGGGTGCAACCGTTATCGGACGCGACCTCGGTCCTCGTGTATCGTCTGCACTTACCAGCGGACTGACAGCCGACTGTACACAACTTGAAATCGGTGATCACGAAGACAAGAAAAACGGAGTTACCTACAAGAACCTGCTGTATCAGATACGTCCGGCATTCGGAGGAAACATCGTTGCAACCATCGTTAATCCGGAACACCGCCCGCAAATGGCAACCGTACGTGAAGGTGTTATGAAAAAAGAAATCCTTGACGAAAACTATCAGGGAGAAGTCATCCGCCACGATGTAGCAAAATATGTTCCTGAAACCGACTACGTAGTTAAAGTCATCGACCGCCACGTAGAAAAGGCAAAACATAACCTTAAAGGTGCTCCTATCGTTATTGCCGGAGGTTATGGAATGGGCTCAAAAGAAGGCTTCGACATGTTATACGAATTGGCAAAGGAACTTCATGCCGAAGTTGGTGCCAGCCGTGCAGCAGTTGACGCAGGTTTCTGTGAACACGACCGTCAGATAGGCCAGACCGGTGTAACCGTACATCCCAAACTTTACATCGCCTGTGGTATCTCCGGACAGATTCAGCACATTGCCGGTATGCAGGATGCAGGTATCATCATTTCTGTAAACAGTGATGAGAATGCTCCTATCAACAGCATTGCGGATTATGTAATTAACGGAACTGTGGAAGAAGTTATTCCAAAAATGATTAAGTATTATAAAAAGAACAGTAAATAGTTTTTAAGCAGGAGTTAAAAGGAGTTATCAGGAGTTAGAAGGAGTCAGAAGCCAATACATATATGACCCAAAGCTTTAAAGATATATTAGCTTGGCAGAAAGCTCATGAATTTGTGCTTAAAGTGTATAGAATTACATGCAATTTTCCTGTACACGAGCGCTTTGGATTGTGTTTGCAATTTCAGCGTGCCGCTGTATCCATTCCAGCTAACATTGCCGAAGGGTATCGTAAAATGGGTAAAGCTGACAAACTTCGCTTCTTAAACATTTCACAAGGCAGCTTGGAAGAATGCAGATACTACATACTCCTCTCTAAAGACTTGAACTATATTACAGAAGAAGATTATTATGACTTAACAAGGAGTATCGAAGACACAAGTTATTTGCTCAATGCCTATTGCAAAGGTATCATGAACAAACAATTTAATGAGTAAAGGGATTAAGTCTAAAAATCATTTGGCCTTTAACTCCTTATAACTCCCGATAACTCCTTATAACTCCTAAAAGAAAAAAATTATGTCCAATTTTTATACCGAACACCCGGAATTACGTTTCCATCTCAATAACCCTCTGATGGAGCGTATTTGCGAACTTAAAGAACGCAATTATAGAGACAAAGACGAGTTCGATTATGCACCGCTCGACTGTGCCGATGCTATCGACTCTTACGATAAAGTATTGGAAATTACCGGTGAGATTACCGGTGAAATCATTGCAGCCAATGCAGAAGGTGTTGATGAAGAAGGTCCACACTGTGCAAACGGACGCGTAGAATACGCATCAGGAACCAAGGCTAACCTTGATGCCATGGTAAAAGCCGGCCTTAACGGAATGACCATGCCGCGCCGCTACGGAGGTTTGAACTTCCCGATTACTCCGTATACCATGTGTGCAGAAATTGTAGCACAGGCTGATGCCGGTTTTGGAAACATCTGGTCTTTGCAAGACTGTATAGAAACTTTGTATGAATTTGGTAACGAAGATCAGCACAGCCGCTTCATCCCCCGTATCTGCGCAGGTGAAACCATGTCAATGGACCTGACAGAACCGGATGCAGGTTCTGACTTGCAGAGCGTTATGCTGAAAGCTACCTACGACGAGGCCAACCAGTGCTGGCGCCTGAACGGTGTGAAACGTTTCATCACCAATGGCGATGCCAACATCCACCTGGTACTCGCACGTTCTGAAGAAGGAACTCATGACGGACGTGGCTTGTCAATGTTTATCTATGACAAGAACGACGGCGGAGTAGACGTACGTCGTATTGAAAACAAACTTGGTATACACGGCTCACCAACTTGTGAACTTGTTTACAAGAATGCCAAAGCAGAACTTTGCGGCGACCGCAAGCTGGGCTTGATCAAATACGTAATGGCATTGATGAACGGTGCACGTCTGGGTATTGCCGCACAGTCTGTAGGATTAAGCCAGGCTGCTTATGACGAAGCTTTGGCATACGCAAAAGACCGTAAGCAGTTCGGAAAGGCTATTATCGAATTCCCTGCTGTATATGACATGCTTTCTGCTATCAAGGCTAAACTCGATGCCGGCCGCGCACTGTTGTATCAGACAGCACGCTATGTAGATATCTACAAAGCACTCGATGACATCGCACGCGAACGCAAACTTACTCCGGAAGAGCGCCAGGAACAGAAACGCTACGCCAAACTGGCAGACAGCTTCACTCCGTTGGCAAAGGGTATGAACTCAGAATATGCCAACCAGAATGCATATGACTGTATCCAGGTACACGGCGGTTCAGGCTTTATGATGGAATATGCTTGTCAACGTATCTATCGTGATGCCCGCATCACCAGCATTTACGAAGGAACTACCCAGTTGCAAACCGTTGCTGCCATCCGTTATGTAACAAACGGTACCTACGCTGCAACCTTGCATGAATATGAAGCAATTCCTTGCGCACCAGAATTTGAATGCTACATGAACCGCATCAAGGAAATGACTCATAAGCTCGAAGCCTGCACCAACGCTGTAAAAGAAGCACAGAATCAGGAATTACTTGATTTCGTAGCCCGCAGACTGTATGAAATGGCTGCAGTATGTGTGATGAGCCACCTGTTGCTTCAGGATGCTACCAAAGCTCCGGAATTGTTTGCACAATCACTCAATGTTTATGTAAACTATGCAGAAGCTGAAGTTGAGAAACATTTCAATTTCATCCGCAAGTTCCAGGCTGAAGAATTGGCAAGCTACCGCAAATAATCATTTAAACATCACAATAAAAAATATCGCATCCGGCAGTCTTGCCGCGATGCGATATTTTTTTCTCCCTTTCCAACTCATAAAACCAGCCGTCTATTACTTTCTGCACCGCCCGATGCACAATTCTGCACCGGGCAATGCAGCGTTGTGCACACGGCGGTGCACTGTTGTGCATGGCCCAGTGCACAATACACAAGGTGCCTTTCCTCGCCTTTTCCTGATTAAACTAGAGCTTTTTCCGTTTTATAAACTATTCCAGTAGACAGTTACCGGAAATCACTCCTGTTTGAATAGACTATTTGATAATGCTATTCCAACTTTTCCTTTTTACCGAACAGCAAAAAAATAATTCATAACTTACAAGAGATAACTCTCGTAAGTTATGAATTATAAAATATCGGCTATGATTTATGAATTAATAGCCTGGATTTTGATATTCCTGAGGATTATCTATCAAAAGAATTTCCGCTGTAGGAATAGGACGCAAATAATGAATACTCTTATCAAACTTCGTTATCTGCGGATTAGCCTTGGCCAAACGAGTTTCAAAGGCACGGAATCTCTTCAAAGTCATCCAGCGATTCCATTCTCCTATCATTTCACGTGCATATTCATCCAACAAGAAGTCTTGAGTAACCTGCTCTTTTGTGATATCCAAACTATGGTCATGATTAATACAAGCTCTATTACGTAATGTATTCAAACGCTCTTTTGCCATATTGTTATCACCAAGTCTCCAATATATTTCAGCAGACAGCAAATAAGTTTCTCCTAAACGATATACAATACAATCGGCTGCAGAATAAGGCTTAGAAGCATTTGTTCCGGCATACAGACTTGGACAATCAGCTTTCTTCAGACTTGGGAAAAACTTCAATGGTTTTTTGGGATCGGCATAATTGTCTTCTATATTACAGATTGCATAACGGCAAGCATCTCTTTCTTCCTGAGTGTATGTTTTACGTGAAATATAAATAGCTGTATCACCCAAAGTTATATCGAAATCCGGATTACCTACACGCTCTGTAGAAAGACCATAGTGCTGAGCATCTCCCTCACTCCATGTATATGCAGTGTTGTCTTCATTGGTTGCATTATTTACATAATATGTATCCTTAAAGAAAGCTTTATAGCGTCCGTCTTTCTCAACATATAAATCGAGCATATACTTACTAGGCTCCATATAGCAGTTACCTTTAGCAAGCTTGGGTACTTCATATCCGTTGATATTTGTCTCATAACTGGGAGTCATTCCTGCCAAATAAATGCCTGCGGTATTGTTATTGTAGGCTTCTGCATGTTTCCACACACGATTATAATAATTTCCGCGAGGATTATATGCCTGAATTGTAGAGTGAGTTACAATAAACAAAGCTTCTTCATTTGTTTTATTATTATTTTCATCAAAAACTTCATCAATATCATCATACAGTCTAACTCCCAACTCTGACGCATGTTCTATTAAATAATCTGCAGCGGTTTTCGCTTTCTCTAAATAGTCCTTACTTTCAGCCTCGGTCAAAGGAGTCACATTTCCCAACCCATCAGTATAAGTAGAATATGTCAAACATGCCTTTGCATACAAATGATAAGCAGCAGCACGAGTTACATGCCCTCTTACTTCCTGACTGATTGGAAGATATTTCATTGCAAAATCCAAATCTTCCAATATTACCTTATAAAAATCATTTACAGAGCTACATGTTAAGACTGAAATTGGACTATTCATGGGTTCCAAAGGCAAATATTTACCTCCCCACTGTTCTACAATATTATATAAAGCATGCGCACGAATAAAACGAGCCTCAGCAAGCAACTCATTTAAACGGTCTGCACTTAACCCCGTTACTTTATTAGCATAATATACAGCAGCATTACATGCACTTAATACTCCATAAAAACCAGAATAACCTTCATTAAGCATTCCGCACGAAGCTCCAAAGTCCTCATAACGAAGTATTTTACTCCAGTTTCCATTACTTCCATCGGGGTTTGTGTCTTGCCATATATCAGTACCACCTTCGGCAACCATTAAATAGGTATCTTCTGCCTGACCATAAACGATACGAACTAAATCAAAATAACAATCATTCACTTTCTTCTCATATCCTGCAGCAGTAGACCATTCTTCTTCTGTAGATATACCAGAAGGATTATATTCTTCCAAACTACAACCATAAGTGAACATCATGATTGATATTAATGAAAGAGAAAAGAATTTATATTTTTTCATTTGCTTTGTTTTTAGAATGAGATATTAACACCAAATACATATTGCTTTGACAATGGAGCATCATCGTCATCACCTCCTTTTTCAGGGTCATAGTCTTTCAAATAGTGACATTTCGTAAAAATAAAAGGATTACTTGCAGTAAAGTATACACGCAATCTGTCAACTTTTAAATTATTCAACCATTTTTTAGGTAATGTATATCCTAAAGAAATAGTTTTCACCTTCAAATAAGAACCATCAAAATAATTAGCCCATTGCTGATAAGGATCTTGACCATTAGTTATGCTGGCATCCGGACGCGGATATCGTGCATCCTGATTTTCTGGAGTCCAATAATCACAAATAGTAGGAGAAGGACTTAAGCCATCGGTACGATACCATCCAGTTAAACCATATTGAATGGTCCAATCCCAACGAGCTATCAATAATACACTCAGATCAAAATTCTTATATGAAAAGTTATTCAACAAACTTCCTGACCATTTTGGTGTCGCATTTCCCAACACATAATAATCATCTGAATTCAACATATAATCAGGTTCTCCTTTTTCCGCAATATGAACCTGACCAGGTTTCTGACTATATTTAGCAGCTTCTGCTTCTTCATCAGTTCCCCATATTCCGGCATATTTATAGCCATAATATGTTTTAATAGCTTCACCAGGAATCAGATAATAATCTCCATATTGAAGAGGTCCTTCACTCGTGGTCTTAATAACTTCCTCTTTATTTGTTGAAAAAGTAAGAGTTGTACTCCAATTAAATTTCGGCCCGGTAAAATTATGACTTGTAATACTCAACTCTATACCTGTATTTCGAGTTTCTCCTACATTCGACCAAATATTAAATGAAGCAGAACCATAACCTCCTGTTGCATATGGCAAATTTTTTGAGAATAATATATCTTTAGTATCTGTTCTATACCAATCGAAAACTATATTTAATCTATCATTAAACAATCCCAAGTCAAAACCTAAGTCTGTCATATAAGATTTCTCCCATCCTAACTGCTTATTAGCTATAGTTTGAGAATATCCACTATATGGAACTGGAGTATCTTGGAAACCAATAATTCCTGTACGGCTATAATCAAGTGTAGCATATTCTGCAGCACCGGCATTACCAGTCACACCGTAACTTGCACGTAGCTTTAAGTTTGAAATAGCTTTCACATTACTCATAAAAGCTTCATCACTTACACGCCATGCAATAGCTCCTGCAGGGAAGACATCCCATTTATTTCCATCAGCCAAAATAGAAGAACCATCCCAACGACTACTTAAAGTCAATAAATAACGTCCTTTATAGCTATAGTTTACACGCGCTACATACGACATTTTTTGACTTCCAACATAACTTGATGATACCGTAGGAGTTCCCGTCGCTGCACCCAAATTATGATATAAATAAGAATTAGAATCAAATCCATTGGCTGTAGCAGTAACTTCCTCTTCACGATCTTTTGTCCATTCTGTTACACCTGTAACTGTAAAATCGTGATCTTCATTAATCTTAAAATTATATGTTAATATATTCTGCCATTTATAATTATAAGTCAACGTATTTGGGATAGTAGCTTGAACTAATCCACTTTCAAGACCTTGATAAGAACTGGTTCCTGTATACGTTCCCTGTTTTACATTTCGAAAATATCCTCCCAATAAGCTTTTAAAAGAAAGTCCTTTAATAGGAGTTAATTCAACATAAATCTGTGGAGAAAGACTTAATGTCTTTATATTATTAGCATACTGTCCTTCTCCCATATCTGCCAATGGATTCATATTACCATCCCCCAACGGATAGTCTACAAGATTACCATTTTCATCATACGGGGTTCCAAGAGGAGGCATACAAACTATACGATTCCAGATACGACTATACCGTTTATCATTATCTGAATACATCGCATATAAGTTCAATCCATACTTAACAATATCATTGGCTTTAAAATCAATTTTAGCACGAGCTGAATAGCGCTTCAACTCATCACCTTTCAAAATTCCCTCCAAATCATAATATCCCAATGAAAAATAGGAGGTCATTCTATCATTTGAATAAGAAGTACTTAAATTATAACTTTCTGTAGTACCAGTCTGTGAAGCCAGATCAAACCAATCTACCCACTGGTTATTTCCAATATACTTCTGCATATAGCTGGGGAACAGATTTGCATCATCTTCAGGAGCATTCCATGCTCCCACTGTACGTTGAGCCTCCCTGCGGAAGTTTATATAATCTTCACCTGTATTTACTTTAGGGACTGTCGTTTAATTCCGTCATTATGAGTCAATCGGCAGACTGTCCCGGTA
>OBKR01002210.1_pt1 | contig 14742 bp, 10 predicted proteins | sample 1518991 | NCBI WGS metagenome assembly OBKR01 (sample SAMEA2452117, study PRJEB22498) | human gut metagenome | biome: human feces; feature: human gut; material: feces | place: Australia | collected 2012
GTACGTCGTACAATATTCTTGCAATATCTCAATAATCCCACTCATAACGATCGGGCATAAAACTGCCCCGATCCAAGCATGCCATAATACCGTCTCATACTTCCGGTGATTCCGCAAGAACTCCAGCCATAGCATACCCGACATCCCCCCATACATACAGAAATGAACCACCTTGTCCACACCCGGGAATAAAGGGATATCATCCATCTTCGGCGGCTTAAAGAACGACAAGTAAATAACGACCAATATAATCGCCAGTGAAAACGGATATTTCTTAATATAATACATCATACTCAAAACATCTTCCGAACTCGTTCCACACCTGCGATGAACGTATCGATCTCCTCTTTCGTATTATAAAAGGAGAAAGACGCCCGCACCGTACCCTCGATTCCTAAGGCATGCATCAAAGGCTGGGCACAATGATGCCCTGTACGAACCGCTATTCCCAGACGGTCCAGCAACATCCCCATATCGTAATGATGGATATTACCCACCAAAAAAGAAAGCACCGCTCCTTTATGATCCGCTTGTCCCAAAATACGCATCCCTTCAATCGTATTTAATCCAGCGGTCGCATATCGTAGAAGCTCATCCTCATAAGTAGCTATATTCTCTATACCGATCCGGTCTACATACCGCAAAGCTTCCGCCAACGCCGTACTACCAATATAATCCGGAGTTCCCGCCTCGAACTTAAAGGGAAGTTCATTAAAAGTTGTCTTCTCGAACGAGACCGTAGCGATCATCTCGCCTCCTCCCTGATACGGAGGAAGTTTATCCAACCACTCCTCTTTACCATACAAGACCCCGATACCCGTCGGTCCGTAAATCTTATGCCCGGAGAAAACATAAAACTCCGCATCCAAGTCCTGCACATCCACCTTCATATGCGGAACGGCTTGAGCCCCGTCTATCAACACCGGCACGTCTTGTTCATGAGCGATCTCGATCATCGCCTTTACCGGATTCACCGTACCCAAGACATTAGACACATGAGTCACGGAAACCAAACGAGTCTTATCCGAGAATAATTTACGATACTCATCCAGATTCAACTCCCCTTTCTCATTCATCGGGATCACCTTCAACGTAATACCTTTCCGGGCCGCTTGTATCTGCCAAGGAACGATATTGGAATGATGCTCCATCACGGACACGATCACCTCATCCCCTGCCGACATACATTCATCCGTAAAGCTGGAAGCGATCAAATTAATGGATTCCGTAGTTCCCCGGGTAAAAATAATCTCATTCGAGAAACGGGCATTCAAGAAATGCTGTACCGTTTTGCGAGCCTCCTCATGCGCCTCTGTCGCCGCTTGGCTCAAGAAATGTACGCCTCGGTGGATATTAGCGTTTACGTTATAATATCCATTCTCTATCTTTTCTACCACTTGACGAGGTTTCTGGGTAGTAGCACCATTATCGAAATATATCAGCGGTTTATCGTATATCTTATGATCCAAGATCGGAAAGTCTTTTCGGATCGCTTGAACGTCTAACATAGTCTTACTTCTTTTTGTCTTAAAATTACGAGAGCCAAAGATACAAAAAAAAGGCTTTCTCGCTGAAAGAAAGCCTTTTTTATCATTACCTAACAGATATTACGCCTACACTTTATTCTCTTCTCGCACGTTTACTTTTCTCTTCCAAAGTTAAAGTACGGAGACTCTATGCGGGCGTTGTCCATCAAGACTGCCAGTTCTTTTACCTTATCGGGATATTTCTCCGCCAGATTTGTATCCTCGTGTATATCATTACTTAAATCATACAGTTCCAATATAGTCTCACCCACGATCGGTTGCCGGATTAGTTTCCATTTACCGGAGCGTAATGCTTCCCGGCCATTCAACTCGTGAAATTCCCAATATAAATAATCATGGGCCTGTTGATCTTTCTTTGATAACAAGGTTGGTAAGAAAGAGATTCCATCCGTCTTCTCGGGCAAAACCGTACCTGTAAGTTCTGCCAATGTCGGCATGACATCCCAGAATGCGCTTATATGATCCGATTGGGCTCCGGCCTTGATCGTACCCGGGCACCATGCCACCATAGGTATACGGATGCCTCCTTCATATACATCCCGTTTGATCCCCCTAAAAGGTCCGTAACTCTTGAAAAAATCGGGATCAGCTCCACCCTCATGATGCGGGCCGTTATCGCTGGTAAAAATCACGATCGTATTCTTATCCAAACCTAACTCTTTCAATTCAGCCATTACATCCCCCACGTATTTATCCAACCGGGAGACCATGGCGGCAAAGGAGGCCAAGGGCTTCTCCGAGGTGTTATAACCGCCATACACTTTATCAAACTTACCAATATAAGGAGTCTCCTCGAATGAGTTCTCGTACATCTTATAAATAGAATCATGCGGAAGATTCAATTCCGCATGAGGCAGCGTATAAGTAAGCATCGCAAAGAATGGTTGCTCCTTATGATCCCGGATGAACTTCAATGCTTGCTCATGAATCAAATCTTGTGAATATGTCTTGCAAGCATTGTTCTCGTTTTCAGGAAAAAGAACCTTCTCCTCATTATGCCATAAATGATCCGGATAGAAGGAATGCGACTGCCGTTGGCAATTATACCCATAAAACTCATCGAAGCCCATCTTATTGGGAATGGAGACAGAGCCCGGATTTCCCAATCCCCATTTACCAAAGATACCGGTCGTATAACCGGCCGATTTCATTAATTTACCCAACGTATAGGTATCCTCCCGCATCGGCTGTTGGCCTTCGGGCGTGATCTCCCGGTTTCCCCGGACTTGCGTATGTCCCGTATGCAATCCGGTCATCAAGGAGCAACGGGAAGGGGCACTCACCGTACATCCTGCATAATGCTGCGTGAACAACATTCCCTCCTTCGCCATCCGATCGATATTGGGCGTCTTGATAATCTGCTGGCCATAACAACCCACATCGCCATATCCTAAATCATCCGCTAAGATATACACAACATTCATAGGACGCTCCGGAGTTTTTTCGCAACCGGACATTCCGACAAGCAGCAATGTCCCGGATATACATAAAGTCAATTGTGTTTTCATATACCTTTAAAATAAATAGAAGTGTTAGAAACCAATTACAATCTTCTGATCCTGATTCGTAGACAAGCGGTTCGTCCGTACCTTAACCCTTCCCATACGATCCGAGGCATCGAAGTACCAGCCTTCTTGTCCGGCATTGAACGCTTCGGGGGAGATGGCAGATAGGGGCTTTTCGGCTACGGTTACGTTTGACGGGCTGGATTCTGAGCGGACATCCAATAGGTAAGTACGCTCTTGGTAACGTCCTTTATAATCTCCTTTCGCTTTCGCTATATCCACGGTGATCGTTCCTTTCTCACCTTTTGGGGAGGAAACAGAGATTAAGGTACGGGCAAACTCGCCTTTCTTATAATCACGGGTGAGACCGTCATCCTCATATAAATTGAAAGAGGTGTTTCCGTAGGGATATAAGTCCAAGGTCAAGACATCCGCAGGTTTCTCGCCTACATAATTCATATCCGGATACATCGGGATAATGGCGCCTTGACGGATAAATACCGGGCAAATATCCAGTTTAGCCTCATATTTATCCAACCACTTGCCACCCTCGTATTTCTTTCCGGTCCAATAGTCGTACCATTCTCCGGCAGGGAAGTAGATACTGTCGCGTACGTTCTTCCGGGTATATACGGGGGCAACCATCATCCACTCACCACTCATGAACTGGTATTGGGTAGTCGTATCACGGGTAACCACGTCGTCCGGGAATTCCAATACCATCGCACGAGCCATCGGTACACCGGTCATATGCGCCTCATGGCAATAGGTATAGGCGTACGGGTTCAGACGCATCTTCAGCTTTAAGAATTTACGGTTGATATCCGTGTACGGATGCCCATATACCCAAGGCTGACGGTCGGCATCTGCCCAGCCACTCATGGTCATAAAGATCGGGGTGAAGACCTTCCATTGCAAGTCGCGGGTATAGGTTTTCGGGGAACCGCCGAAGATACCGTCCACATCGCTAGTAGCGGCGTTCATAGCGGAAAGGCCGGCACCCGTGATCGTCGGGATATGGTAACGGATATAATCCCAGTTGCTCACTTGGTCACCGCTCCATACCGTAGAATACCGCTGAGTTCCGGCCCAACCGCAAACAGCCCATACGAAGCCTCGTTCGTTCGTATTGCTCTCGATCCCCTCGAATGCGGATTTACAGCCGTTCAAGGCAAACTCATAGCCTTCTCCAACCCAAGCCACATCCAATTTACACAGGCGGGTACCACATTTACCAACCTCGTAGGCGATCTTATCCACACCATTCTCTGTCCACAAGCCCGTATGGAAGCCTCGTTTACCTAATTCCGTCACAACAGAATCCAATTTCACATAGCCGCAACCATAGCCATCGTTCGGCAAGATCCAGCCACGGGGCATATCATATTCCACATATTTATCAGCAACTTGGCTGATTACGTCCGGGGTGGATTGAGGCCATCCGGTGCGCTGTTCCCCTTTGTTATAGCAGTCGGCATCTCCCATCGTAAGCATCCACATCGCCGGCATAAAAGGTTTTCCGGTGATATCCGTATAGTCGTTCAATAGGTCTTTCAAGGAAGGGCCGTAGAAGTAGAATGCGTCAAAGCGATTCTCGTTATGCGTCAACTGACTGGTGAAGCCCATCAGCTTAAAGCCATCATCATAGTTCTTGTCCAACATCTCCGTGCCGTTGAAGGCATAATGTCCCGGGGCAAACGTATTGCGGAATACGCCATATCCTTTCGTGGACATATAGAAGGGAGCCGGGTTAGAGGATTGATCCTCATCCCAACCGGTCACCTCGATATCCGCTTCCTTCCCAGCGTATGAGAAATTACCTTGTTGCATACCGCAACCGTAGAAATCCTCATCACCGCTACGGCGCATCGTTTGGGTCGTTTTTAGTCCGAAGGCAAGTGGTTCGGCCTCCTCGTAGATCACGGCACGGTTATTCTTGTCATACATGGCGAAACGAATAGGGTTCTTATAGACACGTACGACACATTGGGAAGTCGTGAACTTATAATAGCTGCCGTTGTCGGCCATGGAGACTCTCGGGTTCTTTACCCCATAATCTACAACGATCGAGTTTGCCGCCGGATTGGTATACTCCCCATCCGGTGCCAACCAGATACGGAAGATATCATCCCGGTAAAACATCAACTTAACCTTAGCGTACCCGGAGACGAACTCATATTCCGTGTTGCTGATCTTATTGAACTTCGTCAACTTACCCAAGTTCATACGGGCGGCGAACAGGTTCGCTTTTAATACGTTGTTTGACGAACGCTCATCCTTCGGGTATTGGATAGCGAACTCTATTTTATAGGAGCCCATCTGGGTTAGGTCGGTAGCAGGGAAAGCTACCTCATATTCCTCTTGTTTAGCGATCGGATGCCCGGAGGCGGTTACCGTGGCGGTTAGTTTCTGACCGTTGTTTAAAGAGGCGGTTACCGTGAAATCCTCGTCTACGGGCTGGGAGCCAACGTTCTTCAGCTTCACTTTCAACACGTCTTCCTTCGTGAACGTATTCCCGGTTTCTTGGTGTGAGGTCACTTTCTCCAAGGCCAAGTCATGCGCGAAAGGCTCTGTCAGCTCAATATCATCGACCATCCAATACCAAGAGAAGATATCCCGCCAGAAGAAACGCAAGTAGACGGTTTTCTGATTCGCGGCTACCTCGCTGATGTTGATCTCCTCGTTCACCGGGGCATGAAGCTGGGTAGCGGCAAGGATCTTATCCATCACGTTATACTCTTTCCAATTCACCCCGTCGTTGCTGACGCCTACCCAAAGGCCGGCACGTTTTCCGGTGAACCAATTATTCCAACGAAACAGGTGCTGGAATTTCAATACCACATCGTTCTTTCCCGCGCAATCGATAGCGCTGGTCTGGAAATAGCCGTTCGGGTATTCCTCCCGTTGATTCCACTTCGTGATCTCCTCCCCGGTGACTACGCCCGGCCGGAATTGCATATGATAGCCACGGCTCGTAGATGCGATGGGAGGTGCTTGTTGCTCGAACTGGAAAGAGCCGGGATAAGGCTGATCGGTTACAATCCATTCACACTTTGCCGATTTCGTTGAATCGACAATCATCCAGCCGTCGGGTAATTTCCCGGCGGAGAAATCTTCTTTCCAAAAACTTTGTTGTGCGGACAGGGAGGAAACGCAACCTGTCAGAAACATGGATACAATTAGACTTTTTATCATTTGAATTAGTTGATTAGATTTAGGCAGTAAAGATAGTCTTAATTTACGAGGGTTCGCAAACGTTCGCGTGATTTTTATTCCCTTTTCGCCGGGCGAAAGCGTGTTATTATCAATGGAATCCTTCTATCTTCGCGTATGTACAACCTTGTCATATAAATCAATAAACATATATCATGAACAGACATTTATTCTTGAGCCTTTTACTGGCCCTTTTCGCTTCCAGTACGCTTTCAGCCGATAACCTTAGAATCGAGCCGACCTTCTGGTGGAGTGGTATGAAGAACCCGGAACTCCAGCTGATGGTATACGGTAAGGATATCGCCGGATATCTCCCTAGCGTGAAATATCCCGGCGTACAGTTGAAAAGCTCGGTAGCGTTGGAAAGCCCGAATTACCTATTGATCTATCTGGACGTGGAAAACGCCAAGCCCGGCAGGTTTGATATCACGTTCACGAAGGACAAAAAGAGTTTCAATTACTCGTATGAGTTGAAGGCCCGTAAACCGAACGCCGATCGGATCAAGGGGTTTGACTCTTCCGACGTGCTTTATCTCATCATGCCGGATCGTTTCGCAAACGGAGATCCCTCGAACGATCAAATCCCGATGCGTACCTCTTATAAGGTAGACCGTAACAGCCCGAACGCCCGTCATGGGGGTGACTTGGCCGGTATCGAGCAGCATTTGGATTATATCGAGGATCTGGGCGTTACCGCTATCTGGCTGAACCCGGTATTGGAGAATGACATGGAGGGAGGCTCTTATCACGGATATGCCACGACGGATTATTATCGGGTAGACCCACGCTTCGGCACGAACGAGGATTACGTCCGCTTGATCGAGAAGACGCACGAGCGGGGCATGCGTGTCGTAATGGATATGATCTTCAACCATTGTGGAAGCGATCATCCTTGGATGAAAGATATCCCTAGCCACGACTGGTTTAATAATCTCGATAACTACGTGCAGACCAACCACGATAAAGAGGCTTATTTCGATCCTTACGTGTCGGATTATGATAAGGAGACGATGCTGAACGGTTGGTTTGTCCCGAGCATGCCGGACTTGAACCAAAAGAACCCACATGTAGCCAAATACCTTATCCAGAACTCTATCTGGTGGATCGAGTATTGCGGCGTGGATGGTATCCGTCAAGATACGTATCCGTATGCCGACGTGGACATGATGCGGAATTGGTGCACGGAGGTCATGAACGAGTATCCGGAGTATAACATCGTAGGCGAGGCGTGGATGAACTACACGATCGGTTCCGCTTATTGGCAGAAAGGCAGCCGGTTGAACTTCGGGCAGGATACCGAGCTGAAATCGGTAATGGATTTCCGCTTGATGGGTATCGCGAGCAAGGCGTTCCATGAGGAGACCGGGTATTCCGGAGGCTTGCACACGATCTTCGAGCATATGTGCTATGATTATGTATATCCCGATATCTATAACGTATTGCGTTTCTTGGAGAACCATGATACGGATCGTTTTCTTCCCTCCATGCCTAAGTCTGTCGATGATTTGTACGCGTTCAAGCAAGGGGTGACATTCTTGTTGACGATCCCCGGTATTCCCCAGCTCTATTACGGGCAGGAGTTGCTGATGAACGGCACCAAGGAGAAGGGAGACGGATATATCCGTCTGGATGTTCCCGGTGGCTGGCCCGGCGACAAGGTGAATCAATTCGAGGCATCCGGTCGCAGCGAGGTACAAAATGACGCGTGGAATTTCCTCCGCACTTTATTGAAATGGCGCAAGGGCAACGCTGTCATCGCTAAGGGCAAGATGAAGCATTTCATGGTGAACCAAGGTGTCTATGTTTACGAGCGCAGTCTGGATGGCCGGAGCGTATTGATCTTGATGAATGGCAGCGACAAGGAGGTGAACCTCCCGTTGGCCCGCTATGCGGAAGTATTGCGAGGTAAAACCTCCGGAAAAGAGATATTAACCGGAAAGGAGATTCCATTGGGAGACGAATTATCCTTGGCACCGAAAGGGATCTTCGTACTGGAAATGTGATGCCATTAGCCCCGATGATTTTTCATTCGAGGACCTATTCATAGATTACTAATAATTAAATCGGGAGGCCTTAAACCTCCCGATTTTCTTTTCATATATACTATTTTAATCGCTTTTCAAGAATCAATTGATGCCTGCATTGAAAGCCGTTCTCCCAGATAGGCTCGGCATAGTTCCGCACGAAATAATCGCAATCTATAGCTACCAAGTCGAAACCTTCCTGCTGGTAAAGCATCATCGGGCCCGCCGCCGAGGTTCCGGTGCAAATACGCAAAAGCCCGACATCTTGAGCCGGAGCCCATTTATCAGATACATGCCGTAATAGTTTCCGGGCGATTCCTCGCCGACGGAAGATATCAGCCACGGCAAGATTCATGATCTCCGCCTTGCCACCCTCCTCCTTGCGAACCACGATCACGCCGGCAACCGAGTTTCGTACCGTAGCGATAAAGCAATCCGAATCCTTTAGGTAAACCTCTACTTTCTCCCGATCCGGATCGGGAGAAAGTAGTAACTCATAAGGAGGGAATAAAGCTGCTTGTATCTCCGGCTCCCCGTTAGCGACGATCTCTACGATATTTCCGTCAGGATCTCGGATCACGCCCTCATAGTAACCATCCCCGGAAACGCGGGTCTCACCGGCGATCGTGTATCCATCCATCCGGAAACGTTCGATCATTTGATCCACTTGCTCCTTCTTATCCGCGTGAAAGGCCAGATGAGCCAAGCCGATATGATCCTTGTCGTAAGCCTCAGTAATATCCTGCCGTTGCATGATCTCCAAGGCAGGGCCACTCTCGAAAGAGACGAAATAAGAGGCGAATCCTTTTTTCGAATTCACATATTTCTCATTACTCTTACCATTAAAATACTTTACATAGAAATCCCGTAAACGTTCCAGATGATTCGTCCATAGGGCGATGTGTGTTAACTGCATAAGTTGGAGGTTTTAATTTGTCACTGCCAAAGATATAAAAAAATCAGACATGGTTCCCTACATTATCGTCGGGATAATCCATGCCTGATTATAGTTTTCCTCTTATTCGCGCTTATTTACAAATCCGGCAACCGGCGCATTTAGCCAGCTCACCGCGGAAACGTTTCTCTACCAGTTTATGCAAACGGTCTTTCAACGCCTCCAAGCGTACATGGTCGATCACGTCGGAAGTGAAAGCCACGCTCAATAACATACGGGCCTCGTCACGTGGGATACCGCGGCTTTGCATATAGAACAAAGCGTTCTCATCTAACTGACCGGTCGTCATACCGTGCGAGCATTTTACGTCGTCCGCATAAATCTCCAGTTGCGGCTTGCTGTACATACGGGCCTCACGAGTAGCGCACAGATTACGGTTCGTCTGGTAAGCGGCGGTCTTCTGGGCATCCTCTTTCACCAAGATACGTCCGCTGAAGACACCTACGGCATGATCATTCAGTACATTCTTGAACAACTCGTTGCTGGTACAATTCGGAACCGCATGGGTAATATGGCTATAGGTATCCATCTGTTGCTCCTTGTCCAGAACGGACATACCGCATAAGGTAGACTCGGCATACTCGCCATTCAGTTCCACGTAATAATTGTTGCGAGTCAAGCCATTCGTCAACGTAATACCGTTTACCAAGACATTGGTCGAGGTGTACGGAGGAGAAACGGGTCGTGGACACACTGCTTTCCTCCAAATCATAATAATCGAAGCGAGCGCCTTCCTCTGCGAAAATCTCAACCACTTGAGTCGCCAAGAATTTCACGTCGTCGATACTATGGTCGCAAACCAACAACTTCGCCTCCGAATGAGGTTCCATAATCACCAGGACACGACGGTTCGCCATCGTATCCACATCATTACGGAATATATTCACTAATTGGATAGGACGCTCAACCACGACATTTTTCGGTACATACACCACAAAACCATCTTGAGCCAACATCGTATTCAATGCGATAATACCATCCTTGCTACTCGGCGCCGCCTTTCCGTAATACTTGGAAGCGATCTCCGGATATTGCTCCGTAAAAGCCTTCAACCCTCCAGCATACACGCCTTCCGGCAAATGTGCTTTCGGTAAGTCCTTATCGTAAAACGTATCGTTCACGACAAAGTATAACGATGTGCTCAAGTTCGGTACGTCACAACGGAATACGTCATAAGGATTCACCGGGATAGCGACCCGGTTGATATTTAAACCGTAATCCGGAGCGAACGCTTGGGCTACATCCGTATATTTATAATCCTCGCTTCTCGTGGAGGGGAATCCGAGTCGCTCAAAGTTCGCCAAGGCATCAGCCCTAAGGGCATTCATCACCGGCGTACTATGACGACATACCAGATCCTCACATTGGGCGAAAAGATCGATATATTGTTGCTCGGCCTTCATATTACTCATCTCCCATCTCTTTCTTGATCCAGTCGTAACCTTTCTCTTCCAGTTCCAAGGCCAATTCCGGACCGGCGGTCTTCACGATACGGCCTTTGTAAAGCACATGAACCACATCCGGCTTGATGTAATCCAGCAGACGCTGATAGTGCGTGATTACGATAGCGGCATTCTCCGGAGTCCTCAACTGGTTCACGCCATGCGCTACGATACGCAAGGCATCGATATCCAAACCACTATCCGTCTCATCCAAGATCGCCAATTTCGGCTCCAGCATCGCCATCTGGAAGATCTCGTTCCGTTTTTTCTCTCCACCGGAGAAACCTTCGTTCACGCTACGGCTGGCCAGTTTATTATCCAGCTCGACGATCGCACGTTTCTCACGCATCAATTTCAAGAAGTCCGTAGCCGAAACCGGTTCCAGACCGTTATATTTACGGTGCTCGTTCAACGCCGCACGCATAAAGTTCACCATACTAACTCCCGGGATCTCGACCGGATATTGGAAGCTCAAGAAAATACCCTCACGGCTACGATCCTCGGGAGAAAGATCCAGCAGATTCTTACCGTTGAAGATAACCTCTCCTTCCGTTACCTCAAAAGCGGGATTACCTACCAATACACTACTTAACGTACTTTTTCCGGAACCGTTCGGTCCCATGATAGCATGTACCTCACCCGCTTTCACCGACAGGTTGATACCTTTCAATATCTCTTTGCCATTTACGTTGGCATGTAAATTCTTAACCTCTAACATCTTTTCTAATTGAAAATTGAAAGTTGAAAATTGAAAATTATTCTATCCTACGCTGCCTTCCAGCGAGATCGTTAGTAATTTCTGAGCCTCGACGGCGAACTCCATCGGTAACTTATTCATTACCTCACGAGCATATCCGTTCACGATCAAACCGACAGCCTCTTCTACCGAGATACCCCGTTGTTGGCAGTAGAACAATTGCTCCTCGCTGATCTTACTCGTCGTAGCCTCATGCTCCACGATCGCCGTCTCATTCTGAATATCAGCGTAAGGGAACGTATGAGCTCCACAAGTAGAGCTTAATAGCAAACTATCGCATTGGCTATGATTACGGGCTCCTTCCGCACGGGCGGACACCTTCACCAACCCCCGATAGCTATTCTGGCTATGACCGGCAGAGATGCCCTTGGATACGATCGTACTTTTCGTATTCTTACCCAGATGGATCATCTTCGTACCCGTATCGGCCTGTTGGTAATTATTGGTTACGGCAACCGAGTAAAACTCACCTACCGAGTTATCACCCGCCAAGATACAGCTCGGATATTTCCAAGTGATCGCCGAACCGGTCTCTACTTGCGTCCAAGAGATCTTGCTACCCTCACCTTTGCACAAACCTCGTTTCGTCACGAAGTTATAGATACCGCCTTTACCTTCCTTATCACCCGGATACCAGTTCTGTACGGTAGAATACTTCACCTCGGCACGCTCGTTCGCCACGATCTCCACGATAGCGGCATGCAATTGGTTCTCGTCACGCATCGGTGCCGTACATCCTTCCAGATAACTTACATACGCCTCATCGTCTGCGACAATCAAGGTACGCTCGAACTGTCCGGTATTAGCGGCATTGATACGGAAATACGTACTCAACTCCATCGGGCAACGTACGCCCTTCGGTATATAAACAAACGAACCATCCGAGAACACGGCCGAATTCAAGGCGGCAAAGAAATTATCACGATAACCAACCACGCTGCCCAAATACTTCTGCACCAAGTCCGGATGATGTTGTACAGCCTCGCTGAACGAACAGAAAATAATCCCCTTCTCCGCGAGATTCTCCTTGAAAGTAGTCTTCACGGAAACACTATCCATCACGGCGTCTACCGCCATTCCGCTTAAATGCTTCTGTTCTTCCAAAGGAATACCCAGTTTATCGAATGTTTTCAACAACTCAGGATCTACCTCATCCAAGCTCTTTGGTCCCTCTTTTTTCTTAGGGGCGGCATAATAGATAATGTCCTGATAATCGATCGGCGGGATATTCAAGTGAGGCCATGTAGGCATCTCCAACGTCTGCCAATGGCGAAAAGCCTTCAAACGGAACTCGAGTAACCATTCCGGCTCGTTCTTCTTGGCAGAGATAATACGGACCGTCTCCTCGTCTAATCCACGATGGATCACCTCCGTATCAATATCGGTAACGAAGCCATATTTATAATCTCCGCTCGTTACCTCATTAATGATATGATTTGAATCCTGCATAATTATAAATTAACCATTGATAAAAGCCCTTCATTCTCCTAATGAAAACAAATTATGTGGGAAAATTGTTGGTACTATTTGCTTCACGCTATAATAAAAACGAGATTCTATCTTCGATTGGCGATGAATCAAGACCGATCCGCGATCCACGAACTCCAGCGCATTCAACAGCAAACTGGTAAAGACCAAAACGACCAGCAACCCGAAAAAACCCCCAAACAAATGGTTGATAACGCTCAACGGTGTCGCCCCTACCACCTTGGTAACCAGTTCACCCGCTAGGATAAATACCCCCATAATCAAGATAAAACCCGCTATATAACTCAAGATCGTAACCCCTTCTTCCGGAAACCAACCCAACGCCAAGATATATCCTTTCAGCCAAGCCGCCGCTTTCCCGCAGAAAAAGATCGCGATCACTAGGGCTATAAGCGAAACAACCTGTTTGATGATTCCATCAAACAGGCCTTTCACAAATCCTATCCCTGCCAGACATAGCAATGTAATGTCCAACCAGTTCATCGTTATAACGTCTTCTTTATTTCTGTCTCTTCGTAAGCCTCGATCATATCGCCCACTTGGATATCGTTGAAGTTCGTAATATTCAAACCGCAATCCAAGCCAGCCACGACCTCTTTCGCATCGTCCTTGAAACGTTTCAAAGAACCTAGCTCACCGGCATAGATAACGATACCGTCACGTATCAAACGGATCTTGTTCGTACGTTTGATCTTGCCTTCCTTAACCATACATCCGGCAACCGTACCGACCTTGGTGATCTTGAATACCTGCTGAACTTCCACATAAGCGGTAATCTCCTCCTTGATCTCCGGAGAAAGCATGCCTTCCATAGCGCTCTTCACCTCCTCGATCGCATCGTAGATGATAGAATACAAACGGATCTCCACACCTTCCTTCTCGGCGTTTCTACGTGCTTGCAAAGACGGACGAACTTGGAATCCGATAATGATAGCGTTCGAAGCCGCTGCCAAAACCACATCCGACTCGGAAATCTGGCCAACCGCCTTGTGAATTACGTTTACCTGAATCTCCTCGGTAGACAAACGGATCAAGGAGTCGGACAAAGCCTCTACGGAACCATCCACATCACCCTTCACGATCACGTTCAACTCTTGGAAGTTACCCACGGCGATACGACGTCCGATATCATCCAAAGTAAGCATCTTCTGCGTACGAAGACCTAACTCACGCTGCAATTGCTCACGACGGTTAGCTATCTCACGCGCCTCTTGCTCAGTCTCCAATACATTAAATGTATCACCGGCCTGAGGAGCACCATTCAAACCGAGGATCAATACCGGCTCGGAAGGACCGGCCTTCTCCACCCGTTGATTACGCTCGTTGAACATCGCCTTGATACGTCCTTGATGAGTTCCCGCCAAAACGATATCTCCCATCTTCAACGTACCGTTCTCCACCAATATGGTAGATACATAGCCACGTCCCTTGTCCAAAGAAGACTCGATGATAGAACCAACCGCACGTTTTTTCGGATTCGCTTTCAAATCCAACAGGTCGGCCTCCAACAAGACCTTCTCCAACAACTCCTCGACACCGATACCTTTCTTAGCGGAGATCTCCTGACTCTGGTACTTACCCCCCCAGTCTTCCACCAAGTAATTCATATTCGCCAACTCCTCCTTGATCTTCTCAGGATTAGCATGTGGCTTATCGATTTTATTAATAGCGAAAACAATAGGAACACCGGCAGCCGAAGCGTGATTAATCGCCTCGATCGTCTGAGGCATCACGTTATCATCAGCGGCCACGATAATAATCGCGATATCCGTCACCTTTGCGCCACGGGCACGCATAGCGGTAAACGCCTC